>Ga0272441_10001969_pt1 | contig 42916 bp, 38 predicted proteins | sample SSMProp6N_FD_193582 | JGI IMG/M metagenome (GOLD analysis project Ga0272441, IMG submission 193582) | Marine sediment archaeal communities from Little Sippewissett salt marsh, Falmouth, MA, United States - SSM-Prop-6N | ecosystem: Environmental > Aquatic > Marine > Wetlands > Sediment ...
CGGTGATTCTCTCCTGTGCCGATATCGCCATTTCCGTCTATTCCCCTTCAGTCTGCGGGAAATCAACTCGGGTTCTCCCATTGCCCCTATGTTCCCCGAAAGCCCTCCGGATATTGATACCGGAACAAAAGGCGATGGCCTGGATGCTCTCCTGCATTTCGGCGGTTTTCCGGAACCTTTGCTTTCCGAAAACGAAAGAGCATTGAGGCGCTGGAGAAAGGAAAGATTCGAAAGAGTATTCAGGGATGATATAAGAGAAATGGAAAACATCCGTTTCCTTTCACAGATAGAATTGCTTGCGTCTATGCTTCCGGCAAGGGTTGCGTCTCCGCTTTCTCTCAATTCCCTTGCCGAGGATCTGGAAGTCGGTTCCGGTACCGTAAAAAACTGGATGGACCTTCTCTGCAGAAACTACTTTGTTTTCAGGGTTCCTCCGTATCATAAAAGGATCGAGAGAGCTCTGAAAAAGAGTGCGAAGTACTACCTTTGGGATTGGTCGGAAATCAGGGACGAAGGAGCCCGTTTCGAAAACCTTGTGGCGGTGCATATGCTGAAATACGCTCACTTTATGCAGGACAGTTACGGGATCCCGGTCGAATTGTTCTACCTCAGGGATACGGCAAAACGCGAAGTTGATTTTCTGCTGACATGGGAGAACCGGCCCTGGATGCTTGTTGAAGCCAAACTGCGTCACGGCGACAGCCTTACGGCGCTGAACTATTTTGCCCGGAGGCTTGAGGTAAACAAAAAATTCGTCGTTTGCGAAGACGGCGGCAAGGATCATATGGACAGAAAATCAGGTGTAAGGGTGGTTCCCGCTTCAAGGTTTCTGATGGGCCTGGTGTAGCGGAGCCCACGAAGGTGTAACTGCAAAATATCGGGATGTCGTTACTACCGCGGTTGTCGATATGCTTCCCGGCGATGCGCGATTCCTGGAACCAGTATCACCATGCGGCTATCTTCTATCGCGCATATCAACCTGTAGTCCCCAACACGATATCGCCAGAACTCGCCAAAGGGCCCTTTGAGAGGCTTTCCCAGAGATCTTGGGTTTTCGGAGCCGATCAGTCTTTCCTGAACGAACGCATGTATTCGTTTTGCCCTATCTTTTCCCGCCGAGCCAGTGCTTTTCGAGCCTGGATTGTGGTCTCAACGGTCCAGGCCAGGATCTTTTACCGTTTCGTTCCATGCGCAGGTTTGTTCATCGCCCTTGCGTAATTTTGCAAAGGTTTCAGCGGCCAGGTAATAATCCTCCATCTCTTCCAGATGATCTTCAATTATCTTCCTGATATAAAATGCTTTGGTGCGGCCGGTTTCTTTCGCAAGATTCGTCAACCGTTTCTCTGTTTCCTCGCTCAAGCGGACGGAAGTAGAGGTATACATCTGGTTCATCTCCCCGTTTTTTTGCTGTAGTCGATGTAGTCGTTGTAATACGCTTAACACTATCTGGTTGGCCCAAACCGTAGCGTGATAAAATATAGAACGAGATTGCAAGATGTAACGGGGTAAAAAGACGTTACAAGGATGCAGGGCTACGATAAGCGAGCCCCCTGACAACAGCGAGGCAGATATTGTTCAGTCGTTGGAGAAATACTGTATGGTATATTATTAGTAATGGGCCTCAAAGGCACATATTCTCATGATACTTGTGGGAATAACCCATTTTTCCCGTTAGAGGGCGATATATATGAACCACAACAGAAAATCCTCTATAGCTAAACTCGTAAAGGGATGCTCGGCGGAATTACTTTCTTCCATGCTCAACGCGATTACCGAGTCGGCGTTCCTGATGAACCTTGATGGAACAATCATTGCCGCCAATATTGCTATGGCCAGCCGACTTGGTTTTGAAAATGTGGAAGAACTTGTCAGCCGGAATGCTTACACAATACTCCCGGAAGATGTCATGGAAAAAAGACGTGAAAAAGTTCTCCTTGTTGCTAAAACCGGTAAGCCCGTGCAATTTGAAGATATCAGATACGGAAGGACAATAAGCAACTCTATTTATCCGGTTTTCGACAACCAGGGACAAGTTGAAAGCCTGGCCGTTTTCGGCAAGGATATTACAGAACACAAGCTCCAGGAGAAGGAATTGTCCCTCATGGCCGAAATGGTCGACAGCGCCCCCGATTCGATAACTGTTCACGATATGGATGGCAACTTTCTTTACGCAAACCGTGAAACTTTCGATATGCACGGTTGCACCAAAGACGAATTTATGAGCATCAACCTGCACGATCTGGATGTTCCCGAGAGCGAGGCCCTTCTGGAGGAGCGATTCCGGTTGATCTCACAAGAAGGAGAAGCGTTTTTTGAATCGTCCCATTTCCGAAAAGACGGAACCGTTTTCCCTCTGCGCATCCGGGCAAAGGTGGTGGAATGGGATGGTCGCCCTGCGGTTTTAAGCATAGCCAGCGACATAACCGAACAAAAACGCAGTGAACGGGATTTAAGGATCAGCGAGGAACGGTTCCGCCTTCTTTCGGACGTCACAATGGAAGGTATCGTGATCCACAAAAACGGGGTGGCCGTGGAAGTGAACGCGGCGTTTTGCCGCTGCCTCGGTTACAGCAGGGAAGAACTTCTGGGCAGAAACCTTCTGGATGTAATAACCTGCGAGGAAGACAGGAACATTGCAAAAAACAATCTCGAAAAAGAAACCGTCGACCCCTACGTTATACAGGTTGCCCGAAAAAACGGAGATGTCTTTTTCGCCGAACTGGAAGCCCGCAATATTGAAAAAGATGGAGAAAAACTCAGGGTTACGGCCGTGCGCGACATAACGAAACGGAAACAGGCCGAAGACCGGTTGAAAAGAACAAGGAACAGGTTGCAGGCAATTATCGACCACAGCCCTACGCTGATAAGCGAGTTCGACACCCAGGGCAGGTACATGCTGGTAAACAGGCAAATAGCAACGATTTTTGGAATGCCCGTCTCAGATATCGAGGGCAAAACCTTTGATGAATTACTGGATAACAAAACAGTTCAGCGCTTTATGGAGCGAATAGAAAGGATACTCGAAACACAGGAACCGCTGGCGGTTGAGGACTCTCTGACTATTGATGGAGAAAGAAGAGATTACCTGACAACACTCTTCCCGCTGATGGATAAAGATGGAGCGATATATTCCATAGGCTCCATCGCCCTGGATATTACCGAACAGAAACAGGCGCGGGATTCACTGAACGAGGCATTGATAAAACTGAGGCGGGTAACTGGTTCGGTAATTCAGGTAATAGTGTCCGCCGTTGAGTCGCGAGATCCCTACACGGCCGGGCATCAGAAAAGGGTGGGCGACCTGGCCCGCGCCATAGCGACTGAAATGGGTCTTTCGACCGACAAGGTCGAAGGCATAAGGGTGGCCGGAGTTATCCACGACCTGGGGAAGATAGGTGTTCCCGCCGAGATATTAAGCAAGCCCCACAGGCTTGGCGAGACCGAGTTCGCCATTATCAGGGAACACGCTAAAAAGGGCTACGAAATGCTCAAGGATGTTCACTTTGACTGGCCCATAGCCGAAATGGTCTACCAGCATCATGAGCGGTTCGACGGTTCCGGGTACCCAAGGGGCCTCAGGGGAGAGGATATCCTTGTCGAGGCCAGAATACTGGCCGTCGCCGACGTGGTGGAGGCTATGTCGTCACACCGGCCGTATCGGCCGACCCTGGGCCTGGATAAAGCCCTTGAGGAAATTGAATCCGGAAGAGGGATACTTTACGACCCAGACGCAGTAGAAGCCTGCCTGCGGCTTTTCAGGGAAAAAGACTACAGTTTTATAGTTGTTTGATCGGCATGTTCCAGGTGGTGCTATTTCCCGATAAAGGAGACACTCACATTGCCTGAATTTGCGAATCGAATGAACGCCATGGCGAAGTCGGCCGGGGTTATAAGGAGTCTTTTCGGCGCCATGAACGACCCGGACACAATATCGTTTGGCGGCGGAGCTCCGGCCAGAGAGGCTTTGCCGGTAGACGTTGTGCGGGAGATCGCCTGCGAGGTGATCCGTATCAATGAACGCGGGATAGAATCGCTCCAGTACGGCAACGTAATGGGTCTGCCGGATCTCAGGGAAGTGGTGGTAACGGAGCTGCTCGAACCCAGGGGCGTAAAGGCCGACTCCGACAACATCCTTATCACCAGCGGCGGTCTCGAGGGTATCAATCTTCTCTGTCAACTCTTCATAGACCCGGGTGACGTTATTCTGGTGGAGTCGCCGACATTCGTTCACTGCGTGGAAATATTCGAGATGTTCCAGGCCAGATGCGAAAGCGTCGCCATGGACGAAGACGGAATGATACCGGAAGACCTGGAAGAAAAGATCAAAGCACACAAACCCAAAATGATATATGTGATCCCCACTTTCCAGAACCCCACGGGAAGGACCCTTTCACTGCAGCGAAGAAAACGCATAGCCGAACTCGGCAGTCTGTACGACGTTATCGTTCTTGAAGACGATCCCTACCGCGATATCCGCTACAGCGGCAACGATCTTCCCCCCATAAAGACATTCGATGCCACGGGTCATACGGTAATGGCTAACAGTTTCTCCAAGATATTCTCACCCGGCAGCAGGCTGGGTTATGTCCTGGCCTCCGACGACATCACCGAAAAACTGTTTGACGCAAAGACGGCCACCAATTCCCATACATCCATGCTGCCGCAGGTTATCTGCGCCGAATTTTTCAGACGCGGGTATTACCCGGAGCATCACAGAATGATATGCGAAATATACAGACAACGCAGGGACGCCATGGTGCAGAGCATTGACGAATTTTTCCCTGAAGGAGCAAAAAGAACTTTCCCCGACGGCGGGCTCTTTACCTGGGCCGAATTGCCCGACGGGATAAATACCACGGAACTGCTCAGGCGATCGATTGCCGATCCGGAAGTAAAAGTGGCATATATCGCCGGTGAAGGCTTTTTTATTGAAGGAAACGGTATGGGAAGCAACTGCATGAGACTGAGTTTCGGAAACGTAACGCCGGAAAGGATCAGGGAAGGCATAAAACGCCTGGGCCGCCTGGCCTGCTGCCGGAGTCTATGACCTGGAGATTCTAAGGAAAGGCGTCCTGATGTCTATCAGGGTGGAAGCCAGGCCGGCTGGATCCCTGCCTGTTCCTCCCGCCAACCTGGCATTTGGAAAACCAGAATGATCAGCAAAAACAGCACAGGTAAAAGAAAACCATAAGCATCAATCCCATAGTGGCCACTTTTTAGAATCGTACGATTTGGGTTTCGATTAGCGGATAGATTTGTTATCACAGTTGTATAATGAATCCCGATAAAAGTCCTGTCTTCCGAGCCGCATAACCTTCGGGGTTGTCGCCCATGGATTGCGGCCGTCGGGGTGTCGCTGGAAACGGCGTCGCCTCCCTTTTGGAAAGGAGGACGAGCAATGTCGGAGTCTGGAATGAAGCTGGCTGGATGTTTCCTTCGCACAAGAGGCTGTTCCTCCCGAAAAACAGGCTTTACTCTGCTTGAGTTGCTTATGGTAATGGTAATTACGGGGATTCTCGGCGGAGTGCTCATATTGAATTTTTCGGGAGGTCAAAACAGGGCGAAAGCCGTTACCATAGTACAAAACCTGAATACGCTCAAAAAGGCCGCAACATTGTACTACTATGAAACAGGGCAGTGGACAGGAGATGGCTGGGCCTGGATAGCTCCCTATGTCGACAGCCATGCGTTTGTCTCCGATCCGAATGTTCCCGATTCATCCCGAAAATATTCCATCAATCAGACGGAAAACGGAACAGTCATTGTCGAGTGCCGTATATCGGACACCTGGGGAGGATCGTCGGAATTACGAATGGCGCTGGCGACTCTCAGACAGGATTTCAGTTTGCTGAATGGCGAAGGTGAGCCCTATGCTGCGGACGATCCCATTGTGGCAATGGCGATCAGCCAAGCGGTGAACGAAGGAGACCCAGGTAGCACGGAGGAAGATTCAGGGTCTTACGATAACTGGGATGCAGATACGGTATACCTTGGAGGAGACAGGGTTTCAGTGGACGGCGCGGATTTCGAGGCGCGATACTGGACTCAGGGGGACGAACCTGGCAATCTGTCTTCGCCATGGCAGGAACTAACAGACGAGTGGCGCGATTTCAACATTTACGAAGCCGGGGATGTTGTTGTTTACAATGGCGCAACTTTTGAAGCAAGGAACTGGACCCAGAACTCTCAGCCCGGACTCATAGGTTCTCCATGGCAGGAAGTTACCGATGAATGGCGGAACTTCAACATTTACTCGGGCGGCGATATCGCTGTTTACGATGGCCAAACATGGAGAGCCAAATGGTACACTCAAAACAACGAGCCTGGCTCCGGGCCCGAATGGGAGTTGGTTGATTAGAGCGGTTGCTCCTCCGGGAAGAAATCGAGAAAATAGTCAACCCTCAATTGTAGAGGAGGTTGGGGGGCTGTATAATAGAATTCAATAAAAATCCTGTCTTCCGAGCCGTATGCCCTTCGGGTTTTCCCATGGGGTGCGGCCGTCAGGGTGTCGCTGGAAACGGCGTCGCCTCCCTTTTGGAAAGGAGGACGAGCAGTGCCCGAACTGCAGGTTGCAATTGCAGAATCAGACCCCATGCTCCGTTCGCTTTACCAGAAAATGGTTTTTCTTTCCCCTGGATTCGCTTTCGACGGATTCGCCGATTCCGGAAGCGGTCTCGAAAACCTTTTGTCAAAACGCCTTCCGAACCTGGTCCTGCTCGAAATAACCCTTTCCGGAATGGAAGGGCTAGATGGCTTGCGGAGGATACGGTCCAGCTTCCCGCGTGTGGACTTCATCGTTCTTTCGTCCAGCAAGGAACCCGACATCGTAAGAGGAGCGCTTTGTGCGGGCGCTTTCGATTACCTGATAAAGCCCTTCGAGTGGGAGCGCCTGACCGGAGCCCTGGACGCCTACAGAAAATTCAACCTGGGGTTGACAGGCCGCTGCCGGCCATGGAGGCAGGGGGATCTGGACAAGCTTATGGGGCTCAGGAATCGCCTGGCGCGATCCGAACACGCCCCAAAGGGTTTTCAGGATAAATTATTGACGCAGGTGAAGAACCTGCTTCAGGAATCTGTTGAGCCCCTCTCGGCCGCGGACGTCGGTTGCATAATCGGCGTTTCCCGTTCCACGGCCAGAAGATACCTTGAATTGCTCGTCGAACATGGAGAAATAGAAGTGGATTACGAGATGCGTGTGGTGGGCCGCCCCCTCAAGCGCTACGGTTTTTTCGTATCAGGTTGCCAGAACTGAACAAAACCAGCCAAAATCCCCATTTTATTGTTTTATATCCCCTACATCTCATAATGTGAACGTAATCGCATATGGAACCGCCTCCGAGCCTCGCCGCCTAAAGAGCGCTTTCTTCTTTCGCTCCACGGCGGAGGGCCGATGGGTTTTTCCGGAAACGGAAAGGCCTCCCGCGTTTGGAAAGGAGGACGCCTTGATGCAAGTCTCTTCTCCTTTCCCATGGAAACGTGCCGAGAACCGTGAAACGCAATGATGCCGCCATGCCGTCTGCTGGCCGCAATCACTGTAATGGAAAGGGGTTTTGAGAGGGAATGAAGAACTATATGGTCAAGGCGATATGTATCAATGGTATTCCCAGAAAGGTGATAGCCGACCCGGAGGAAAAGCTGGTCAATGTCATCAGGAAACAGCTTGGTCTTACTGGCACCAAGCTGGGTTGTGGGGTGGGGCAGTGCGGAGCATGCAACATCCTGCTCGACGGCAAGGTAACACGGTCCTGCATTATACCCTGGAAAAAGGTCGAGGAAGGCTCCGACATAGTTACCATCGAAGGAATAGGCACCCCCGAAAAACTGCACGCGATTCAGTACGCCTTCGTGGTATCGGGCGCAATCCAGTGCGGTTTCTGCACGCCCGGTTTCATAGTAGCCACAAAGGGGCTTCTTGAAGCCAACCCGAGCCCCACACGCGAAGAGATACGCGAATGGTTCCAGAAACACTGGACAGCCTGTCGCTGCACAGGGTACAAGCAGATCGTAGACGCGGTAATGGAAGCCGCGGCCATTCTCAGAGGCGAAAAGAGCATGCTTCCTCTCGAAAAGATATACAGGCCGGGCGATCCTGTCTGGGGTAGCCGGTATCCCAGACCCAGCGCCGTATTCAAAGCTACGGGAACGTTCGATTTCGGGGACGACGTCGCCCTTTCACTTCCCGAGGAAACGCTTTTTGCAGTTCCCGTCTGCCCTGAAACCCATCACGCCAAAGTGAAGAAGATCGATTTCTCCGAAGCGGCAAAGATGAAGGGCGTGTTCAAGGTTGTGACCGTGGACGACATAACGGCCAACAAGGGCACCAACAGGATCCGCGGGCAGGTTGGTTCCGGAACCGCCACGACTGACGGATGGGAACGCCGCATTCTTGTTGGAGAAGGCGACAAGATCCGCCAGTGGGGAGAAGCGGTCGCCATCGTTTGCGCCGATTCCGAGGCCGAGGCCCGTGAAGCAGCCGCAAAGGTAAAGGTGGAGCTCGAAGAGATTCCGCCAATCCTCGGCGTAAAGGACGCCCTCAATGCAGGAGACGTAAGGGTATACGAAGATATCGCGGATATCGACAATATTCCCAACTGCTTCAACAAGCGCCCCATAATCAAGGGCGACGATCCGGCTCCTCTCCTGGACAAGGCCAGGCATCTGGTCGAGGATGAATTCCTCAGCTCAAGGCAGCCGCACCTTACCATAGAGACCGATTGCGGTTTCGCGTATTACGACGACGAAGGCCGCCTTACCATCCAGACAAAGAGCATCTGCGTTTACCGCCACCAGATGATGATCGCCAGGGGATTGGGCGTTGCGCCTTCCAGGATACGCGTGATCCAGAACAACATGGGCGCCACGTTCGGATACAAGGTCGCCCCCACCAACGAGCATTACCTGGGCGCATGCGCCATAGCCACAGGCCGCCCCGTCTACATGCGGCTCGACATGAAGGAGCACATCACCCGCACGCCGAAGAGGTCTCCCTTCCTGTTCAGGCTTCGTCTGGGCGCCGATGAAAAGGGCAAACTCGTGGGCGTAGAGCACACATGGTATGTCGATCACGGCCCATACTCTGAGTCTAGCCAGGACCTAACCAACAAGGGCGGGCAGTTCATGATGGCGCCTTATGGCGTAAAGAACATAAGGGGTTGCGGCTACACGCTATACACCAACCACAAATGGTGTGGCGCATTCCGTGCATACGGTGGGCCGCAGACCTACTTCGCGGGTGAAGTCGCCATGGACATGCTGGCCGAAAAGGCCGGGATCGATCCCCTTGAGTTCCGCGAAATGAACCTGATGGCCGAGGGCGACACTATGCCCAGCGGACAGAAACCGGAAGTTTATCCTCTGCCCGAGATGGTAAAGCGCATGAAACCTCTTTACGAAGAGGCCAAAAAGCGAGCCGAAGCCAATAGCACCGCCAAGGTAGCGCGTGGCGTGGGCGTGGCGATAGGCATATACAACTCCAACGACGACGGTCCGGATGAAGCGGCCAGCAACGTGGAGCTCACAAAAGACGGCGTTACCCTTTACAACACCTGGGAAGATCACGGGCAGGGCGCCGACATGGGCTGCGTGGGCACAGCGCACGAGGCCCTCAAGCCGCTCGGGCTCAGGCCCGACCAGATAAAACTTATCTGTAACGATACGGCCAAAGCTCCCAACAGCGGCGCCGCCGCCGCAAGCCGTTGCCAGGTAATGGTTGGCAACGCCATCGTCGACAGCTGCAAAAAACTTCTCGACGCCATGCGCAAGGCCGATGGAACCTACAGGACCTACGAAGAAATGGCGGCCGAAGGCATCCCCACACTGTACGAAGGAAACTGGGTGGCTACAGTACGGAACGTGGACGGCGAAGTGCAGCACTGTACCGGCATGGACGATGAAACAGGCCAGGGTTATCCCTTCGCCAACCATATGTTCGGCGTATTTCTGGCGGAAGTCGCCGTCGAAAAGGCAACCGGCAAGGCTACCGTGGAGCGCTTCACGCTGGTAAGCGACGTAGGCAAGATCAACAACTTCGATGTCGTTGAAGGTCAGCAGATGGGTGGAATCGCCCAGGGAATAGGGCTTGCTCTTACCGAGGATTTCGACGATGTGGAAAAACACAGCAACCTCGTTGGTTGCGGGCTTCCGTACATCAAGGATATCCCGGATTCCATTTCGCTGATCCATATGGAAACGCCGCGTGAATTTGGTCCATTCGGCGCTTCGGGCACGGGCGAAATGCCTCTTTCGGCTCCGCACCCGGCAGTCGTCAACGCCATCTATAACGCCGTTGGAGTGCGCATCAAGACCCTTCCCGCGACGCCCGACAAGGTTTTGGCGGAAATGAAAGCGAGCAAATAGCATGTTCCAATAGGCAGGCAAACAGGGCGGGGCGGCCATCAGGGCCGTCCCGCCCTGTATTTGAAACTATTTTTGGAGGCGGTGAAGGGATGAAGGATCGAAACAGCGAACTATGCGGAGGCCCCCTGAACGAAATTCCGACGCTGAACGCTTCCTCGCTTGCGCCGGGAGTGATCAAAAGAATAGTTTTCGGTCCCGGAAAATTCCTGGATGACTGGGTGTTGCGCTATTTCATCCTCCCTGCCGGGGAGTCGATCCCCCCGCACAGCCATCCGTGGAACCATTTTGTAGTTTCCCTTGCCGGAAAAGGGCGACTTTGGACCGAAGATGGCGTCCTCGACCTTTCGACCGGCAACTGGGGCAGAGTCCCGCCCAATGTGGAGCATATTTTTGACAACCCAGGTGATGAGGACTTTGCCTTTCTCTGTATGGTTCCCTGGGATGGAGACCCTGATTCCAAAAAGACACGCATGCGCGCCGAGCGAAGGAAGAAAAAGGAAAACATATCGAAGGAGACTGGTGCAAAATGAAAAAGAAAAACCTGATTTTGATTGCAGCGGCGGTAGCGCTGTTTGCGGTGCCGTCGGCTTTCGCCGCCGACACCGTGGCCGTTGCCGGAAGCATTTTCTCATGCGTAACGGAAATGGCCCAGGTATTCGAAGACAGCGGCAAGGGCGAAGCGCCGGAGCTGGTAATGAGCAGTTCGGGAAAACTGGCCGCCCAGGTGCAGGCGGGTGCGCCTTTCGGGCTTTATCTCTCAGCCAGCCCTAAATGGACCAAATTACTTGAAGAAAAAGGGCTTATAGAAGATGTCGCCCCCATGGCCGTTTGTCCGGTAGTGGCGTGGTGGCCCAAAGAGAAAGCTCCCGACATTGAGTTGATAGGAGACGGAGTTACCAGTGTAGCCATAGCCGACCCGGAGGCGGCGCCTTTCGGCAAGTCGGCCGCCGAGTATCTAAGGGAGCAGGGGTTGTACGAAAAACTGATGCAGGAGAATCTGCTTGTTATTACGGGTACGGTCCAGCAGGCAGGGCTGGCCGCCGATCAGGGCGGAGTCGATATAGGAATGGTTTCCCTTTCCGTGGCGGTAAAAATGGATAAGGGTAGTTATACCGTGGTTCCCATCGCTCCTCTCAAGAACTCGGGTGGAATGATCAAGGCTCACGCCACTGAAAACCTGCGTCAGTTCTGGATTTTCCTTAGAACCCCTGAAGTTGCCGGCATATGGGAAAAATGGGGATTTGAGCCTCTCAAGAAATAATGAACGCAGCTTTTCTGATCAGCCTCAAGGTCCTGGCGGTAGATATACCGCTGCTTCTGATTCTGGGGACGTCTCTGGGCTGGCTGCTGGCCCGCAGGCGTTTTCCGGGCCGGGAGTTTGTCCATCTTCTGGTATTGCTTCCTATAGCGCTTCCCCCGTCAGTGCTGGGACTCTATATGTTGATCCTGCTGGGAAGGGCTCCGCTGATCCACGATCTTGGGCTGCTGTTTTCTTTTCCGGCCGCCGCTATGGCGCCCCTGTTGCCTGCGTTGCCGATCATGGTTCAGGCGGCCAGATCGGGTTTCCTGGCTGTAGACGAGGGGTTGGAAGATGCGGCTCGTACTCTGGGTAGTGGAGAATTGAGTGTATTTTACAGAGTGACATTTCCGCTTGCCAGACGATTTCTGCTTGCAGGTCTGGCCCTGTCATCGGCCAGGGCGCTGGGCGATTTCGGGGTAACGCTTATGATCGCCGGCAACATGCCGGGTCGGACCCAGACGCTTCCCCTCTATATTTTCAGCAGAGTGGAAGCGCTTGATCTGGTTTCCGCGCACGTTGCGGCGGTTCTGTTGACATTCGTAGGCATAGCAAGCCTTGTTCTGGTGCGAGCGCTCGAGGGGAAAAGCCATGAGCGCCTGGCTTGAAGCTTCGGTTTCCAGAAAACTGGGAAACTTCAAGCTAGACGCAGCAATATCCATGCAACGTGAGATAGGGGTTCTGTTCGGCCCCAGCGGCTCAGGTAAAAGCCAGACTTTGCGGCTGTTGTGCGGCCTTGCGCGCCCCGACAGCGGCGATGTGCGTTTAAACGGCCGGGTTCTGGTTCAAAAACCGGGAGGCGTCTTTGTTCCAGCCTCCAGACGCTGTATCGGGGTAGTGTTCCAGAACCTGGCTCTGTTCCCTCATATGACAGTGCTGGAAAATGTCCTTTATGGCCTTAAAAAAGAAGAAACAGGCAGAGCTTGCGAGTGGATCGAAAAGGTGCGGATGTCGGAGATGAAGCAAAGATATCCGTCGCAGCTTTCGGGAGGCCAGCGCCAGAGAGTGGCTCTCGCCAGGGCATTAGCGCCGTTACCCGACCTGCTTCTGCTGGATGAGCCATTCAGCGCACTGGACGGCCCCCTGCGGCGCAACCTGAGAAGAGAACTGAAAAAACTGCACAGGGAAACGGGTATCCCTATCCTTTACGTGACGCATCATATCGAAGACGCCTGTGCTTTGGGTGACAGGGTTTTTTTCATGAAACAGGGAAAAATATCGGCTACGCTGCCAGTAGAGGATCTGTGGAACCCCGAATCCCAGATCGACACATGGCAGTTGCTTGGATGGGGCAATCTGTTTCGGGGAGAGATAGCTTCCAGTGAAGGAGGCGTCTGGTTTTCATGGGGTGGTGGAAAGCTCCTTCTTTCGCCCTCTATTACAGGCAGGGGAGAGGCCCGGGCCTTTATCGCTCCTCATCATGTCAAGATACTGTATCCTCATGTTCCGGTCGATTCTCAGCTTGCGCCTAATGTTATGCATGGCAAAATAGTGGAGACCGTTCACCTTGGCGGGGTAGCCAGAGTGCTTGTTAAAATAAATAATTGTCAGTGGCAGATAGAGCACCCGATGGAATCCTACGGAGGCCTGGACCTTCACGAAGGTGAAGATATCCGTGTCTCGATTCGCCCCAGATGCATATCAGTATTGAGGCAATGCGAAAAAGGAGGAGTCTGACAAGAGTATGAAGATCAGACATATACCCGTAGACGAGTCGTTAGGAATGATAGTCGCTCACGATATGACCCAGGTGCTGCCCGAAAAAGGCTACAAGGGGGCCCGCTTCCGCAAAAACCATATAATTACCGAAGAGGACATTCCTGTTCTACGATCCATGGGTCGTGAGCACATTTCGATCATTGATATCGAGGCCGGGGAGGTTCATGAAGACGAGGCCGCCCTGAGGCTGGCCCGGGCTCTTTCCGGAGGCGGAACTGAAATTGCGGGTCCAGCGGAAGGCAAGTGCAAACTGATTGCGCTGAATGACGGCCTGCTGAGGCTGGGTGCTTCCATGGTCGACGCTGTGAATGACGATGCCCAGTGGAGTTTCGCCACGCTTCCGGGATACACCCCGGTCCGCAGGGGGCAGGACGTCGCTGCTTTCAGGATAAAGCCCCTTGTGATAAAGGAAGAACGGTTGGCGCTGGCCGAAACACTGGCCTCACCCATATCGGTGGCGCCCTATAATCCTCTCAAAGTGGGCCTTGTTACCACCGGAAAGGAAATCGCGGAGGGTCGGGTCAGGGACGTATTCGGGCCGCGCATGGAACGCAAGGCCGCATATTTCGGAGGCAAGGTTACGGGCCAGCGTTTTGCTTCTGACGATCCGGCGGAGATACAATCGGCCATAGAATCGTTTATTGAAAAGGGCGTGGATATAGTGGTTTGTACCGGCGGCATGAGCGTCGACGCCGATGACCTTACCGTGGGCGCTATCCGCAACGCAGCGGACAGGGTGTCTTTCGAAGGGGTTCCGTCCATGCCCGGCAGCATGTTGATGCTGGCGTGGAAAGGCGATGTTGCGATAGTGGGAGCCCCGGCCTGTGTAGCTCATTCGGAACGTACCACGCTAGACCGGCTACTGCCGTTCCTTTACGCGGGTATCGACCCCGGCGAGCAGGTGCGTCGCTGGGGGGTGGGCGGCCTCTGCCTGCAGTGTGACGTGTGCGTGTTCCCGCAATGCGCATTCGGGTCGATGGGGCGATAGGAGGCAAAGATGAACGGCGACCTGCTGAAGATAATCAACAACGATATTTCTTCCGGTAAATGCGGAGTGCTTTGTACGGTCATAAAAACAGGTGGATCAGCTCCCAGGGGGGCTGGGACTTCGATGTGGGTCACTGGAGATGGAAAAACCAGCGGCACTATAGGCGGAGGTCCCACCGAACATGGAGCGATAGCTGAAGCTGTACGTATGATTAGCGAAGGGACAGAAACAAAAATACTGGAAAAAGACCTTGGTCCCGACGGTTCCGGGATGATATGCGGAGGAAACATGACCCTCTTGCTCCAGTTGATTGGCAGAGAAGAGAAACTCGTAGTATTCGGAGCGGGGCACGTAGGCAAGGCGATAGCCAGGCTCGGTGTATTTGCGGGAATGCATGTGACCGTATGGGACGACAGGGCCGAGTTCGCCAACAGTGAGAATCTGCCCGAATGCGAGTCCGTAGCCTGTTCTCTGGAGGAGGCTTTCTCCGGCCGTCTGGCTTTTAGCGACAGGACATGCGTTGTGGTCTGCACAAGAGCGCATGAGATGGATTCAGACGTGCTGGCCGCTCTGGACGGCCTACCCATGGTCTACGTGGGCATGCTGGGTTCCAGAAGAAAGATCAAAGCGATAAGAGAACACCTTCTCAAACAGGGAGTATCCGCTCACTTTCTGGACAGGGTCTTCCAGCCCATAGGCCTTCCCATAGAGGCCGAAACCCCTGAAGAAATAGCCCTGTCCATAATGGCCGAGATCATAGCCGTGCTCAGGGGCGCGCCAGTGCAATTACTCAGAGCGGCCTACGAAAAGGAGTAGCCAGGCTCATGCGTATCGGCGAGAACGCGCTGGTTTTCGTGAGGCACGGCGAACCTCTTTTTCCCGAGGACGGGAAAAAATACTTTCTGGGTCGAACCGACTGGCCGCTTTCCGAAAGAGGGAAAAGCCAGGCTGGTTCGCTGAGGGCTCTTTTTGAAAAGGTGCAGTGGAACGCTTGCCTTACAAGCCCTCTCGCCAGGGCAAGGCAGACGGCGGAAATAGCGTGCGCAGGCTTGTCCATTATCCCCGTGGAAAAAGAAGAACTCGCCGAATTGAATCTGGGCGAATGGGATGGTTGCGTAAAAACGGAACTTGAAGCCCTGCACCCCGGTCTTTCCAGCGAAAGGGAAAAAGATTTTTTCAGGTTCCGGTTTCCTGGCGGAGACAGTTTCGCCGATCTTGCCCAAAAGGCCGTTCCTTTTCTGGTTTCTCTAATCAAAGAAAGAGGCCGATGTCTGGTTTTCTCTCACGCAGGTGTGTACAGAGTATTGCTTCAAGATGTTTTCGGGCTGTCTTTTCCCGGAGTTTTCTCCCATGATCCAGGCTATGGCGAGTTCAGGGTTATCGAAAGGAATGGGGATATGGTGAAAATTGTAGGCGTCGACATTCCGGAGGTGAGACTGAGGTGAGTACGCTTCGCCTGGGAGGCGTAGTTCCGGCGGCCGGTTTTTCATCACGCATGGGGACCTGCAAGGCTTTGCTGGGAGTGGGCGACCGCTGTGCTCTTCGCCGAAACGTGGACCTGCTCAGGAGCGCGGGCGTGGAAGAGCCCGTAGTGGTAACCGGTTGCTACCGTGAGATTGTCGAAGAAGAAGCGCTTGTCTGCGGAGCACGTGCGGTTTTCAACGAGGGCTACGAAGACGGCATGTTCTCATCCATCAGAAAGGGTGTTGAAGCTCTTCCGTATGATCTGGACGCCTTTTTCCTCTTGCCTGTAGATATCCCCATGGTGCGCGGAGCTACGTGTGTGGCTTTAGCCGGGGTTTTTATAAACGGCGTGGATATAGTCTACCCGGCTTTCAGGGGGTTGCGGGGGCATCCGCCTCTGATAGGTGCGGCGCTCGTTCCCGAAATACTGGCGTGGAACGGAGAAGGCGGCCTGAGAGCGTTGCTCGAAAAGCACGCCGAAAGATCCGCGGTGGTTGATGTTCCCGATCAGGGGGTTGCCATGGATATGGACACGCCCGACGACTACAGAATGCTCAACGAGCTTGCCGCTCGGGAATACGTGCCTTCTGAAACTGAGTGCCTGGCCTTTCACGAAATGCTCGGGTCTCCGCCCAAAGTACTGGCTCATTGCCTGGCGACCGCAAAAGTCGCCCGGGAGTTGGGTGAAACGTTGAGCCCCGCCGGCGGCGTGGACCCATTGTTACTGCACAGGGCGGTCCTTGTCCATGATATTGCCAGAACCCGGCCTCGTCACGCAGAGGCGGCCGGGGATATTCTGGAACAATGGGGTTTCCCATCGCTGGCTGGCCCGGTGCGCGTTCATATGGATATTCCCCAAAGAGAACCGCTTTTATCCAATGCTTCCCTGTTGTACCTGGCCGACAAGCTGACGTCGGGAGCAGAAATAATGAGCCTGGAAAGCCGGAAACAGGAGATGCGGGAGCGTTTCGCCGGCGACAGGGAGGCTCTCGATGCTGCGCTGTACAGGCTTGCCAGGGCCGGCGAAATAGCTCAGGCTTTCAGGAACGAAACGGGGCGAAGCGCGCAAGACCTGGCTGTTTCGGCGTTACAATAACCGGGACGGTTTTGTCTTTTCAGAGGAACAGCCGTTTTGCCTTGAGTTTACGGCGTTTTCGGCTATGCGTTTGAGAAACCGGTGAATCTGTTGTTGTTCTTCCTCGCTGAAACCCCGGCACAGGGTCCTTGTCCACTTCTCTCTTGCTGTCCAGAGATCCGGAGCAAGGACTTTTCCCCTGTTCGTAAGGAAAAGCCGGTATTTTCTGTGGTCGTGTTCATCCTTCTGTCTTGAGACATATCCCTTTTCCACAAGTGTTTTTACCGATCTTGCCGTGGTGGTTTTATCCATAAGCAGCATTTCGCTGAGTTCTTCCTGGGTTATGCCTTCATGCAGCGACAGGGCCGCCAGAAAGTTCCTTGGGCCGTGGCCAATATCTAGGCCCGCGAACTCATGTTCAAAAAAACGCCGTGCGTACCGGTGAATGATGGAAAACAGCTTTCCCGCCGACTGATGTAGCAGATCGTCGCTCACGCTTCGCCCTCCCCCGTTTCGGCACGTTTAAGGCTGACCATCTGAGGATAGGTCACCGCAAGCGCAAGGATCGTGGAGACTATGTCCGCTACCGGAAAGGAAAGCCATACGCCGTTGATCCCAAGAAACCGGGGCAGAACCAGAAGCACGGGAGCAAGAACAAGTATCTGTCTCGATGTATTGAGGATCAGGGAGGGCAACGGTTTGCCCAGCGCCTGAAAAAGAACGCCGCTGATGATCTGTACACCAACCACGAAAAAGCCCGCGGACATAAGGCGCATGGCGTGTGAACCCCTGTAGAGCATTTCCGGGTCCCGGGAAAAAATGGAAATAACCGCCTGTGGAAAGGTTACCAGAATCACGGCGACTATAGACGTATAAATCGTGGCGATAACCGCCGACCGGATAATGGTTTCCAGAGCCCTGTGATAGCGGCCCGCTCCGTAGCTGTAACCAAGAATCGGCTGCATGCCCTGGGCTATTCCCGCCACAGGCATGCCCGAGAACATGAGCATCCGGTTGACTACCCCGAAAACGGCGACGGCCAGATTGCCGCCCCAGAAAGCGGCCAGGTTATTTACCATTCCAAAGACGAAGCTTGTGGCCCCGTGCCGGACCAGCGCCGGGAAGCCGACGAAGATGATCTCTTTCAAAACGGCAAAGTCGGGTTTCATCCGTTCGGGAACGAAACGGAAAAAGCTTTTCCCCGAAGCGTAGTAGCAGAATATCCATATAACTACGGGAACCCGGGCCAGTATCGTAGCGATAGCCGCGCCCTTTATTCCCATATCCATGCCTATGATGAACAGTGCGTCGAGCGCCACGTTGGAAAGAGCCCCTATTATCATGGAGAACATCGCCGTTTTGGCCGCTCCTTCGGAGCGGATCACGTTGTTCATGGACATGCAGAAAATGATCAGTGGGGAGCCCGGAAAAATAAGCCCCATGTACTGCGTTGCGTAGGGGAGAATGGCGTCGGTTGCGCCCCAGGCCCTCAGGACAGGAGTCAGAAAAACCGTTCCCAAAGATGCGAACAGGCCTCCGAAAACGACGATGGCAAAAAGATTGTTGCCGAAAGCCGTTTTGGACTTTTCGTAGTTTCTTGCGCCAAGGCTGCGTGAAATGACCGACGCGGCCCCCATTCCCAGCATGGCGCCTGTACCGCCCATAAGCATCTGAAGCGGAAACGATATGGCCAGTCCAGCAATCCCCATAGGCCCTACGGTGTTCCCGATGAAAATAGTGTCGACAAGGTTGTAAAGCGCGTTGACCAGCATGCCCACCGTGGCCGGGAGCGAGAGTTTCCATATCAGTTTTGCTATTGGTTCGTTGGCCAGCATGTGTTCGTTTTTTGTTCTCAAGCGGAAAAAGCTCCTTTAGATAGTTGTATTTACAACTATTATATCCATTATCCTGGCTTTGACAACGACCGGGTCGAGCGCCTTGAGTAAATCAGGACAGCCGCCTGCGAAAACCAGCAGGGTGGTAAACTGTGGCCAAGGGGGGTATTTCTTGATGAAAAAGAACTTTCTGCTCCGGATCTTTGTTGCTTCGATCATTGCGCTGTGCGTGGGATACGGGGTTTCGCGTGTAACGGAGAAGGCGGTCTGCTCGAAGTGGGATTTCGAAGACAGCTGGATCGTTTCGATAATAGAGGCTGACCTCCTGGAAACACAGGATGAGGTTTTTGCTGAGGAATGGGCTACCAGGGAATGGGACGTACGGTTCCTTTTCCTGGGGGGCGAGTACAGGGGGACCGAGGCCAATATCCGGGTAGAGCATCTGGAACAGAGCAAACTGGAACTTGAGCCGGGGGTCAGTTACATCCTGTCCTGCAACGAATACGAAGACGGTGAAAGGCAATATTTCGTAAGCGATGTTTTCAGGGTTCCGCAACTGGCCGGCATCTTCTTCGGGGCCGTGGCTTTCTTCTGCATCGTAACGGGGGCCGCCGGTATCCGGGCGTTGCTGGGGCTCGGCCTTTCGCTTTTTGTTTTGATAAAAATATTTCTTCCGGGATTGCTCAGGGGCTATTCGCCCCAGATCATGAGTATTGCGGCCGTATCCGCGGTAGCGCTTGTTACAGTAGTTACGGTGTTGCGTAAGAGGCGATGCTGGCCCGCCGCGTTCTCGGGCGCGGTAGCGGGGTGCGGTTCGGCCCTGCTGTTCGGCTGGGCGGCGGTTGCCCTGCTTAACCTGAGCGGACTTTCCACTGAAGATACATCCCTGCTGGCCAGTTCGGTTTCCGGTATCGACATAAGGGGCATACTCATAGCCTCCATCATAGTGGGGGCGTCGGGAGCGGTGCTTGACGTCGCGGTTTCCGTTACGTCGGCAATGTCGGAGATGAGAGACTACGACCCCGATATTTCCGCATCGGACCTGTTCCAGGCGGGTATCAACGTGGGTCGCGAGATATTGGGCAGCATGATCAATACACTGGTCTTCGCCTATTTCGGCAACTCTCTGGTTACGTCGCTTCTTATCCTCGAAGCCGAACCTCTGCCGATGGCGCTTTTCAACAACGCGGTATTCGCCGAAGAGGTTATACGAGCACTGGCCGGCACGGCGGGTCTTTTGCTGACCATACCGCTTACCGCGGTTTTCGGTGTATTCTTCCTGTCGAAAAGAACCTCGCAAGACTATTATGGTATCGGCAGGTGACGGGGATGGAGAATTACGATTTCGAGACCATAGTGAAACGCAAAGGGACTTCGTGTCTTAAATGGGACGGGATGGATGACCGTTTCGGGCCGGTTCCCGGGGATGTACTGCCCATGTGGGTGGCCGACATGGATTTCGCCTCGCCGCCGCAGGTCGTGGAGGCGATCAGAAAAAGATGCGAAGAGGGCGTTTTCGGTTACGTAATGACGCCCCGGTCCTGCCTGGAGGCCGTTTCCCACTGGATGGCTTCGATCCACGGGTGGCGTGTAGACCCGGAATGGGTCTCCTTTGCTCCCGGCGTAATGCCGGCTCTGGGAATGATAATCAGGCATTTCTCAAATCCCGGTGACGGTGTCCTCATACAGCCTCCCATCTATCCGCCCTTTTTTCGTATAGCAGAAGAAAACGGACGCAGGGCCGTATTGAACCCGCTGCGTCTTGAAAACGGTCGTTACGTTATGGATATGGAAAGCCTTGCGTCGAAGGTGCGGCAAAAGGACACGCGCATACTGCTTTTGTGCAGCCCGCATAACCCCGTAGGCAGGGTGTGGGAACAGAAAGAGCTTCTGGGGCTGGCCGATCTTTGCATCGAAAACGACGTGCTCCTTGTTTCCGACGAGATCCACGCGGACATTGTCTACCCGGGTCACGCACATACTTCAGTGGCCTCGATCTCGCCGGAATACGAAAGATCGATCATCACATGCGTGAGCCCAAGCAAGACCTTCAACATTCCAGGGCTCCAGACGTCTTATGTCATAATTCCCGATGCGAAAAAAAGGGAAAAATTCCTTGCCGCCCGGAACGCCGCCGTGGCCGCCAAGCATAATGTGTTCGGCCTTGTGGCGGCCGAAACGGCCTACAGGGACTGCAACAGGTGGCGCGAGGAAATGATCCGTTACGTAAGGGGTAATCTGGACCGGGCGCTGGCCTTTTTCGGCGAAAAAATGCCGTGGGTCAAACCGTGCGTTCCGGAGGGCACATATCTGCTCTGGCTCGATTTCAACGAGTCGGGCCTTTCATCTCAAACAATAACTGAAAACCTGCTTTTGGGTGGCAAGGTCGCCCTGGACCCGGGACACTGGTTCGGGGAAGAGGGCGCCGGATGGCAGCGCCTGAACCTGGCCTGTCCCCGTGAACTTCTGGAAGACGGGCTGGAGAGGATACGCGGGTCGTTCTGACAGGGTTCCGAAAGCCGCAAAAAAAAGGGGGAAACGGACCGGCCGTCTCCCCCTGAACATTTCTATTTTTTCTTCCAGACCTTTTCAACCGTTTGTGAAACAAGGTCCTCGTCGGGCGTGTAGGGAAGCGTTATGTGGTACTCGCCTGCGTACCTGGCGTTGATGTCGCGGCTCACCTCTTCGGCGTGCTCGCACCTTGCCCAGGCGCGCCTCGCCACTCCGCCGAGAACGTCCCACATCATGGCCGAGCGCAGGATCTCGTCCGTCCGCTCGGAGCCGTCCAGCAACATGCCGAAACCTCCGTTTATGACCTTGCCTATACCAACGCCGCCGCCGTTGTGCAGGGCGCACAGGGTCATGCCCCTGGCCGCGTTACCGGCGAAACACTGAGTGGCCATGTCGGCGCATATGTTGCTGCCGTCCTTGATATTGGAGGTCTCCCGGTAGGGCGAATCGGTACCCGAAACGTCGTGGTGGTCACGGCCCAGCATAACGGGGCCTATATCGGCCCTGCGGACCATTTCGTTGAATTTAAGGGCTATCTTGAGGCGTCCTTCGGCGTCCTGGTACAGTATGCGGGCCTGTGTGCCCACCACCAGCCTGTTCTTTTCGGCGTCGCGTATCCAGACCCAGTTGTCGTAGTCCTGGGAGCGGCGGTCGGGGTCTATGCACTCCATGGCCGCGTGGTCGGTCTTGCGAAGGTCTTCCGGCTTTCCGCTCAGGCAGACCCAGCGGAACGGTCCGTAGCCGTAGTCGAAAAGGACCGGCCCCATGATGTCTTCCACGTAGGAGGGCCATATAAACCCGTCATGGGTGTTTTCGCCGTTTTTGCATATCTCGCTTACACCTGCGTCGAAAACGGCCCGCATGAACGAATTGCCGTAGTCGAAGAAATAGGAACCGCGCTCTACAAGCGTTTTGATAAGCTCATAGTGTCTGCGGAGCGATTCGTCCACTTTCGCGCGGAACCCGGCGGGGTCTTCGTGGAGCATCCTGGTGCGTTCCTCGAAGCTGAGCCCGGCGGGACAGTAGCCGCCGTCGTATGGCGCGTGGCACGACGTCTGGTCGGAAAGCAGGGGGATATCCTCGCCGCTGTCCACGGCGTACTGAAGCAGGTCCACTATATTTCCGTGGAAGGCTATTGAAACGGGTTCTTTTTTACCGACGGCTTCTTTCGCCATTTCAAAGGCTTCTTTTGCGCTTTCGGCCACGCGGCCTACCCAGCCCTGACTGTGTCGCGTCTCTATTCGCGATTTGTCCACTTCGGCCACAATGCCAACGCCGCCCGCTATCTCTATGGCCTTGGCCTGCGCGCCGCTCATGCCGCCCAGGCCCGAAGAAACGAACAGTATCCCCGCAAGGTTGTCCCTGGGGCCCACACCCAGTCTCTGCCTCGCTGCGTTGAGCAGCGTGTTGAAAGTGCCGTGAACGATCCCCTGGGGACCGATGTACATCCAGCCCCCGGCCGTCATCTGTCCGTAGTTGCTGACGCCCAGCTGCATGGCCCGGTGCCACTCTTCCTGGTTGTCGAAAATACCTATAAGCAGGCCGTTGGTGAGAATGACCCTAGGCGCCTCGGGGCGCGATCTGAAAAGGCCGATGGGATGTCCGCTTTCAAGCACCAGCGTGGTGTCCTCGGTAAGCTCCTCCAGGTATTTCTTTATAAGCCTGTACTGTAGCCAGTTCTGGCATACCTGGCCCGTTTCTCCGTAGGTGACCAGTTCGTAGGGGTAGAGCGCTACGTCAAAATCGAGGTTGTTGTCGATCATCACCTGAAACGCCTTGCCCGCCAGACATTTGCCCCTGTATTCCTCTATGGGTCTGCCCTTGAGTTCGTGCGTCGGGCGGAACCGGTAGGCGTAGATGCGGCCCATGGTGCGCAGTTCTTCCATGAATTCCGGGGCGAGGGTCTCGTGCATTTCCTCCGGGACGTAGCGCAGCGCGTTTTTGAGCGCCAGCTCCGTCTCCTTTCGACCAAGGTTCCAGCCCCTGTCGGGAGCTCTCCGGATACCTTCCCTGAAACCCGGATGCTCCGGGAGTTCGGCGTCCAGCCTGATGGTCATGGCCTGCCCGTTCAGCATGTTCTTTTCCATACTTGTCAGCCTCCCTTTCATGGTGTGCTACAACCGTTTTTCAACGGCCAGTTCCACTTCTCCTGAAGCCTTTTCGATCTCCGCTACTATTTCAGAAACCTCCGCGGCTGTTTTTGCCGCGGCCGCCTCGTCCTTGAGGCCGGCCAGGTTGATGCGCACGTTGTAGGCCGCGGAAACGGCCGCCGCCCTTGCCAGCGCCGCCGCCGTTCCCGCGTCGGTCACGGCGTTGGGGTTACCCTTTTCGCAGGCTTCCGCCGCCAGCCTTACGACGTCGGAGCAGCGTTTCAGCGTTTCCAGCGGAACGTCTATGGCTTCACGGGTGGCGGTTTGCATCGCCCGGGACCTATCCGCCTTCTGTTCATCGGTGTCTTTGGGCATGCGCAGCGCCGTCATGAACGCGTTGAAGGCCCGGGTGTCTTCTTCCATCAGTTCAAGAAGTCGCTCCCGCAGTTCGTTAGCCTCTTCCCGCGTTTTTTCCATAGCCGCCCAGTTCTCCCGGTGTTTTTCCCTGCCCACGGTCAGCGACGCCACCATGGAAGTGAGAGAGGCTCCCAGGCAGGCCGCAAGGGCCGCCACGCTTCCGCCTCCCGGCGCGGGCGATTCCGACGCCAGTTCGTTCGTAAAGCCTTCTACGGTAAGTTCAGAAAGTTTCATGACCATTATTCTCCCCGCTGTTTAGAAGATCAGGCGACTCGTGCGCCTTTTTTGTACACTTCCGTTACGGGTGACACACCCGCGTGATAGGCCAGAATGGCCGGGGTCTCGCCGTCCAGGATCAGGAAATCGGCCTGCTTGCCCGGCTCGAGACTGCCTGTTTTTTCCTGCATGCCTACCGACCAGGCGGCGTTCAGCGTGCAGGCCGTAAGCGCCTCTTCGATGGTCATATCCATTTCCATGACCCCCAGGCCGAAAATGAACGGCATCGATTCGCAGAAGCATGAACCGGGGTTGCAGTCGGTGGCCAGCGCCACGGGGACGCCCAGTTCTATCATTCTGCGCACGGGGGCGTAAGGTTTTTTGAGGCTGTAGGCCGTTGCCGGCAGCACGTTGGCTATTACGCCGTTTGCGGCCATTGACGAAAGGTTCTTCTCGTTAGCCGCGAGCAGGTGTTCGGCCGACACCGAGTGCAGTTCGGCCGCAAGCCCCGCTCCGCCCAGGTCGTGGACCTCGTCGGCGTGGATCCGCAGTTTAAAGCCGTTGTCTCTGGCGGCTTTCAGTATCCTGCGGCTCTGCTCGACGGTGAAAACACCCTCCTCGCAGAATACGTCGCAGAACGTGGCTATGCCCTGGTCGGCGGCGGCCGGTATCATCTCCCGCACCAGCATGTCCACGTACGTTTCGGGGTTGCCTTTGTACTCCGCTGGTATAGCGTGGCCTCCCATGAACGTGGCCGTTACGTCCAGCGGCGTCTCGCGGGCTATCCTGTCTATCACCGAAAGCATCTTTAGTTCCGAATCGGTGTCCAGGCCGTAACCGCTTTTTATCTCTATGGTGGTGGTTCCGAAATTCAGGGCCGAGAGCACGTTTTCCAGGGTGACGGCGTAGAGTTCATCCTCGTCGGCGTCGCGGACAGCCTTTACGGAGGAGAGTATCCCTCCGCCCGCCTTGAGAATGTCGAGATAGGGGGTTCCGGCGAGCCGCATGGAAAATTCGCGTTCCCGCCTGGACGCGAAACAGGCGTGTGTGTGCGGGTCCACGAAACCGGGAATGATGCACGCCCCGCCGCAGTCGACTTCCATGTCGAATTCCGTCTTGCCCGCCTGTTGAAGCACTTTCTGCTGTGGACCTACGGACTTGACAAGACCGTTCTCGCAGAGCAGAGCGCCTTCCTCGTATACCGCCACGCGGCCCTGGTCCGGGCCAGAACATGGCCTGTCGCCGCCGGTGGGAGTATGGATAGCGGCGTTGTAGAACAGTGTGGTGTTCACCGTTATTCCTCCTCCCGCATCAGTTCAAGCAGTTTCAGTTCCAGTACCTGGTTGGGGTCGAAGTCGTCGATCTGCATGTACCACGCAGCGCTTTCAAGAATGGCCGCCGCCGGTATCATGCCGTAAACCTCGGTCCCGTTCACCGTTACGCCCCAGCGCATCGCCTCGTTGCGAATGAACTCCAGTGCCCGGTATACGGCCGTTTTGTCGTAATCCACTATGTTCATGCTCACCTGGACCATACCCTTGTCTTCAAGCGCCAGGCCTATGCCCTTGACGGCCGTAAAGCCGCCGCCCGAGGAGCGAACCCTTTTTGCTATGGTCTTGGCTATGTCGAGGTTGTCGGTGTTCAGGTTAACGTTGAAGGCTACAAGGAATTTCCTCGCCCCGATCACCGTTGCTCCGGCGGTGGGGTGAAGTGCGGGTTCTCCCACGTCGGGGTGGCGCTCGGGCTTCGAAACCTCTTCCTTAAGCGCCTCGTACTGCCCCTTGCGTATCACTTCCAGCCGGGTTCGGTCGGGTCTTAGCGCGGCTTCCTCGTAGTAATAGACGGGAACCCCAAGTTCATCGTGGAAGCGTTTGCCGAAAGCCCTTGCCATCTCGACGCATTCGTCCATACCGATGCCGCTGATGGGGGTGAATGGAACAACGTCCACAGCTCCCATTCTTGGATGTGCGCCCTTGTGGGTGTTCAGGTCGATGTGTTCGACCGCTTTCGATGACGCCTTCAGCACGGCGTCGCTCACCGCGCCGGGTTCTCCCGCGAGGCTCACCACGAGACGGTTGTGGTCTTCGTCGGCCCGGTAGTCGAAAAGATAGCAACCCCTTGTCTTTTTGAACGGTTCCACTATCGTTTCGATAACGTCCTGCCTTCTGCCCTCGCTGAAATTGGGTACGCATTCAACAAGCTGTTTCGCCATCTCAAAAACCTCCCGTTTCCTCTATCGATCTATAGTTGTGTTTCTACAGCGAATCTCCTATGGTCGCGGCCGCTTCCCTCAGTCTTGTCAGCAGCTCGTCCTCCCGGCCCTCGAAGCTGGCCGCCAGGCCCGCAAGGCCCAGTTGCGCCGCAAAATCGCCCAGGCGGTCGAAAACCGGCACGCTGATGTCTCCCGCGTGGTCTATCCATTCCTCTTTGCTCAGGCAGTATCCCTGCGACCTTATGGTCTCGAGCCGGGATGCCAGTTCTGCTCTGTCCACCTCGTCCGGCAGCCCCGAGTCCATTACCCTGCGCCGCACGTCGTCCCGGCAGAAGGCAAGCAGCACCTTGCCGGTGGCGCCCGCGTAGAGCGGAATGCTCATGCCTCTGTGAGCCACGTACTTCACTGCTTGCGGGGGTTCAACGTGATGGATACACAGCCCCGAAAGGCCTTCCAGAACGCTCATGATCGCCGTCTGACCCGTATCGGCGACAAGGCGCTCCATTTCAGGGGCCGCCGCGTTGGTGAGTTCCTGATAAAAAAGACTGCGGTTGTTGAGAAGAAAAAAGCGTATACCGGGGCGGAATTTTTCGGTCTGTGCGTCGCGGTATACCCATTCCCTCTTTTCCAGCGACAGAAGGATGCGGTGGAGGGTGCTGCGGGGTATACCTGTAAGGTTTTCTATCTCGCGGATGGTAAGGGTTTCGTCCGAGGAGCAAAGCAACTCCATGATCCCGATCACCCTGCCCACGGAATCCAGTTTTCGAGCCCCATCTACCATTTCGGCCTCCAAAAACGGGACAGTCTGTCCCAAATAACAGCGCACTTGCAAGTTACTCCAAGCATGCCCGCGTGTCAATAGCAGTCGCGCCGTCCCGGCTTGCTGCCGGGGCGGCGCGACTAAAAACCGTATCACTTGAGCTAAAGGTTTAGGGGCGGGTGCTATGCGTCGTGTCCCGAAAGCATGTCGTGGATGTCGTCGGCTTCGGGTTTGCCTTTTACTATGTCGCGAAGGCGCGAGATCTTGACGCGGGCGGGGAGTCTGCGCCCCTCGACTAACAGTTCGCCTTTCGAAACAGATCGTTCCATCCTCATTCTGCCTGCCGGCCAGTAGCGCAGTCCTATGGTGGGTGTGTCGCGGAAATAGCGGTCGAAAACCTTGTCGAGCTGTTCCTTCCTGGCCAGTGTTCGCAGCAGGGACAGCGGGCGTCCCTTTTTGCCGAGTCCCTGCACGATATGGGCTTCCAGCGAAACATCCTGCAGCATTTCAAGAGCCCTGCCCAGTTCTTCCCCCGTAGCGTCGTCCAGCGCCGCCTCCACTATCCATATCTCTTCCATCTCTCCGTTGAGTATGGAGATAGCCCGTACAGCAGTTTCCCCCGGCGTCGAACCCGATGACTGGTCTTCGGGAACGAAAGAAGGGAGGCTGTGAGCGAAATCCGCGACACTCGACAGCATAAGCAGGGCTGACGCGTCGGTCACGCGTCGTTCCAGGGGAAGCCGCCTCAATGGCGCTCCTTTTTTCGCGGCCGCGGCCACGACGCTCGGGTGCGGAAGAGGCGATATCGTTTCGCCTTCCGTTTCCGTACCCCCTCCAACACCCACTGGAAGAGAAAGCACCGGACCCGCAAAATGGTTCGTCATCCGAAAAAAGGCGAAAGCCGCCAAGGCCGTACCCGCCATATCTGGAAGGCTTTCGTAACAACGGTTTTGCGGCAGGCTCATGGTTTGCATTTCGGCCAGGAAAGACGCGGTCAGATCCATGACACGCTGCGCCGAAGGCCATTGCGTCGCCAACAGGTCGCATATCGCACCGGGGTCGGCGGGAAACGGGTTCTCTCCCGTTTGCTGTTCGTAATTTACATTGACGAAAGCGCCCGAAGTAGGATACCTTGTCACTGTGCAGTGAATACGGCGGAACGAACCTCCCGGCAGGTCGAGCCGGTCGGTCAGTACGTCGGCTCCGGACATGTTTTTCACTTTCAGCCCCGCCAGAGCTCCTACGAGGGAAAGCGGGGAAACACCGCATTGCGGGTCAATCAGGATCATCGGCTTGCACCTCCCGGAATCGTTCCATCTTGCCGCGTTTCAGCCCCTCCATGTCGAGAGAAACCACGTAAAAACCTTTTTCCATAAGCCCCTGAACAATGGCGGCGCGTTTCTCAAAAGCTCTGGAAATGTCTTTTTCCTCCACCTCCACCGAAGCAAGGCCGGGTGGAAAAAACCTTATCCGGCAATTTTCGAACCCCTGAGCGGCCAGGTATTTTTCGCCTTCCTCTATTTTTCGAGCCCAGGCGACCGAAAGAGGCGTCGAAAGGGGAAAACGGGTGGCAAGACAGGGCGCGGCGGGTCTTTCCCGGTTCGGAAGGCGCGCCTCGCGGGCAAGGCGGCGGATCTCGGTTTTGGTTAGCCCGGCTTCCGCCAGAGGATGCCTTATACCGTCTTCCCCGGCCGCTCGTACTCCGGGTCTGTCGGTGTCTATCTCGTTTCCCTGAACCCCGTCGACTATGGTCCTCAATCCATGTTCCAGAGCAAATCGCATTGCCGCCGCATGCATCGACTTTCTGCACCTGTAGCACCGGTCGCGGTCGTTGGCCTTTATCATCGGGTCGGATATCATGGCGGTGTCGATGATATGGTGCTTTATGGAAAGCATTTCGGCCACTCTGCGGGCCATGGATATTTCTTCGTCCTTTACGAACTCTGTCCGCAGGGTGATCGCCTCCACCGTTTCCGGAGAAGCTTCCGAGGCCAGGTATGACAGAACGGCGCTGTCCACGCCGCCGGAGAGCAGCATGAGCGTGTCTGGGTTGTCGTGAAAAAAGGCCTTAACAAGGCTTGTTTTGTCCATAAGGCTATCCTTTCCAGGGTAATAGTAAAATAACGTGACCTGGTAGGAACGATACCACAATAACCGGTGTCAAGCGGAACAACCGAAAACGCTTTTTTTCACTAACACAGAACCGCTTGCGCGGGATAGTGTTCTTTGCAATAATATGCAAAGCGAACCATACGAATCACGGGACACGAGTTACCCTTTCTCGGTAAGAGGCTGAAAACATTGGCGTTTTCACCTTCCACCTCCCAATTGGATTGGAGACATCGACCCAATGGACGAGAGAGAACTGCGTTTACTCGCCGACCGCCTCAGAAGTGAAGAAATATCCATCGACACCTTTGTAAAATCCATTAAAGGTCTCCCTTTTCGCGACCTGGGCGAGGTAAAACTCGACACTCACCGGGCCCTTCGCAACGGGTTCCCGGAGGTCATCTTCTGCCCCGGAAAGTCATCCCATCAGCTGGAGAGAATAGCCGGCGTACTGGCCGAAAAGCCGGGCAAGGCGCTCTTTTCCAGAATGTCGCCCGAACAGCATACCCTTGTTTCCACCATTCTCCCGGATATCGAATATCTCCCCGCGCCCCGTATGGGACGCCTGTGGCCAGACAGGTGTGAACCCGGACGCGGGCTCATGCTGGTTGTGACGGGAGGCAGTTGCGATGTGCCTGTCGCAGAGGAAGCCGCCGTCACGGGCGAGATAATGGGATGCAGGGTGGAGAGACTTTTCGACGTGGGCGTTGCGGGGCTTCACAGACTGCTGGCCCATCTGGATATGCTGTTCGAAGCGGAGGCTATTGTAGCCGTGGCCGGTATGGACGGCGCCCTGCCTGGAGTAGTAGCGGGCATAGTCAACTGTCCGGTCGTAGCGGTTCCCACCAGCGTAGGTTACGGCGCAGCGCTTGGCGGCATAGGGCCGCTGCTTACCATGCTGAATTCATGCGCACTTGGTGTTTCGGTAGTAAATATCGACAACGGCATAGGCGCGGGGTATTCGGCGTCACTGATGATACGTAAAATACATTCCAGCAGGCAGGAGGGTTAATTCGATGAATACCACAAATACCGTTCTTTACCTCAACTGTTTTTCCGGGATCAGCGGAGACATGATGCTCGGCGTTCTCCTCGATGTTCTGGGGACCGACGACCTGGAAACCCGCCTCAAGGGCCTGGCGCTTGAAAACTACAGCGTCAATGTCACACGGACCAGAAAGGAAGGAATCACCGGGCTCGACGTAAAGGTGATTTGCGATGAAAACCATCCCCACAGGGGTCTCGGGGATATTCTGGACATAATTGACAACAGCGAGATCGCGCCCGGGGCCGCCGCAAGGGCTAAAAAGGCCTTCAGGTTGATGGCCGAAGCGGAAGGGTCCGTTCACGGCATGTCGCCGGACGATGTCCATTTCCACGAAGTCGGCGCAGTGGATTCGATCGTCGACATTGTTGGATCAAGTATTCTCATGGAAGAGCTGGGGCCCGATAAAGTGGTCTTCTCGGCGCTTAACGTAGGTTCGGGAACAGTACACTGTGCTCACGGAGAATTTCCCGTGCCGGCGCCGGCAACCATCAGGTTGCTCGAAGGTGTCCCCGTGTTTTCCAACGGCCAGCCCATGGAGAGGGTAACCCCGACGGGCGCCGTTCTTGCAAGGGTTTTTGCAGATTCTTTCGGCGTCATCCCGCCCGGCGTGGTAAAGAAAACGGGATACGGAATAGGGGATCACGCTTCAGACCTGGTGAACGTCGTTCAGGGCGTCCTGCTGGATGTGGAAGATTCCCTGCAAGAAGCGCACGCTCAAGCCGAAGGACACGTCCACGCTCATCCACACGACCACGACCACCATCATGATCACCATCATGATAACGACCATCACCATGACCATGACCATGACCATGTCCATGTCCACGATCACGAACATGAGCATGAGCATGCAGCTGCGGGATCCGCAAGGGGAGACCGCACCGCCTGCAAGTAGAGCGGCGGGGGGAGAACAGCCCCCGTTGCTCTTCCCCCGAAATGTCAACAAAAGCAATCTCTCGCCCTATACAGCCCGCATCTTCTGGCCTGGGAGATTTAAGCCGATCATCCGTCCCCCTGAACCCGGGTGGCGCTGATGGTTGTTTCCAAGGCGAAAGGAGGTGTATACAGCAAACAGTGTAAATGGAAGCGCGTATAGCTGAGAGAACGAAAGCAACAGGCAAAATATCAGGAGGTGCAGGAAGAATGCATAAGGAACTCTTTTCCGCGATCACCGCGGCGAACACATTCGTAGAGAACGAAACCAGTGACCGCCTTGAAGCTATTACCAAGGGCCACGGAATGCTCAATCTGGCCGTTTACAGTGCGGCCAACGTCATGGTCAAGGAAATACTTCAGGGCCGCAGCGCAAAGATCTCCGACGCCAACCTTGACGACCTTCCCCTCGACCTTATCGTCGAAGCCGGTGTCAAGGCGGCCAAGGAAGCCGGAGCCGACTCCGCCAACGCCGCTCTCATAGTGGCGGCTTTCCTCAACCTGGTCGCCGGGACCGCCTCAAGGGCCGGTGTGCCCGCGGGCAACAGGAAACTTGGATCGATGGCCAGGATGAAAGCCGGAGCCAGCAGAGCCGGTGTTCAGGCCGTTCCCACATCCAAGCTCACCAACAAGATCTCCGGTTTCCCGGCCGTCAAGGCTATTTACGAAGCCATAGACAAGGGCGAGATCTGCCGCTTCAGCGGCGCGGTCGTTCCCCCCTTCGTAGCGGGCGGCGCCATTTACGGGCACAGCGTGCTCGGCGAAGACATGATCTACTACGACCTGACCATGAACGGCACCAAGGTCGGCGTCGAAGCGATGTTCCGTGCCTATCAGGGCGTGGGCATCAACCCCAACCCCTGGCTCTCCGCTGCACTGGCCGCGGCCGCCGTTCTGGAGATCATCAACCCCGACGGCATGATCGGCCAGGACTACGGTGAATTCTTCGTCCAGGGAACCGGATACCTCGCCGGCAAGGGCGCGGCCCAGGCCGCGGGCCTTCCCGAAAAGCTTCACATGCGCGGCACAAACAAGGAATACGACACCGCCGCGTTGATCGGCGACCTGGGAATGATCCTGAAAGACGTCGGCGCCCCCACGGTCGTCGGCATGATGACGTTCAACGAGATGATGGCCTGCTTCCAGGAAGGCCCGATGATCGGAGCAGGATTCGGCGCCGGACCGGTCAATCCTCCTCTCGCGCATCTCGTCAGCGACTGTGTCTGCGCTTCCGCCAAGCTTCTTGAAACCGAAGGCGATGTAGACGCCGCAGCCGAAATGATCCACGACATGAAGCTCAACGAATGGCTCGATCCCGAAATTTCGGCCGCTTCCGGCAACATGGTCGCCCACAAGGCCGAGCAGGTCATGCGCGGACCGGTCACCAAGGCCGTCATCCAGGCGACCCAGGGTATCCGCAACAACCTTGAGTACAGGCTCGCCAAGATGACCTGGGACGGCCTCGAAGCCGGAAAATCCCTCGAGGACATCTGCTACGACATCGATGTCAAGAGGCAGGAAAAGGTCGAGGAGCGCACGGGCATGATCCTCGGAGGACTCTTCGGCAAGAAGATCACCATCAAGTTCTCCAAGCTCAAAGGCGGCGCACGCCGCAACCATCCCTTTGCCGAAACCTTCTGGGGCTTCGACGCCGATATCGACGCCGTGGTGACAGTGGACGGCAAGGAGTTCAAGATCGAGGGCCTTTCCCACAATGTGGCTCCCGACGTGGTGCTCAACAAGAAGGCGGACTGGACGATCCCGGTTACGGTTGCCTCCGTGGCGGCCCAGGAACTGATGTACATCGGCTGCTGCACGGTCAACGTGGTCATTCCGGCCGCGGTAGCCGCCGTTTCCGGCAAGATGAGCGCCAAGGACGCCGGGAAATACGCCGAAAAGGGCGCCAGCATCACAAACGCGATCCCGGGTGCGAAGGAAACCGCCAGGGAAGTAGCAAAGCTCGCCGTCAACCTGATGAAAGACATGCAGGACGTAGCGGAGCTGTAAGACGCACTGACAGGAAGGGGCCCGACAGGGCCCCCTTCCGTTTTTTTAGCCGGCAGGCTGAAAGGGGACACGCATGCTTCTGCTCGTCAACGCCGACAATGTTTCAGGCGAGGGATTGCCTTATCTGATAGAAGGTCTTATGGACCGGGGGGCTTCAAGCGTACACGCCGTACCGGCCATCACCAAAAAGGGTCGAAGCGAGTTTCTTTTTCTTGTGGACGCTCCAGCCGACAGGCTCGAAGAACTCGGAGCGTTCCTGGCTCTGGAGCTCGATACTCTGGGTATGCGTGTTTTCGAGCCGCAGCACTTTCCTTTTACTCCCGTCCGGATAATGACAGTGGCGATAGGCCCGTCAGAGGGCGGTCCCGGTTTCCCCGGCGTCAGGGTCAAGGCCATCGCAGGCAGCGACGGAAAAGTGTTTTCCTGCAAGGCGGAACACGACGACCTTGTTGCGGCGATAGGGGAAATAACGGCGGACAGGCCCTTTTCCTTCAAAAATCTCAAAGCGTCCGTGGAGCTTGCGGCCATCAGCGAAAGCCCGGTTTCGCTATGCGGTATTGTGTTCACACCCGAAACCGGAAAGAACCGGTGAAACATCAGGGCATCATTGAATGAATGAAAGGAGTGCTCGTTGTGAAAAAGATTCTGCTTCAGCTTGATACGGATTCGCAGCCGAGCGTTTTCGACGCCGTTACGGCCTACGACGGCGGCGTAGACAGGATCCTGCAGCATAGTTCCATTACTCCGGAATCGGCCGTTCCTCTTGTTCACGGCGTAATGTTCACCCGGGGCGGCGATGATCTCAAGAACAGCGCGGTATTCGTAGGCGGTTCGGATGTCGCCGCGGGCGAGGCCGTTCTGGACGCCGTAAAGGGCTCTTTCTTCGGCCCCGTAAGCAACTCGGTAATGCTCGATTCAAACGGCTGCAACACGACAGCGGCCGCCGCGGTGGCCAAGATCGCCGGAGCGGTCGACCTCAAGGGTAAAAAAGTCGTCGTTCTTGCAGGGACCGGGCCGGTGGGACTCAGGGCGGCCCTGTTCTTCTCGGAAGAGGGCGCCAATGTGACCATAACCTCACGTTCCATGGCAAAGGCCGAAAAAGGCTGCGCACAGCTCAAGGATCGTTTCGATCTGACGGCGCAGGCCGCGGAATGCAAGGATGCAGCTTCGGTCGCCTCGGCTCTTGACGGAGCCGTCGCCGTTCTGGCTACCGGAGCCGCAGGCAAGATGCTTCTGCCCGAATCGGTATGGAAGGGACACGCCACGCTGAAGGCTCTGGGAGACCTCAACGCCGTTCCGCCTTCCGGCATAGAGAACATAAAGCCACACTGGAACGCCAAGGATATCGACGGACAGTTGATATTCGGGCCCATCGCCATAGGCGGTCTCAAGATGAAAGTTCAGAGAAGCTGCGTCGAAAGGCTCTTCAGCGCCAATGACCTGGTTCTCGACGCGAGAGAGATATACGAAGTAGTCAAGGAGTTCCACAAAAATTGACCGCAGCCTGCTGATCGTTGCGTACAGCACCCGCGGGCTTGTCGATTCCGCGTTCGCGGCGGGGTTCGGCGAAATATCGTCGGTAGACGCGTTCGGTGACAGAGACCACCCTCCGGGAGTCAGGAGTTTGTCGACACGGAGGATCTGGAGGTCGCCGTTCAGTGACGAAGCCGTGACCAGAGCGTGTTCCGTAGCGGGAGGAAAGTTGCTCGTCTACGGAGGCGGCGTCGACAATCGCCCTGATCTTGTCAGGGTCCTGGCCCGCGGGCGGTTGCTGGCCGGCAATGCCCCCTCCGTTCTGGAGGAGGTCAGGAACATCAAAAGGCTGCGCGCCGTCTGCAGGGAAGAATCTATCCCTTTTCCAGCAACATGGTTGCCGGGAGACGAAGGCGGGACAGGTCCGTACGGCGGCGGCCATGACGGCGCGGGCGGGTTGCTGAAAAAACGGTCTCTCTCTGCGGCCGGGGCGGGCGTTTCCATCTACGAGGGAGGCGAGATATCCCCCGGAGAGTACGTTCAGGAATTTTTGGCCGGTACGCCGTTCTCCATATCTTTCATAGCCCACAAAAAGGGTGTCTGCGTCATGGGGGTCAGCGAACAGATCACCGGCTGGCCGCCTCTGGGGGGTTCCGGCTTTTCCTGGAACGGAAATATAGCCCCTTTTGCTGCGGCCGGAGGCGAGGGGTCCCGCCTGGTAGAGACAGCCGTCGGTTACGCGCGAGTTCTTTCGCGGCGTTTCGGCCTGGTAGGATTCAACGGCGTAGATATGATGCTGGAGCCCGGCGGGACTCTCAAGGTCCTGGAGATAAACCCCAGATATTCGGGTTCCATGGAGTTGTTCGGAAAATGCAGGGGAGAGGAGCCCTTTCTTCTCCATGTTGCGGCCGCCATGGGTGAAACGCTTCCCGACGGTTTCGCGGAGCCTCCCGGCTTCGATCGCTACAGAGCCAGGGGTATCGTCTACGCCCAGAGGCATTGCGCCGCCCCGGACACTGTGTCGTGGCTGTCCAGGGGGCGAAGGGATATCCCGTGGACAGGCGACGTTTTTTGCCCGGGTGAACCGGTATGCACTGTCTATGCTTCGGATACTGAACGATCTGCATGTCTTGAAACCCTTGCAGCGGAAGGTCAAAAGGTGTACTCCGATCTGGTCGGGTTTCAGGAGGGGGGAACATAAACGATGGCTGAAGATACAGGGTCAGGGCGTTTTTTTCTTATAACCGGCAGAACGCCGGATCAGACAAAGGGAATGCATTCCGGGAAAACCGGTGATTTCTATAGAGACGCCGTTTCTGTCGCCATGCTGCATCCCGAAACACTGGAAGAAATGGGTGTTACCGAGGGAGCGGCTGTTTTACTGAAAACGGAGGAGGGCCAGGTGACGCTTCCGTCCAGACCCGACAAGGGACTGCCCCGCGATATAGTCTTTGTTCCAATGGGGCCCACGGCCAACCGGCTGATCCCGGCCGATACGGGAGGGTGCGGAATGCCGTCCTTCAAGGGTATACGAGTGGAGGTGAGCCCCGAATGAAGACCGTCAACAACGCGGTATGCACTTTCTGCGGATGTCTGTGCGACGATATATCCGTTGACCTGGCAGACGACGGCGCGGTAAAGATCAGGGGCGCCTGCGCCAACGGCAAGGGGCATATGGAGGAATACGACGCCTCGGAGGCGTCACCAATGATAAGAGGCAGGAAGGCGTCATGGGACGAGGCCTACAGAGAGGCGGCCGACATTCTGAGCGGAGCAAGAAGCCCCCTCTTCTACGGTCTCAGTTCCACGGCAACGGAGGCCCAGAGAAAATGCGTGGCTCTCGCAGACAGACTGGGAGCCGTAGTGGACACTACTTCTTCGGTCTGTCACGGGCCGACGGGGATAGCCATGCAGACTTTCGGCGAGCCTACGTGCAGCCTGGGAGAGGTGATGAACAGGGCGGACTTTCTTCTGTTCTGGGGCTGCAACCCTATGGTGGCCCACAGCAGGCACTTCACCCGGTACTCGCTCATGCCCAAAGGGCGATTCACTCCCGAGGGCCGAAAGGGCCGCAGGGTCGTTCTGGCCGATATACGTGAAACGCCGAGCGCAAAGGCGGTGGACCGCTTTCTGAGGATCGAACAGGGAAGGGATTACGAGGTGCTTACAGCTCTCAGGGCGCTTGTCCAGGGCAGGGAGATGACGGCTACTTCGGTAGGAGGCGTTCCCCGCGAGGAGCTCGTTTCTCTGGCCGAAGAAATGACCAGGTGTCGATACGGAGCGGCTTTCTTCGGCATGGGTTTAACGATGACGGCGGGCAAGGACCTCAATATCGGGCAGTATTTTTCGCTGGTCCGGGACCTCAACGCCCGTACCAGGTTTTCCGTTGTGGCCATGAGAGGACACGGCAACGTGGCGGGAGCCGACGCCGTGCTGACATGGCAGACGGGGTATCCGTTCGCCGTCAGTCTGGCTGGAGGCGTTCCGGTTTACGGCCCCGGCGAGTTTACGGCGGTGGATATGCTGGCCCGCGCGGAGGCCGACGCGGCTCTTGTCGTGGCGTCGGACCCCAGGGCCCATTTCCCGGCAAAAGCCGCCGACTATCTCGATTCCATTCCTCACGTGGTCGTCGACCCCAACATGTCGCTTACTGCGGCGAAAGCAACGGTATATCTTCCTGGGGCCCAGTATGGAGTTGACGCCGAGGGCACCTATTACCGGATGGACGGGGTGCCCATCAGGACAAGGGCTTTCCGGGAACGCAGCCGCCCCACGGATGAGGAGATATTCGACCGCCTTCTGGAGGAAGTTGACAGATGAATAAAGGGACGATCGGAATTACCGGCGGCAGGCTGTACGACCCCGCCAACGGCATAGATGGACAGATACGGGATATCTGGATCAGGGACGGGGTTGTCGTTTCTGAGAGCGACGCAGATAAAAACAGCGCCGAGATCATAGACGCCACCGGAATGAACGTAATGCCCGGCGGCGTCGACGTGCACTCGCATATAGCGGGCGCCAAGGTCAACCACGGAAGAAAAATGTGCCCCGAGGAACACGAGGCCCACAAGATGGACAGGGCCAGAGGAGGACGTTCGGGAGCCGGGTTCACCGTTCCAACGACTTTCATGACGGGATGCATGTACTCGGAAATGGGTTATACAACGGTCATGGAGGCGGCATGCGCCCCCATAGTGGCCAGACACACCCACGAAGAACTGGAGGATATGCCCTGCCTCGACAAGGGCATCCTCATCACTATGGGAAACAACGAATTCCTTTTCGACTGCATTTCCAGGGGAGAGCTGTCGATGGCGAGGGATTTCGTTGCATGGACACTCAAGGCTTCCCGGGGTTACGGCGTCAAGGTGGTCAACCCCGGCGGCGTGGAGAACTGGAAATCGTCCAGAAGCAACGTGGGGAACTGGGATCAGGACATAGGCGGGTTCGATCTTACACCCAGGAAGGTCCTGAACGCGCTGATAAGATCGGCCGACGAACTTGGGCTGCCCCACGGGGTTCATCTGCACGGGCTTAACCTGGGTACGACGGAAAGCGCTGAACAGACCCTTGATTCAATACGCAATTCGCCTGGAAGGCTCCATCTGACCCATCTGCAGTTCATGAGCTACGGCAAGGATAAAAAGGGACGTTTCCGCAGCAGGACGGAGGAACTGGCCGCGGCCGTGAACGCCAACTCCAACGTGACCTTTGATGTCGGTCAGATCGTCTTTGGCCCGGCGACCACTATGACATCCGACGGCCCGTTCCAGTACAACCTGGGAACGATGACCGGACACAAATGGTTCGGCGGCGACGAGGAGAACGAAACCGGCGGCGGCATAGTGCCCATCCGATACAGCCGAAAGAACAAGATCAACGCCCTTCAGTGGGTAACGGGGCTCGAACTATTCCTTCTGGCCAAAGATCCGTGGAGGGTCTTTTTGACGACCGACCATCCCAACGCAGGTCCCTTCTTCTGTTACCCGCAGGTCATAAGACTGCTTATGGATCGCGGCTACAGGAACGAGATCCTTGATACGCTTCCGGCGTCGGTGCGAAAGAGGTCGCTGCTAAAGGACATAGAGAGGGAATATACTCTTGGAGAAATTGTCACCATTACCAGGGCGGCTCCGGCCAGGGTCCTGGGGCTCAACAAAAAGGGACACCTGGGTGTGGGCGCCGACGGCGACGTGGCAGTGTTCCATCCCGACGACGACGGGACGCGTGCGCCGATCTGCCAGGGTGGCGGCTCGTTGTGCAAACGCTGTATGGACCGCCCGAGATGGGTGCTCAAGGCTGGACGAGTTCTGGTCAAAAACGGCTTTCTTGTCGACAGGGTCGATGGCGGTACTTTCTGTGTGTCCGCCGAAAGCGACCCGTCCCTGGAGCCCCTGCTTCGTGAGCATTTCGAAAAATACTATACCGTTGCTTTCGACAACTATCCCGTTCAGGACTGCTACCTTCCGAAGAAAGAGGAGATCCCATGCCGCTGAAGGAGCGAGATACTCACGACGTCTACCTGGTCCTGGGAGCTAACATAGGGGACAGGCAGAAGAATATTCTGCAGGCGCTTCAGTACCTCCAGGGAAGAGCGTCCGTGGAAAAGGTTTCGTCCTTTTATGAAACAGAGCCCCTGGATGTCGTGGATCAACCTCCGTTCCTGAATCTGGCATGTCAGCTTCGCACCGACATGGAGCCCTTCGTTCTGCTTCGCTACGTCAAATCCATAGAACTGAGAATGGGAAGGTCCGAGGCAATGTCCAGCCTTCCAAGACCCATAGATTTCGATATCCTCATCTACGATAACGTTCTGGTGAACGAGAACGGCCTTGTTCTGCCTCACCCGCGTATGGCTGAGCGGGCCTTTGCGGTAGTGCCCCTGGCGGAAATAGCGCCCGGGCTCAAACCACCAGGATTTTCGCGCACACTTGGGGAGATAGCAGCTGAGATCGACACCTCGGGAGTCAAAAAGGTTGAAAAAAGCCTGCGCTTCAGCCTGGAAAGGGATATTCAGCAGAGCAGCCCCAGCATCCCGCTAAGCCTGAGCAAGGTGGGCGTTACGGGGCTCAAGAGGATACTGCGGATGACCCAGAACGGAGGAGAGTCGCTTTTCTTCGCCGAGATGGACCTTTTCGCCTATCTGGACAGGGAGCATTCGGGTGTCCACATGTCCAGGTTCAGCGATGTCATCGAAAACCTTACAGAGGAGATAAGCCTTGAGCCTTCATCGACAATAGAAGCCATTGCCGAGAAACTTGCTCGAAGGATCGCGCGGACCCAGCAGACGGAATGCTCGGAAGTCCATATCAGGGCGAGGTACCCTCTTAAAAAGCTCACGCCACTGTCCGGGAAAAGCGTGGAAGAACTCTACACCTTTGTGGGGATCGCTTCCTGCAAAGGCGAAGAGGTCAAGACGATAACGGGGGTGGAGGTGGAGGGCATGACCGTCTGTCCCTGCGCCCAGGACATGATGCGCAGCCACTCCAGAAAACTGCTTCTGGAAGAGGGCTTCGAGGAAAAAGAGGTTGAAAGGATACTTCAGCTTGTCCCCATGGCCTCTCATAACCAGCGGGGAAAGGGCACCCTGCTCATAGGCGGCGACTGGCCCGTCAGGGGAGAACACCTGGTTAACATCCTCGAGGCTTCAATGAGCTCCGAGACCTACGAACTGCTCAAGCGCACCGACGAGTTCTTTGTGGTCAACAAGGCCCACCTCAACCCGATGTTCACAGAGGACGTCGTAAGAGAGGTATTCAGAAACCTGGTCGACATATACCCGGATCTGCCCGACGACACCTTTGTGCTGGTAAAGCAGGAGAATATGGAGAGCATACATCAGCATAACGCCTTTGCCGAAAGATCCGGCACCCTGGGGGCCGTACGCAGGGAACTTGCCGAGGGGGGGGCCTCTCTCGAGAACATAACGCTACAGGAGTGGCTTCACCGATGACCGCCGGGAGGGGTGACGCCACGGCCTGGTGTCTTACAGGGGCGGGGCACTTCCTCGAGGAATCGATAGAGCTGGCCCTGCGCTGCTCACCGGTCTCCTTTTTTCTCTCAGGCGCCGCCGTTGAAGTAGTGGCCATGTACCGCCTTACGGACCGGATAACCGCGAGCGGAAACAGGGTGGTAAGGGAAGAGGGATACAGCTCTCCGGCCTGCGGTGAAATGGCGCTGGGAAGATTCAGCCGCCTGGTCATAGCTCCCGCGACTTCAAACACCGTGGCCAAGTGCGCCCTGGGTATAGCCGATACGCTGCCGACCAATCTGTTCGCCCAGGCCGGGAAGGCCCTTGTACCGACGATCGTGCTTCCTACGGATGGTTCCGACAAAGCCGTTTCGCGAGACCCCGCAGGAAGATCGTTCCCCGTTACGACAAGGAACATAGACAGGCGTAACCTCGAAGCCCTGGCCTCTTTCGAAAGGGTCGAGATCGCCTCTTCAATGGAGCAGCTGGAGCAATGGCTTCACACCTTTTCCTGACCGGTGAGCTGGCCGCGCCGTCCCTGCGGGCCGTTCTCCAGGATATGGACGCGCCGTTCGATCACGCCGTCCACACCATGCCCATAACCGTGGCGGCCCTGGCGGAATGCGGCTGGATCGCGAGGCATCTTCCCGAAACGTCCGGCTATGACATGATCGTCGTGCCGGGCCTGTGCCAGGGCGATATTGGCCTGGTGCAGGAGAAAGCAGGCGTTGTCGAGGTTAAAAGAGGCCCCGACCATCTCAAGGACCTCCCCGCCTTTTTTGACCTTGCTTCGGAGCCGCCTTCTCTCGACGCCTACGATATCGACATACTCGCCGAGATAGTCGACGCCCATCTGCTTTCCGGGGAACAGCTTGTCGAGGCGGCCCGCAGATACGCAGACCAGGGCGCGGACATCATAGACCTGGGGGGCCCCGTTTCGGGACCATTCCCGGATGTGGGAAAAGCCGTTTCTCTGCTGAAAAGAGAGGGTTTCCGGGTAAGCGTGGATACGTTCGACGTCCCCAGCCTCAGGGAGGCCGCCCGGGCGGGCGTCGAACTGCTGCTCAGCGTCAACGGCGCCAACATCGAGGGTGTTCTCGACCTGGGCTGCAGGGTCGTGGTAATACCCGATTTTAACGACAAAAGCCTCGATTCTCTTGAGAAGAACATAGGTATCCTGGAGAGCCACAAGATACCTTATCTGGCTGACCCGGTTCTCGACCCCTTCCCTTTCGGGTTTGCAGGATCTATCGAACGGTTCATAGCCTTCAGGCGCCGCAGGCCCGAAACGCCGATGCTCATGGGGATAGGCAACCAGACGGAATTGATGGAGGCCGACTCTTCCGGGGTAAACGCCATTCTGGCGGCCCTGTGTTCCGATCTTTCGATCAGCGCGGTGCTGACCACTTCCGTCGTTTCGTGGGCGTCGGGAGCGGTTTCGGAGTTCGACAGGGCCAGGCGGCTCATGATGTACGCCAAATCCACGCAGGCCCTGCCCAAACACGCTTCGGCCGGGCTGGTGATCGCCCGAGGCCTACCTCACCAGGTCTTTTCGGTGGAGGAACTGAGATCGATGCAGCGATCGGTAAGGGATCTCAATTTTCGCATCTTCGTGTCGCCTCCGAAAATATACGTATTCAACAGGGACGTTTTCGTTTCAGGCGAAACGGCCGCCCGGATATGGGAGCAGATAGATGTCGGCGACGCCGGGCATGCGTTCTACCTGGGCCGCGAACTGCAGAAGGCCGAAACCGCGCTGACTCTGGGAAAACGCTACGGCCAGGATCAGCCGCTCGAATGGGGGTACATTTCAGAAACCCATGATCGTTGAGACGATCCTTTCCACAAGAAGCACAGGAGGAGCGGATAATTTTGCGCCTATGGGCATGGAGACAAACGACGACGGCAAAGTGATCATAAGGCCGTTTTCGGGCAGCCATACCTGGGAGAACCTGGCGTCGGGCGATTTCGCGGCGGCGAACATAACCGATTCGGTCCTTTCTTTTGTCCTGAGCGTGGTGGACCCGACCCGCCTGATAACCGTTCCGGCGCTGAGGGCGCCATGTTCGGTTCTCGAGGATTCCTGCGGCCGCCTGGAACTGAAGATGGTCGAAAGAAACCTGTCCGGACAGAGAGGTCTTTGCGTTTTCGAGGTTCTCCACAGGGAGGCGGGCAGACCTTTTTCGGGGTTCAACAGGGCGCGGTGCGCCCTGGTCGAGGCTCTTGTGGCCGCGACCCGCATTTCGGTCAATGGGCCCGCTCCCTTCATCGAAAGATACGAAACCGCGGCCGACCTCGTTGAACGCACCGGAGGACCCGAGGAAAACGAAGCACTGCGGCTGCTGCATCAATGGACAGGTGGGATCGCATGAATCGCTGTACCGTTCGATCACACTCCCGTCTGCATCTGGGTTTTCTGGATCTGAACGGTA
>Ga0272441_10001970_pt1 | contig 42916 bp, 37 predicted proteins | sample SSMProp6N_FD_193582 | JGI IMG/M metagenome (GOLD analysis project Ga0272441, IMG submission 193582) | Marine sediment archaeal communities from Little Sippewissett salt marsh, Falmouth, MA, United States - SSM-Prop-6N | ecosystem: Environmental > Aquatic > Marine > Wetlands > Sediment ...
AGGTAAAATATACATTCGACTGGGGGGACGGAAAAACATCTGAGACCACACTTGTAAATTCCGGAAGCTCGAAGATTACTTCTCACAGCTGGTCCAGTGAAGGAACCTATCTGGTGAAGGCGAAGGCCACCGATAGCAACGGTGCATCGTCAGGATGGTCAAATACACTGACTGTGACAATAAATTCAGAAAACACACCTCCTAACACCCCCACAACTCCCTACGGCGACTCGAATGGAATTCCGGGTAATCTCTATGCATACGTTACCTCTGCTACCGACCCTGACGGAGACCAGGTAAAATATACATTCGACTGGGGGGACGGAAAAACATCTGAGACCACACTTGTAAATTCCGGAAGCTCGAAGATTACTTCTCACAGCTGGTCCAGTGAAGGAACCTATCTGGTGAAGGCGAAGGCGACAGATAGCAACGGTGCAACGTCAGGATGGTCAAATACACTGACCGTGACAATAAATTCAGAAAACACACCTCCTAACACCCCCACAACTCCCTACGGCGACTCGAATGGAATTCCGGGTAATCTCTATGCATACGTTACCTCTGCTACCGACCCTGACGGAGACCAGGTAAAATATACATTCGACTGGGGGGACGGAAAAACATCTGAGACCACACTTGTAAATTCCGGAAGCTCGAAGATTACTTCTCACAGCTGGTCCAGTGAAGGAACCTATCTGGTGAAGGCGAAGGCCACCGATAGCAACGGTGCAACGTCAGGATGGTCAAATACACTGACTGTAAAAATAGAGGGAGAAAACAATCCCTCAGACTCAGAAACATGGGAAGTCATAGAAACAATACAATTTACCGAAGATAAAATGCCAATTGCGGTTGCGATCAGTGGATCTAAAGCTTACGTAGGAAGTGATCCTGCCGGATTAGCGGTTATTGATTTGGAAACCAATGAAATAATTAAAACAATTTCATTCAGTTCTTATCCCGGGGCTCGTCCAGGATATATTGATTTTTCAGGGAACAAAGCATACATAGCGCTCAGTAATCTCGGCTCAAATGGCCAGTTGGCTGTTATCAACACCGACGATGATACTTTATCCACATATATTCCGGCTGGCTGTAATCCCTGGGGCGTTGCAACGCTCAATGACAAAATCTTTGTAACCAATAATGTCCAGTGGACAAATGGGGATCCTGCTACCGTCAGTGTGATAAATGCTAATACTAATTCGGTTACTGCCTCAATTCCAGTAGGGATCAATCCAATATGTATTGGTATTAACCCCACTACCAGAAGGGCCTATGTTTCAAACGTCAATGATTTATCGAAATCTGTCAGCGTGATCAATACAGATACCAATTCTGTTGTTGCCACCATACCAATGGACAATCCACCTAAGGCAATAGCAATTGTTGATGATTACGCATATGTCACAGCAGGTGATTGGCAAAGAGGCATGGTTGAGATCATTGATACAAAAACGAATCAAATAGTATCTTCCATTCAGGTTGGAAAACAGGTTGTTGGCATTGCCAAATCGGATAAACACGTATTTGTAACAAATCAGTATTCGAATACAATAAGTGTAATAAATACTTCTACAAACAACGTTATCTCAGTAGTCGAAGTGGGTCAAAACCCCACATATGTAGCCTTCGACCCTTTGACCTGCAGGATTTTTGTAACCAATCAGGGTGATAAGACAATATCCATCATTGGACAAAGAGAGAACATAATTGAGGCTCCGGTTGCTAGTTTTACAGCCAATTCCACAGCAGGATATCCCCCCATTTCAGTGCAGTTTACCGACATTTCCACAGGGGATCCAACAGCATGGGACTGGAATTTTGGCGACGGGGCGATATCAACGGAACAGCACCCTGTGCACACATACACATCTGCCGGGAATTACACTGTCAGCCTCACAGTAACAAACGATGGTGGGTCGGATACCCTGACCGTCAATAACTATATTGAGGTTTCATATTTGCCAGTGGCAACAAGTAATGTTACCACCTTCCCATCATCATCGACACTCTCCGTAGGTGAAACACAGGAATTCACAATAGCGCTCGACAACGTGACGGATGGCCTCTCAGGATTCAATATCACAGCCGACCTGCTCCCGTGGTCTCCGGATGGTCCATCTCCAGAACCACCAGTCTTAAGTGCGCTCACCTCTTCGACAACCACAGACGTTTGCGAAATGGTCGGGGTAACCTATCCATCCTGGGCAGGAATCCCAATGAACAGTTCATTCCCAACAGATCAGGCATTCGTTAAGGCTGTTGACATTCAAGACCTGGTTAAACGAGGGGCAAAAAATGTTACACTCTGTACTCTTACCATCTGTGGTGATGCACCCGGAACAGCAGTATTGAGAGTCACAGCCAGAACTGTGGACGATGATGCAGGTGGACGCTACGAACCTACCTTTGTCTATGCATCTCTGACCGTGCAGGATGCACTGCCGTTCCCGAACCCTTCCGGCGGCGACTTCCCATATCCTACAGATCCCGACGGTGATGGTCTGTACGAAGATCTTGACGGCAACGGCTTCGTCGGCTTCAACGATGTGGTGATCTACTACCAGAACATGAACTTCATCGAGTCGAAACAGCCGCTTGCAGCATTCGACTATGATGGAAGCGGATTTGTTGGTTTCAATGATGTGGTCATACTCTACCGGATGGTGTAATGGATCATGCGGACGTTTACAGCCATCCTCTGCTTAGTAGCTCTGGCCTCCCTCACCTGTCCGTCCATGGCATTGTCAACACTGGGGGGGCCCGACCTCCTCTTCCTCCCAGGCGAAGGGAGCACAGAAGATCTGACGATCACTCTGGAAAGTGCCACGGCAGGACTCTCCGGTTATAACCTGAGTATTGCACTGAACCCAATCGGGACTGCTGAGATCGTAGCAGTTGCATATCCCACTTGGGCAAATATGCCAATGAACAGCACCATGCCAGCAACGAACACTTGGATCCAGGCCGTTGACCTTGCGATGGGGATGGAACCCGGAGACACCCCAGTCGTCCTCGCCACCATCACCATCCGTGGAATTGCTAACGGCAAGGCCATGTTGACAGTGACGCCGGTCATCATCGATGACGACCTGGGCGGGCGTTATACTCTTGATCCACTCCAGGTGCCAGTGTGGATCGGGGTGCAAAATGCGGAAATAATCGATACAGGAGACAATTTTGCGGAGTGTGAAGCATCCCCTTCACCCACCATAGAAGGAATGAGTGAGACTTCAACCTCTTCTATGTTACCCACAGCATTAGAAACGATGGAGATTGTGACTACACCTCCTCCTCCATCTCCATCCATCTCCACGGCAACCCCTGCCGAGGAACAGAACACCCCTCCTGCAGAGGCGACGCCCGGTTTTGACTTTGGCATCTCCTGCCTTACCAGTCTGGCGGTGTGCACACCCCTTCTGATGAAAATAAAACGAGGTGAATGATCATGGTAAGGCCATACCAACGATCCCTTCTGTTCCTACTGATCCTGTCTCTGCTGGCAATGGGTGTTGTTGCCGCTGATGAACCCAACATTACCTTTGATGCCGCCGACGCAACCATTGGCGTGGGAGAAACCACCACCTTAGCAGTGGTAATGGACAAACTACCGACCGGACTCTCCGGATATAATATCACAATAATCCTAACAGAGCCTTCTGTCGCCAAGATTGTCGGGATATCATATCCTGACTGGGCGAATATGCCGATAAACAGCACTCTTCCCGCCGACAGGGTATATGTACAGGTGGTCGACCTCATGGGTTCAGTGGGTGCTGGTGCAACAAATCTCACCCTCTGCAACCTGACCATCCATGGCGACATCGCCGGCACCACAAACGTTGGCATTACAGCCACCAAAATCGACGACGATGCCACCGGACGGTATGCACCAACTATTGTCCCTTTTACCATCACTATCGGGGGATTCCCAACACCCACTCCCCCTCCAACGCTTCTAACAGAGCTCTCGTTCAACCCGGTTGATGCGACGATCGTTCCAGGTGAGAAGGCCGATTTCTCAGTGGTGATGGATGCCGCCCACTCCGGACTATCGGGATTTAATATTAGTATTGCCCTGACAGATCCTTCCATTGGTGAAATTGTCGAGGTCTCATATCCTGACTGGGCGAACATGCCGTTGAATGGCAGTCTTCCTGCTGATTCAGTGTATGTCCAGGCAGTTGACCTCATGAGTTCTGTCGGCAGTGGTGCGACGAATCTCACCCTCTGCAACCTGGTAGTGCGGGGAGACGAACCAGGCTCAACGAACCTAAGTATCATAGCCAACAAAATCGACGATGATGCCGCCGGACGGTATGTACCAACCATTGTTCCCATTACCATCACCGTCGCAGGGAGTCCGACTCCAACCCCAACGCCCACTCCAACACCCACACCGACCCTTCAACCCGGGCTCTCATTCAACCCGGTTAGCACAACGATCGTTCCAGGTGAAAAGGTCAATTACGCTATGGTGATGGACACCGCACCCTCAGGACTATCGGGGTTCAATATCAGCGTTGCCCTTACTGACCCATCCATCGGTGAAATTGTCGAGGTATCATATCCTGATTGGGCGAACATGCCGATGAACAGCAGCCTTCCCGCCGACGCGATGTATGCCCAAGCGGTAGACCTTATGGGTTCGGTAGGCAGCGATGCGACCAACCTAACATTATGCACTCTGACAATACGAGGTGACTCTGCAGGACAGACAAACATTAGTATCTTCTCGACTACGATCGACGATGATATGGCCGGCAGATATTGCCCAAATACCACTGATGCCTGTCTCTGCGTGGAAAATCTACTGACAACAGAGGCAAACTTCACTGCCAACATCACCACCGGCACCACCCCACTCACGGTTCAATTCACCGACACCTCTTATGGCGATCCAGACACATGGGAATGGACCTTCGGTGACAACGTCACATCCACCGTTCAAAATCCAGTCCACACCTATACAGCAGCAGGCACCTACACCGTGAACCTCACTGCCAGTAGTGCCAGCGGTTCTGACACCTGCTCGCGGCAGCATTTCATCACTGTCAAAGACCCCATGCACATCACTCTCGATAATGCAAAGGCGGCGAAAGGCAGGGTCACGACAACAAACCTGGCCATCAGCAACGCCACTGGCGTTGGTGCGGTTACCCTCTATATCAACTACGATCCCACGGTGGTCACAGTGAACAGGGCCAGTTCGACATTTGAATACTTTGTATCAAATATTGACAATGAGAATGGCATTACAAAGGTTGGCGTCATCGACATCCATGGTCTGAGTGGCGACACCCACATCTGCACCGTCACGCTCAATGCTGAAGGTGAACCGGGCAATACCAGCCCGTTGGATATTAGCGTCAAAGATTTTAGAAACACCGCCGATTCCAACATTGCTTTTGCTGCAATCCCAATGCCAAGTGAATTCCAGGTGCTCTATCCAGATACCACCAACCCCTCCCGCTCCTTCGTAAATGGCCTCTACAAGGGCATTCAGAATGGAAACACCATTTATGTTGGAGAAGAGGGACTAGACCTGACGGCCCTCGGAGATCTTCGGCGACTGGTGCATCTCAATAACCTGTCGGTCGGCATCGAAGTCCCCGACACCTCATCCTTCAATGCTGCCTATGACGGTGATTTCGTGCCGGGACGCTATCATGCATGGGGCGCAGACGCCCCGATCAGCGGCGAACCATGGGTAGAGATCCGCGAACCGGTGGTCAAACTCGGCATTGTCCTAAACGGGACAACTGATTCTGTCAATACCACTTCCGTCACCCGCACCACCGATCTCACCTTCAGGCTTAAAAATAACCTGGATGGACTTTTCACCTCCCCAGCCGTGACCTTCCTAACGATTGAGGTTACCACACCCGATGGTGAAAGGGCCACAACTTTCGGCGGTCTAAACCTGACAGCGATCCCAATCAACACCTCGGTGATTGACCTCACGGGGATAGACCTGAACGGCACCGCCCCCGGCACCTACACCCTGAAGGCCGTCTGGCCACAATCAAGCGATTTCGCCGGGAAGGGTTATGAATCAAACATCGCCGTAGTCGAGATCCTAGATCATCCGATCACACTCAAATCATGCACCGAGGCTGTGGTCAGGAGCCACCCCTTCAATGTGACAATCAGCGGCGGCAACGCCAGGCAATACATCCTCTCGATCGCCGATGCCTCTCTGATCACCGAGGATGACTATCCGCTGATCGCAGTGGGCCAGACCGGCATCCAGACCGGTGACGATGTCCCGCTCCCGGCGGGGGCGGCGAACTTCAGCCTTACTAGGGCGTATGTCACCACCGACAGCAGCGGAAACCGGACGGTGCAGTTCGTGACCTCGACCCTGACCGCAAATCAGACGTTCACCATACGGGTTGTTGACGGTGAGAACAGCCTGAACACCGCTGAGGTGCAGGTGCGGGTCGATAGAGGGGAGGTCAGCATCACAGCGCCGGGCGAAGCAGAGATCGGCGACGAGATTGTCCTCACCGGGATCAACACCGACAGCACGATAACCCACCTCTTCCTGACAGGTCCGGGCCTGCTTCCCTCAGGGGTTAATACCGTGAACCTCTCGACAGCGGTGGTGAGCGATGTTCCATCGACTTTCACTCAGAGAATTGTTGGGATTGATGACACATGGGAGTACCGGTGGGACACCAACAACATCTGTGGTGGGACACTCCAAGAGGGAACATATACCATCTACGCAGCCTCGCAGCCGAAGTCCTGCGGAGATCTCGAAGGCATCCCATATGCACAGACAGAGATCCAATTCACATCGCCAATTGAACCGGGTAATGCATCCTTTGTTGCTAATAGGACCGCAGGAGTTGCCCCGCTGACCGTGCAATTCACCGACACATCCGGCGAATATCCAACCAACTGGTCATGGAGCTTTGGCGATAACACCACCTCCACTGCACAGAACCCGGTTCATACCTATGCCGCACCCGGCACCTACACTGTCAGCCTCTCAGTTGACGGGGGAGCAGACACCTGCACCAGGACCGACTTCATCAAAGTCATACCAGTCCTCTTCGGCGATGCAAACGATGACGAAACGGTCAACCAAGCCGACACCCTGCGGGTGCTTAGAGAGGTGGTCGGGCTAGCGACGAACCCCTCAGCCGCGACAGACCTGTTCACCAAGACAGATGTCCATACAAACGGTGTGATCGATGTGGGAGATGCGATGTTCATCGCTCAATATAATGTGGGGCTGCGTGATGCCTGCTTTGTGTTGGTAGGATAATTTCTTTCATCGATTTTTTGGATCGCACTATTAAGTTTACATTATGTGTGCTCCACACACATTTTTCTAACTTAAGATAGAAATCTGGCTGTGAGCGTTTGGTGCATGCTACTTTTTTTCAAACCGATAAAATTGGAACTCATTTAAAAGGTGATTCATTCGGTCAGAAAGTCCCGGCCTTCTTGCGCCAACCGGTACTTCTGTGTCGGACTCCGTGGTGAATCCGGCTGGGTCATCTCCACCAGTCCTGCATCCGTCGCAGGTCTGAGATAATCATAGACAACAGTTGGACGGTGCTGTAACCCAAGGCATTTCATCGCCTCCTTTACACTCAGGGGATGGTCTTCCAAGCAGTGGAGAAGATGCCTTACTTGTTCGGTTACTTGTTCGGTTACTTGTTCGGTTACTTGTTCGGTTACTTGTTCGGTTACTTGTTCGGTTACTTGTTCGGTTACTTGTTCGGTTACTTGTTCGGTTACTTGTTCGGTTACTTGTTCGGTTGTCTTGAGTTCACGGCGTTCGGAGAGAAAAACGGGCCAAAAGAACCCCCACAATAGTTTGAAATAATTCCATAAAACAAGAATCGAAGCACAAAATAAGCCATTTTTTAAACACACAGAGGAGATGAGGGGAGTCGTTCAGACCCCCCTTTTCCAAAACAGGGTGGAGGAACCCCTGTTTCAAGCAAAACCGGATTCAAAACCAGTTCAAATCCGGCTCAGCTCAGTTCAGGCTTTGAGTCGGCCCAGGTCTCGACCGTGGTCCGGATGGCGTCATCCGAATAGGACGAGATACGGACCTTGTTCCGGCTGAGGGTGACGTAGTAGATCTCGCCGTTCGGGTCATGGCACTTGAGCTTGCAGGAGAAGGTATCCTTCTCAGTGGTGCGGGACTGCGTCCCGCCGATCGCTGCGGCAAGGTCGTCGTCTGCCAGCATATGGGCGGCAGCGGTCCCGAAGGCGGCAACGGACTCCACCCCGACGGATACATCGCCCACGGTGCCCAGTTCAAGGTCCTCGTAGACAAATTTTACGTCGTAGGCTTCACTGGAGCGGACGACGGGGTCATTCGTGACACCGCGCTCGACATACGCAGTGCAGCCGAACGGGTTCGTGTCGATGATGTCCTGGACGAGGGCATCAAAGACGGTGATGTTTGCGATGGGAACCGAGAGGTCCCGCACCGCACTCTTGGTGTTGGTAGTCTGGACAAAGTCAGCCATGGTAGGCACTTCCTGCCAGCCGGGGTCCCGGGATTCGACTGACATACAAACATATTACCTTTAGTAATATATGTCTGTCCTTACATTGGAGATTTCCGGGAAAATCCCGCGTGGTGCAGCAGAAAAATGAGGACGCAGCACACAGGAAATTCACCGTGGCGCAAGGCCGCCTCCGGCATATTCACTCATTTTCATCCGGTGCCGCAACGGCGGCAATAATTCATTCAAACGGACCAGAACACCATTTCACCTGCGCCGGAAAAATAACGGCAGACCGGAACAGACAGGAACCGGGACCGGTCGGCAGGAGACATATCGATGACAGATCACAAGAGAATACTATCGCTGAAATAAATTACCATAAGTAATATTTATGCACCCATACCACCAGATATTCTGTACCGAATACCGGAAGGAAACCCATCATGAAGAATGAACTGACTGCCACAATCATTGAGACCCACCGCGACGTGAAATGGATCTGCCGGACCCTCACGGAGATGAAGAAGACCGATGAAGAATTTGATGACCGCATCCGCACCCTTGAAGGATGGCGGGCAGAGACAACGGGCGCAGAGAAGCGGGCCCGGGGTATTGTCGCGGGCCTGGGCGGGATCGTCGGGGCGTTTGCGGCGTGGGTAGTGCAGTGGTTCGGGGTGGGGTGAGGGATCTTAAATCAATGTATAACACTGAACACAAATGTCCCTTTCAAAAAGCGGGTTGAGCACATACATTGTCACCCAGTCAGCCAAGTCTTCATCATCAGGCTGCCAGACGATCATTTCAGGTTCACTATCATCAACGCTCTCCATGAATTTTTGAAATAACAGTGTTGGATTGGTGTTTTCATAGGAATTATCGTATATCAAAACTTCATCTGCTATCACAATCATTTCCGGCAAAAACGTGACAGAACGTTCATATCTTCCCCGGATCTTCTCTTCCGGTACATCATGACCCCCCTGTACATACCGTTTATGAACCCGGGCAACATTAATATCAGGATTTTTTGTTGTAATATACTGCAGATGAATCCTGTAGCCTTTTTTCTTTGCGGATTTCATAATGTCCAGACGGCTCTCATGAGAAAACACCGTTTCCCATGCGAAGGATAATCCTGCGGATATCATTTCTTCAAGCCGCCTTTCCGTCTCTTTTTGTGCCCGTACTGATTTTTCCTTACCCTCAGGCATCTTTGCAATATCGGGATCTGCACGTGCACAATAATCAGCGTTTAAATATTGTATGTGATTGTCAGAAAAATATGGTTCATTTTTTCCAATAATTGTGGATTTACCTGACCCGTTTGGCCCGGCAAAAAGAAAGAAATCTTTCATCGGTCATGTGTACCGTGATTTTTCGTATATGTCCGCCGGGCAGCCTTCATCAATATTTTATCTGTATCCTGAAATGAGGGAATATACCCGGTTTCACTCCACTTTGTTTTGGAAAGGATGTTCTGACTCCCAGGGGACATTCTGCTGGTAAGCACCTGAATATCGGATTCTGTAACAGGAATACAGATCAACCTTTTTTTTGTTCCTCGCATTTCGGCAGGGAAGTACTGGCTGCCTGACTCCTGAACGTCAACAGAGGCGGTTAGATGAGTCTCTTTTTTGTATTGTCGCCCCGGATATTTTTTTCCGGGTGATGGTGTATCACTCATAATTTCAACCTCGTTTCGTAGATTATCATGCCTTTAGATACTATTTATTACTAATCCGGATTCGATTATTGGATTTCGATTATTGAATTTCGATTATTGAATTTCGATTCCGGGAATTCACACCCTTCACTTTCACCCCGCACGGCCAACCAATATCACTCCACACCCCAACTCCTCATCATGGCACAGCAACATCTCATATACAACCAGACAACTGTCCATGGCATGCTGCTGACCAGTCTGATAACCAAACAAGCGAAAAAGAAACGAACAGGCATGCACCTTCTGCTTCGTCTGACGTACAGGTCACATGGGGGATTGGATACGATGCGTTTCCAGGACCGGGTCCCATTCCAGCACTTCTGTGATGGTTTCAGGAAGGAAGGCCGAGGGCCGATTATGGTAACAGATGCCAGAAGAGCTATCACAAAACCTAAACGCACAGTATGGGAAGGGATTCTCTATCGCAAACCTGAGGCTGTTTCGTCAGTTTTATCAGACATATCCGGAACGGATGGACGGATGCACCGGGGTGAAAAACTCCATAGATAACCTGTCCTCCTCTTTAAAATGGTACGGTGAGGAAAGTGAATCCGCCATACCACCTTCAGAGGAATTCGCCACCCGTCGGGTAGCCAATGCAATTCACTACCCGGTGGGTAGTGGATTTGTCACAGGGTTTCATCCTCAGCACCCGCCATAGATTCACTGAAAGATCCACATGTCCTGGAGTATCTCTACCTGCCATCAGAAGAAGAATTGGCTGCTGAAATTCTCCGTGAACGCCGCATAATAGAGGACAGACTTGGCGGAAATGATAAAGCTTGGTAAAAACCACGCTCGCAATGAATGAATATATGGATTATTGGCCAGGGATGATCTGAAGAAAAAATGAATTATATCGCGATAGGTATGAGGCTCTTTATCAGACAGAATTATGAACACAATCCCTTCTTGTGGATACCGGATTCCCTGAAGGTAGTCCCTGTGAAATAATTTCTCCGTTCGGAGATGACTGGTATTGCAATTGATAAATCACACCCTTCACTTTCACCCCCCACACGGCCAACCAATATCACTCCACACTCCAACCCCTCATCATGTCGCACCACTACCTCATGAACCACCAGACACTCATCCGCGACGCTGATGTCTTTGAATTCAATTATACGCCTGACACCATTTATCATCGCGACCAGGAGCTCCGGCAGCTCGCAACGGCACTCAGTCCCACCCTTCGCGGCGCAACTCCCATCAACGCCAACCTCCGCGGCCCGCCGGGGACCGGGAAGACCACCTGCGTCCGGCGGATCTTCACGGAACTCGAAGAGACCACCACCGGTGTGGTGCCGGTCTTTGTCAACTGTGAGACGGTAAATACGGAGTTCAAGGTCTTTGCAGTCGTTTTTGAGAAGCTCATCGGCCAGCAACCGCACCGTTCCGGCATCCCCATGCAGCGGCTCACGGATCCCATCGCAGAGGCACTTGTCAGCCAAAAGAAGGTTCTCGTCGTCTGCCTCGATGACGCACACTACCTCGCCCACAACAGCCAGCTCGATCAGATCGTCCGCTCTCTCACCCGGATGTACGAAAACTACCCGGGTGTGAAGACCGGTGTCATCACCACCGTCAGCGACCATACCCTCCGTCCTGCAATGGTCCTCGACCCGTCGACCTACTCCACCTGGCAACCGATGGAGATCCCCTTCTCCCACTACCGGCACGCGGAGGTGCGGACCATCCTGCAGGACCGTATCAGGACAGGTCTCTATCCCGGCGTGGTCCCACCCACAATTCTCGATCATATTGGTTCCCTTACAGTGAGGGACGGCGACCTCCGGGTCGGTATCGACCTCCTGAAGCATGCCGTCCTCTCCGCCGAGACAGCAGCACGGAAGGTAGTGACCACAGATGACGTCACGAAGGCGTATGGAATTGCCTGTGGCATCCGCATGGAGAATCTCCGGCGTGCCCTGAAACCGAATGAGGAGCGACTGCTCTCCCATATCGTGCAGATGAAACGGAACCGTCCGGATGAATCTCTTACCACCGGGGAATTATACCGGTCATTCAGAGAGAGCAGGAAGACACCCTATTCGTCCTTTTATTCCTGGCTGACACGACTCTATGAACTCCGGTTCATCGAGCTGCGCCAGCGGACGATACGAGGGAACTCACGGGAGGTGGTGCTCCGGATGGACCGGATGGAACAGATGGACCGGATGGACCAAAAGGCAATGCCGTATCAGATTTCCCGGACGACCTGAGAGTGAATTGGGAAATTGTTTCAAGCCTCTGTAGTGGATGAACCGGACTGGTCTCTCCACTCTGTGACCATCCTTTTCCGTTCATTTTTTGGACGTTCGTATTCTTGCCATTCATTATATCCTCCCATACAAAATATCCGGGAGACCTCCATACCGTCCGGTAAAATATCCCTTCTCAATGGACCTATCAACTCTGTCTTCGTAATCAAAGAGAGAATAGAGAGTGGTGCTCTTTGTCCCCTTATTCTTCTCCGTAAACCAGATCTGCTCACGTCGGAAGAAATCCGATGCCAGAAGCCGGGTATTATGCGTCGTCACAATCAGTTGTGAGTTCATCGTATTGTAATTTTCATCATGGAACATTTTCATCAGGTACATCATCAGGTCCGGATGCAGTCTGGTATCGAATTCATCGATGACGAGAATGCGCTGATGGTCTTCCAGTGCATCCAGGAAAATGCCGAGCATATTGAAGAAGACGCCCGTTCCAGCGGATTCAAATTCATCAAATTTGGTCACGATCTCTTTTCCGTCATCCCTTTTATGGACGGTTTTCAGTTCGGTCCGTACTATTTTTCCATCAGATATTGGTCTGTTTGCTTTCTCCTCGATCAGATTCAGAATGAAATCAGGAATCTCTGATTGATCCATCTGAATTTCGTTTCCCGATATGTCAGAGATATCAAAATCAGCATATCGTAAGAGATTGAGAACCTTTTCTTTGTTCTCAGGGGATTTTTTCATATATTCATAGGTAATACTGCTGCCAATCCTGGCGATCTGCCCGAAATAGTTCAGATTACTATTGAACCATTCAAAGACCTCTCCAAATGGTTTGTACTCGTTGTTGGCCTTGGACAAAAAGAGCACATTATCTCCTGTGTGCCTGAAAAGTCCCTGCAATTCATCTTCATCAACAAAGGGCTCCAGTGTGCCCCTGTTGCGTTTGTAAATGAATTTTTGGTCTTTCCTTTTAATGTAGCTCAGTTCTTCGGAGATGATCTCGTTTGCATCGTACGAGAAGGAATATTTGTATTCCCTCCTGCCGCTGATAAAATCGATCTCAAATGAGGTGGGTTCCCCTTCGTAGTCCGCACTGAGAACAAACGGGAAGTATGGAAGTTTATCCCCTTTATTGAGATTTTTTGAATGTACGACCAGAAATTTGATCAGATCGAGTGCACGAATCTGGTTCGTCTTCCCGGAGGCGTTTGCGCCATATATAATCGAGCTTTTCAGTAATTTTGTGATGTCGGGAATTCCCTCGACTTTTATCAGGTTATATGCCTTTTTCCTCTCTTTTGAGGTCAACATACTGAGTGTCGTTTGTTCAGCGATAGAACGGAAATTTTCGACACTGTATTCTACAAGCATACACTGTATACCCACCCTGAATGATTTATGTGTTTTGATTCTACGAATTTTTCGTAATATTGTGTCAGAGGATTTGATTGAGAAAAAAGGTGAATCAACCTAACATCTCAATTCCATTTTCTGCCAGTTTAATTACCTGCGTAGCATTCTGATGGGTTGCTTTGTATGACGGTTCATCATAATCACAGCTATTCCTTCACTGCCCCATAGTACGCCCGACGAATGGCACTCCGAAGAGCGGCCCCTTCATTGACCTCACTGGAATGAGCCAAAAGGAAGGCGGCAATCTCAATCTGGTGGGACCAGTTAATTGATATTCAGGAGCGCTTTGGCTGAAAATCTGTTGTTACCATCAACCAGCCGGATGTGTTCGTAAGGGCATCTTCATACCCGGTGCAGACGGCATCAATCCGTTCCATTATGTCATCATCATACGAATCCTGCCGGACACATATCGTGACATACTCATCGTCACATTCAGGGTCTTTGTAGAGCTCCACAGAAATCTGTGCATCCTTGCCAAATTCGTCTTCTGTCACCTTTAACGCATAGAGCAGTACATCATAAAATCCAGGATGTTTTGCACTGTAACTGGTAACTGCGCCTACATCTGTACATTCAATTCCGGGATACATGGTTTGGGAATTCATCCTTTCATTTAGCATAGAGAATGGAGGGCAGGTCTTCAGACCGTTCAGTATCTTTTGGGAATCTGAATTCGCATACTGCTTCCAGAATCAGAGAATTATCATGGTCTGCCATCATCTATCACAGAAATTTATGTGGTGCTGCGGTACGTGCCACTATCCTATTCGATTCAGCCGTCTTATTCTTTCTTCTCAGAATATCCATATAAATCTTCTTTAACCCATTCCTGGAATCCCCGTGGCATTTCAATGTCTGATCCAATACTGGTATATTCCTCACGCCACCCCCTCACTCTTATTCCACTCCCGCACCAGCCGGGCATAACACGCTTCACAGATAGACGTCCGCTGCTCTTTGGATTGGTACACCGCCGCTCCCTCCCCACATATTGCACAGGTCCCCAGACAGACCGGCGACCGCCGGAAGGTGGTATGGTCCAGGATGCCCGGCAGCGGGATGACACCTGGGGAGTGTTGTACATCATAGGAACAATGCACCCCCTTCTTTGCAGCATTTGCAGCAGTTTGCAGCACGTTACGGAACGTGCTGCAAGTGGAACCACCGGGAATGTGTTCCTGGTTTCCATTTTCCTCCAAAATTTCATCAGTTCCAATATTGTTTGCAGCAGATCTCTGGGCGCACACACCCGAAGCTGTACACATATGAGGACCATCCGTGTTCTGTGGGGGTACATTTTGCTGCAAAGTACTATTAGTAAGAATAAATGTCTCTCTATTCTCTGTTAGATCCGCATTATTCGACCCGGATTGGGCGTTTTTATCTTTGCAGCACCTGCTGCAAACCTGCTGTAAGTCTGCTGCAATGCTGCAAACGTCAGACGCAGAATCAGACGTGGGATGGTCACCACTATTGTCATCATTATCACTCCCGCTATCATCACTGTCACCACCACCATCATTGCCCGGTTCAAGCCAGACGTCAAACGCCCCGTTCCAGCGCCGGTATATCTCCCGGTCAAAGGTGAAGACGTGTTCATGCTTGCGGACCGTGCCGGTGGTACTTTCCGATGTGATGGTCGCATCCACAAATGATATCGCCGGGCATTTCTCCAGGAGGCCGGAGTATATTTTCCCCCGGCTGGTATACCCATGAAACACCCGGTATGTGTGATGGTATGATACCCCCAGCGGGTGCTGAAGCTGGCGGAGGGTAAACTCCGGCACGTCCATCGCATCAATCGTCTTCAGTGCTGCCGCCTCGTTCTTCGTGAGCTTGGTCTCCTGTCCGCCTGCGTCGGTGTGCAGCTCATGGTAGAGCCGGGCGGCTGCCACAAAGTCGTCTTCGGTCGCCCGGATTGCGTCGCCCCCGTCTATCGTCGTGAACCGTTCCCGCTGGTAGCGGAAGAGCAGGGCATGGGACTTGATGAGGTCGAAGAGCATGTTCGGGTTGCGCCGGTTCTGCGTCGATGAAAACCGCACGCGCCGGGCAAAGGGGATCTGGACCGTGATGATATCCTGTTTGAGGATCTCCCATACAGCCCGGCAGGTGAGAATATCGTCCATACATCCCTGCACCTCTCCCTCCACCGCCTCGGCGTCGCGGAGGTTGTCGAGGACCCGCTGGTCCTGTTCGCGTGTGTCGTCAATCCATGTGGTGAGCATACGGTTCATCACCTGGTCGTCTCCCACGTCTTCCACCTTGGCGAGCCACCAGACACACCGCTCCGGAATGGAGCAGACCTTCAGGTGCCGGTCGGCGGTCAGGGTCTGGTGTTCGATGCGTTCCCGGAATGCAGCGGTCGCGGACTTGAGGATCTCCTGCATGTCGTCAGAGAGTCCCTTGTCGTCGAAGAGAAAGACCGACCCCGCCCGGATACCAGTGTTATAGTAGAGTGCCTTGTCCGAGACCGAGCTCTCCAGCAGGTATGCCGGCGGGACCTGGCGGAGCATCGCCGAACATGCATGGCTCTTCCCCTTCCCGGAGATCCCGGAGACCGAGACATGGATACCATGGGTGTTCTCCACCGACTGTGACGCAATGGACATGACGAGACACTCGGCAACGGCCCGGTCACCGACGTGTTCGCGGTTGAAGGTGTCGAGGAGATAGGTGAGCGGGGCGCCCGACTCAAGAAGGGTGCGGGCGTGGCGGCGGTGGTCCTCTCCGGGAGAGGGATCTTCGGGTTTTTTAGATGAGGGCGGGGCAGCAGTATCGGGGGATGTTTGGGAGTGTTTCTTCTCCCTGCGAATGGTATTTTTGCCATCCTTCTGTCCCTCGTACATCGCCTTCAGTTCCTGCCAGCGCTGCGTCCCGCCGCCGCAGGAGGTGTGATGACACCCGGCGAAGACGGCGCCGTTTGCAAACTGGATGGCGAACGCACCGTCGGTGTGGGCGGAGGAGAACGGGCATTCGGCAAGGACATAGAGTGTCCCCCCGTGCCAGGGGCGGCTGTTCTTCACTGCGATCTGGTGTTTCTCCAGCCAGTCGCCAAGGTCAAAGGAGCCACGCCTGCGCTTTCGGTCTGCTTCCGGGGGTTTTGAGGGGAGAAACGCGGCGAGCCCTTCCAGCTGGTCGGCGGTCAGAACCTCCGGTTCCTCAGGCGCCGTGATGACCCGGGCCTGCCGGTGCGGGCGATCCGGGGTGTCGTCGCCCTTGCAGGCGGTCGTACCGTATAACTTCCAGATACGGCCCGCGTTGAAGTTCGCGGTATCACAGTGGACGGTCTCGTCCGAGAAGAGGACAGCAAGGACCGTGAGGCAGGTCTTCACGAGCCGGTTTGCCTCACCGTCGTTCGGGAGGTCAATTCGGTAGAGGAGGTGGGCACCGTTCCCGGAGTCCGCGAGGATTGGGGCCGGGAAGCCCTGTTCGGTGAGCCAGCAGGCAATCTCCTCTGCCCGCTCGAGGGCGGCCTGATGTTCTGCATCGGTTGCGGAGACGCCCGAGGGGCGGACGGGGTCGAGGTCGATGGGGAGCCAGCGGCGGCGGGTGATGTCTGCGTCCGCAGTCGTTGCATCGGTGCGGGAGAGCCGGTGTTTGACGCGGTTCGCCCGCCGGGAGAGGAGAGCGGGGTTCACTTCATTGAGGGTGACATAGACGCCGTGGACATCGTTGAATGCGTCGAGGATCCGTGCCTGGTCGGCAAGTTTGTCCCTGTCGGTGAAGTAGCCACTGTGCACCCCGCCGTCCCCTAAGGCCCGGAGTTCGACGGCCGAGCCCGCGGGAAAGAGGAGGGAGAGGGCCTCCCGGATATCCCGGGAGATCTCTCCGGTGATCTTTCCTGAGATCTTTTCGGAGCTCTTTCCGGGGATCTCTCCTGTGTCTGCAGTCATACGTACCCCCCTGCAACGTCCGGCATTACCGGGAAGAGCGGAGCAGAGCTGGCCTCGCCACGGGCGACCTTCCGGAAACTTGTGAAGGGGATCGTGAAGTAACCGGTCCATATGGCCACGATGACCGCCCGGCCGGAGGGGTGGATGGTGATATGGCCGTCGATGTACGTATCAGCAATCATTTCTCCGTCGGCGGTGACGTCCATCTCCTCGGTCCGCATGAGGGGGACACTCTGCCCGTAGAAGAGCAGGGTGTGAACATCGTCACGGGGAAGCTGCCAGGTCTCCTCAGCAATGGCAATCACGAGGCCGCCCTGTGGTGCGAAGGCAACGAGGCCCGGTTCAGGGCCATGTTCAAAGCCGGGTTCAAGGCCCGGTTTACTCTGCATTTCCGTCACCTCCGTCACCTGCCGGTATCCCCCGTGGAGCCGCTCTGGTCAGCGTGATGGCATAGAAGTGCTGCCCGGTTCGCTGGACGGAGATCCCCGAGATCTCCCCGCCGTGTGCGTGGATCTCTGCGGAGATGGTCTGCGGGACGAGGTAGAGAGGGACCGGTCCCGCGTGAATGCTTTCGCCTGCAGCGGCAGTGGTAGGGGTAGGGGTAGTGGCATCAGCAGCAACGGTAGCAGCATCGGCAACGTCCGCTGATTTTATGGTTCCTGACGCCGACTGTTCATCGGCAGTTCCTGGAAAACCTATGTTGGCGCATGGTTCCTTTGTGGGGCTGCCTTCTTCTATCGGCACTGCGGGCTGCATGTCTGCACCTCCACGTCTGGCATCATCGGCCGGGTCTTTCCGTTTGCATTTCTTTCTGCAGTTCCTACTGCATACTCTTCTGCAGTTCCTTCTGCAGTCCATTTCCCCCGTACGGGCTCTTCGAGCGGGTCGGGGTTGCGGTTGAAAACAACGTGTTTTACATCTCTCATTGAGATTTGCTCCTGTGCACGCGTCTGTGCACAGAATTGAATTTGATGGTTGGGTATATAAAAGAAAGGAGTGCGGAATGGAAGTATTCGGGGATAGTTAAATGTTTGGTATCGTGTGGTTTTTCAGCGCATTGGCCAACTTTCAGTTTTCTGTTTTCAGATGATTATTCATCTCCAACATTGGATGTGATGGCCCACTCTCCAGTGGTTTGGGTTGATTATCGGGTGAATCAATACATCCCCAAATCCTTCTTCAGCAAATCCAAGATCGGCCAATACTCTTCACTCTCCTTTGCCTTATCGACGGGCCTCTCCACCTTCATTACATCCGGAGAGGTGGACGTAGACCTCCGGCATGGCACCGGCATTCTCCCACCAGCGATGAGCAGGAGCTCCATCTCGGAGAGGCCCTTGGATATGCCGTCGGCCCGGTCGAGATCCGTGAGCCGTGCGTGCCGGATAGCATGGGGGTGGATGGGTTTCGTGATGCGGAGATGTTTGGAGAGGCGGTTGAGGCGTCGGAGATGCATCCCGCGAGGAGACCGCACACAAGGTTGCCTGGGCCGCGGTGAAAAACGAGTACGAAAAGGACGACGATACGGGGGAGTGGAAGAAAAAATAACTCCATGCTCACGGGGACGACGAGACGAATTCCGGAAACGTTTTGCCTTTGACAAACGGTGAGTATCGCACTCCTCGTTCCGTCACCCTCCTGCTTCATCAGGTATTCCCAATCGCACCATCAGGCAATGGTCGAATGCAAGACCATGCTCTTCCAGGGGTCGTCCTACAGGAAACGACCCCAAAATATCGTTGTGGACGGGATACTTTCGGTGACCGGCGTCAAGAAGCTCGTCGTATTCTGATGCAGGAATCCCCGGCCGCATCCCCCGCATCATCGATGAGGATGGAGGCATGGAGATGCTGATCAAAGGGTGATGTCAGGAACACTTCCCGGGACCCAGGAACGTGACGTGGGGCCAGTACTTTGACCCGCGATGACCGGAATCGTCTGCCACCCTCTCCGTCGCCCTCGTCAACGACCCATTCTGCGACGGTCGGGAAAAAAAGAAAATCCGAATCGCGGCTCAGGAGAACCGCGATTTCGCCTTTTCATATGCCGCGGTGAGTTCGCCGAGCGCCCGATCAGCTCCTTCTTTCAGATCTTCTGCGGCGCTTTCCCCGGAGGACCTGAGCTCGGCCACATTCTTCTCCATTACGGCTTTCTTTTGTTCATACTCCTTCTCAAGGTCATTGAACTGCATCTCCGCATCAGCACCTTTGCCCTTCGCCCTGGCTTTGATTTTTTGCAGTTCGGCATCCATTTCCTCCAGCTTTGCTTCCATCTTGGTGATGTAGGGATCACTACCGGCCATGGCCCTAAAGAAGTGACACAACACTTAAATAGGTTTCCCCACTCCTGAGACACATCTTCTCTGATGAAGGTGCGCAACCACACGCCGCCGGATTCTCTCTTCGGCAGAAACGAAATCGGATCATCAGCGACTCGGTAAGGTATAAATCTTCATTCACCCACATTTTGTCCAAAATGTACTGGTTCATCGAGATTCTCATCATCATCATTCTCATTGCTCTCAATGGCGTCTTCGCCATGTCGGAGTTTGCAATTGTTTCAGCCAAAAAGACAAGGCTCCAGCAACGTGCAGAGAGGGGAGATTCCCAGGCAGCAACGGCCCTTGAACTTGCGAATGAACCCACGACGTTTCTGTCGACAATCCAGATCGGGATCACCCTGGTAGGGATCTTTGCCGGTGCATATGGGGGGGTGACCATTGCAAAAAAACTGGCCAGCTACTTCACTTCATTTCCCTCGCTTATCCCCTTCCCCCTGAGCCGAAATCCGAGAATGTTTCCGGAACTTTCTGGAAGTTTTTCGATCATTGACTCATCTAAGGGCGGGATTCGGAGCATACGCGATAAAGATTGTCATCGCCGGACCCACTCGTCCACACGAGGAATCCTTTGATCATGTCGAGTATACGACACCCCAATCCACGGAATGACAGGTGCAATTCACCATTTCCCCGTGGTCCCTATGACGAGGGAAAGGTTTATCAGCATCCTTCATTATTGAAGACTCTGTGAGCGAATTTGTCGAGGTATGCACCACCACGGACCTCCGGGACGGTGCCATGAGAAAAGGGGTGATCGGGAACCGTGAGATCCTTGTTGCTCAGGTCGGGGCACGGTATTATGCGGCGGATAACCGCTGCCCCCATATGGGCGGAGACCTCTCGTCCGGTACTCTCAAGGGAACTGTCGTGACCTGCCCCCTCCATCACTCGCAGTTTGATCTGGGAAACGGGGCCTCGCTCCGGTGGACCGACTGGTCAGGCATCAAATTATCAGTCGCGAAACTGGTGAAGCCTCCCCGGCCGATGAAAACGCACGAGGTGACCGTGGAGGGGGAGCGGATCCTTGTGAAACTCAGCGAATGAGAGAATGAGAGAATTCGATTTAATGACGGGAGACGTGCACCGTACACCCCGGTCCGCCCATGACGGCAGGGATTCATCGGTATGACAGGTGAACAAATGCCCCCGCCTTTGGAGAGGGGGGCCATGCGTCGTACCCGGTCTCATTCGGACTGAGGGCGTACTCCTGCAGTGCCGATTCTCACGATGGTGCTGACCTTTGGGTGATGCCACGAACGTTGCGATCGTTGGAGCGGGAATTGCAGGTGGGTATCTGGGGAGGCTTCTCGAACGGGGCGGGATTCTGGGCTCCCACCGCCACATGCTGGAGGACTTTAAAAACCGGTTCATCGTCTCGATGAACCTGACAGTACCGATCCTGGTGCTTTCTCCTTCCTTTCAGTCGTTCTTCGGGTTCAATTATGTATTTCCCGGGTCTGATCTGATCCTCCTCGCCCTGGCAACCGCGGTGTAGCCGTTTTCCCTCAATACCCGTTCATCCCCATCCTCTCATCAAGCCAGTCAAACTTCGCACCAAACGACTGCCCGAACGCCCCCAGCTGGCAATGCGACCCGGCACCGTACTCATCCGAAAATACCATCAGCTCACGCTCGCAGGTGAGGTGGTCATAGAGCGCCTGTGCCTGTGCTCCGTCGGGGTCGAAGTGGTCGGCCGCACCGGCACAGACCAGCGTGGGGCACCGGATGTGTTCGGCACTTCCTTCCAGGGAAAAGTCCATCCATTTCGCCCAGAACTGTGCGGGCGAGGTGACACCGAAGACAAACATCCCGTTCTCGTTCAGCCAGCGGGTGCCGGTATCATCTGCCATCGCACCGCGGAGGGCATCGTTGAACTCTGCCGGGTCCGTCCGGAGCCATTCCTGCAGGTCTGCGGTTGTCAGATTTGCATCCGCTCCTCCACCGTCCTGCAGGTTTCGCAGGAGCGTCTGGCCGACGTCGTAAGTCCCTCCGTCTGCAATGAGTACTGAAATCCGGGGTTCATATGCAGCACCGCGGGGGGCGAGGTAGCCCCCGAGGGAGATACCCCAGAGCGCAATCCGGTCTTCGTCAACGTCGGCCCGGCTCACGGCATAATCCACCACCGGCCGGATCACATGCTCCCAGTCGAAGCGAAACGGGATCTGCTGAACCCGTATCACTTCACCCTGGCCCGGGCCCTCGAAGGTCAGGACGTTGTAGCCGCGTCTGATTCCTTCCATTGCATAGGGATGAAGTTCTTCCTGACATCCGTCAAAACCGGTCTGGATGATGAGAAGCGGCCGTGGTGTGCCGGAACGGTCGACCATGTAGACATATCCCGGCAGCGTCGTATTCTCATACGGGATGGCAACGATTTCATAGGGGACGCCGTCGAGGGCGAGTGCATCACGGAATGCCTCCCGGCTCTCGTTCCACGTCTCAATAATGCGGGGGTCGGCGGGATTGCCGTGCAGGAAGAACTCGGCGGTGCGGTAATATGTTGCCGCCCGGTAGTAGGCCTCCTTCGCACTCACCCGGTGCCCGGCGGCGAGACTCTCATCACCCGCCGTTCGGAAGGTGTCTGCCGTCTGGTTCCATTCACGGTACCAACTCTCGAAGTCTCCTTCCTGTATCCGGGACGCCGTCGCAAGGCACTCCCCGATATCCGCCTCCCCCGCATACGCAGCGCCCATGGTCCGCCGGAGTTCAAACGCAAACTCCGGATCGGTAAATCCAAGAGATGGGGCTGCAGCATCAGGTGCGGCAGTCGCGGCAGAAGCGATCGTCTCGTTCGCAGTGACCACAGGGGAAGACGGAGAGGCAGGCGTCTCCCCACCCGGCCCGGTGCACCCGGCGGTGAGGGCGAGAATCATGGTAAGAAGAAGAATGCCTGTGATAGTGGAGCGTCTCCCGGGTTTCATAGTGAACTATGGTAATTACCCGAACAGAACTGATAACGGTTCCGTAAATGACTCATGGGTTGTGTGCTGGTGCCATACTCGGATAGCAGACCGGGAACATCTCAATAGAACAGGCCATCATCCGGTTTCAGGGAGATACCATCCGAATGAAAAATGAGGGGACCCGGGTTCAGCACACCGCACAGGACATACCGATGCTCCCGCAGGGAAGACCGGACTCATTTACATCGATTGCGATGAGAGATTTCGGGGTATATTTATTCCGGATTTCGAGATTGAGTTCAATACAGAGCTCTATTTTCTCATGTGATACATCAATCCGGACATCAATTTTTTGGGGTTTCCTGAGTGCGTGTTTTGAGACACCAAATTTTTTCGAAGCATTCAGTATCTCCACCCCTTTGACATACTGCTCGCTGCCAATATCAATGATGACATTATCCAGATTCAGTGAGTGGACATATGTGGCACCTTTCACATAGAGATACAGACTGTCGTTTTAAAATCATAATCGATGGAATCTGCATCCGTGTGATAGTGTGTACCCGCCATTTATTTTACCCTCCTTCTCCTCTCTTTGTTGTACCACGTAATCAGGCATAAATTATTTCAGGGTTGGTGTCATCCACAGCAACAATGAGAGCAAGGTCATAATCTTCGTTTAGATTGAAGAGTATTTCGAATTTATCTTCTTCCTGATTTGATATTGCGACCGGATCACCCGAAACAAGCAGTTCGTGCATACCATCGATATCAGGCATATCATCATCCCTTCGCTCCTCGAAACGAATCCGAAAATGGCTGGTACATATCAGATTTTGTCGTTTTAGTTTGGATAGTGATTGAAGTACGCCGGTGATATTCATGCTATCACATGCAATATCCATATTGTATCATTTAAGCCATTCGTATTTGTCAGTACATCAACACCGTGCAGGGAGGCCCTGCCCCAAAGGGTGAACGACCGGCATGCAATCCAGAAAGAAAATCCCAGTTCTACAGAAACCGACAATCACAGCACAAAATATCCCCTATTCTGTCACCATGCACTGAAGAGAAGAGGGGGCCCGGACAGACCCCGTTTCAAAAAAAACATGCCGGAGAATACACTGTTTCCCGACATGCAGATGACGAATACCACCAGCGTCTTCCCCTGTTTTCATCTCAGGGAGCATATGGTTGCACCAAGTTCGCGTACGGACGGTATTGCCAGGTAAATCCGTGTATTGGAGTGTTTACAGACAAATAAGCCTTTCACTGGCAAAATCACGAAAAAGGGACAAAATTTTGCCTTCCATCAAAGGCCAAGAATCGCCGTAACGGAAAAAATATAGAAGGCATTGATCAAAGACTCACCAATCAAAACACCGGTAAGACACTTCTTTAGCCGGATATTAAGCGATGCACTGACATAAATGATCAGATCCGTATGCGTAAACGGGCATACGCTCCATCCGGCGATAACCGGAATTTCACGTCTTTGAAAGAGCTTCTGTATGCGTGCAATCTCTGTTGGAAATTTCTTCTCAAAGTAATCACCAATTCCAAGATACCCGGAATACCGGTACACAAGTGTTGCAGAAACCAGAAATCCAGCGATGTTTACAATAAATACGTGGTATGGGTTGAAGATGAGAATCCCGGCAATCAGAACCGGAGTTGAGGGGAGAAGGGTAAGTCCCCGAATTGATAAAATCATAAAATAAACCAGCAATGCCAGCAGGTAGTAATTCTCAGCAATCGTCCCGAGTTGAGAGAAATCCAGGAGATCAGGAATTCCATAATAGACAGAGAGCAGAACTGCCACAGCAAAAATCCAAATCGCGAGGACAATCCTCTTATCAATACTGAAAACCTCTCTCATGCTTTCCCCTGGATTATTCCCTGCAGCTATCAACACTCGCGCATATGCACCGTCTGTTCATGTAAATAAGGTCAGAATATTTGTTTATGCCATATTTTGTGGATATACATGGGTTGGTCCCGTCCCGTATGTCATAAAATACAAAGAAGAAGTTCTCCTCTTTGTTCTCATCCCCAAACGTACCCTCAAAAGCAGTTATGAAATCTTCTGAACTGTTCAGTCCAAATTCCCGAATAAAATCTTCCTTTGGAAATGCTTCAAATCTGATCTCGTGGCTTTCAGTTCCGACAAGTTTGATCAGAGTATTCCCGTAATACTGCATCCCAGACGGCGTTGAAAAAATTATGATGACTGAAATCAGTGCGACTGCCAGAACCACCAAAACCGTAGCCAGTATCTCCTGATAGATAATCTTTGAATTGTACATATCTCTTCTGTGAAATTGTTCAGAACGTATCGGTTATTTTGCCATTTTTCTGTTTTTCCGGATACCTATTGAAAGTAAGCCTTTATGCTTAAAGCATGCTCACAGACCGTTCGGACCTCTTCATCATTCCTGGCTGGCAGGACGGTGAGATCAGGGACAATACGACAATCCGTTCCTCCTTTCAGAGTCGGGCACCCGCCATACTCTGGTGTTGATTGAGGACGGTGTGAGCGATTCGGGTGCGAGGTGGCGGATGTAGCCCTCGAAGTGTTTGCAGTTGGCCGGGCCGGGGGGCGTCATGCGGTCAGGTTCCTGGTAGCTTATATGAACACCTCGCAGGCCGGGGGTTTAAACAACTACTGTCACAGATTCTCATAAACGCCATTATCAGAGGACTATGAGTATACAGAGGAGATAAAGGGAGTCCGACCCCCATCCCCCCTGCCACATAGCACCCATCACATATGAAATCTATCAAAATGTAACAAATTGATAGATATTGATAATAAGGATTACATCGATACTAACATTTGATCATGAAACTCCCTCAGACTCCTGAATACTCCCCGGAAGACGCAAAAAAGGCTTGGGAATACGCAGAGACTCCTGCGGTCATTGATGCCGTTTTCACATACAACAAAAAATATCTCCACTGGGAGGAGCTGAAATATCGTGATCTCCCGGTAGAACCTCTCTATATCTGGATTCTGATGAAGGCCTTCAGGAAGAGGGACATGAAGTATCTTGCGTTTGATACCCTGAAGCTGAAGTATAATCTCCTGGATGATTTTCTCGAAAAGCTCCATTCCCTGGACAAAACAGCTGCGGGAAGCATTGCATCAGAACTTGCATCCATCTCCCGTGATACAGACACCATTATCATCAACTCCCTGATGGAAGAGGCAATCGCATCCAGTCAGATTGAGGGTGCTGCCGTCACACGGAAGATTGCAAAACAGATGCTCCGGGAACAGCGGAAACCCGTGAGCAAAGACGAGAGGATGATCCTGAATAACTACATCACGATGAAGGAGATCACCACGATCAAACATGAGGATTTAACTCCTGAATTAATCCTCAGAATTCATACCACCATCACCAAAAATACTCTGGAGGACCCGGATGATGAGGGAAGATTCAGGGACACCAACGAAGTCCGGGTCTATGATGTGCATGGCACGGTCCTCCACACCCCTCCGGACCACAAACGGATAGAAGACCTCATCGAAACATTCTGTGATTTTGCAAACAATGATGAAGGAGAATTCATTCATCCGGTCATAAAGGGCATCATCCTCCACTTCCTGATCGGATATATCCACCCGTTCAACGACGGAAACGGCCGGTGTGCACGGAGTATTTTCTATTGGTACATGCTCCGCAAAGACTACTGGCTCTTTGAGTATATGGCAGTGTCCCGGGCGATAAAAGATACCCGGGGACAATATAAACGGGCATATCAATATACCGAAAGCGATGAAAATGACCTCACCTACTTCATCTGGTATAACCTCGCAGCGGTAACAACCGCTGTCGACAATTTGCAGGCATATATCGGGAAAAAACAAAACGAGAGCAGACAGGCATTCGCAATTCTCCGGGACACAGAAGGACTGAACCTTCGGCAGGTGGACATTCTCAAAGCTCTCATCAAAAACCCGGATAAGCCGGTCACCATCAAAGAGATGACAGAGACATATCAGGTGGCATATGCGACCGCACGCCAGGACCTCTTTCATCTCGAAGCAAAGGGATATCTCTCGAAGCAGAAAGCCGGGAAGGAATATATCTTCATCTTCCGGGGACTCTGAATATCCCCGCCACATCCATCAAAAACCCGGGATGAAAAACCACCCACATCACCACCACCCATATCCGATCGGACAACCTACCAACTCCAATGGATATTTCATTCATGCTTACAATGCACGAGGGACTTCCCCGCCAGGGGCCGGGAGATAACGCGTGCACGAGAAAAGCGTTTCAGATGCTCACCGCCCTCCCCGAGCACCCGGAGATCCTCGACATCGGGTGCGGGTCAGGGATGCAGACCATCGAACTCGCACGCACCTGCCCCAACTGCCGCATAACTGCAACCGACATCCACCAGCCGTTCCTCGACGACGTCGCTGAACGGGCGGAGGCGGCCGGAGTAGCGGAGCGGATCACCACCCTGCAGGCGTCCATGGACGACCTGCCGTTCGGGGATGGCACCTTCGACGTCCTCTGGACGGAGGGCTCCATCTTCATCGTCGGGTTCGAAGAGGGGCTTTCTATGTGGAAACGCCTGCTCCGGCCGGGCGGATACGTCTGCGTCACCGAGGCGGTCTGGTTCACCGACCGGCCCTCGCCTGAGGCCGCAGAGTTCTGGGAGGAATGCTATCCTGCGATCACCACGGTCCCCGAGACCTGCGCAAAGGCAGAGCACGCCGGCTACGAGGTCATCGCGACCTTCCCGCTCCCCGCCTCAGCGTGGCACGAGAACTACGACGCCCCGCTTGAAGAGCGGCTCCCCGACCTGAAAAAGGTAGCCGCAGGCAACCCGGAAGCAGAGGCACTGATCGCGTTCACCGAGCGTGAGATTGCGATGCACCGAAAGCACGGGGATGAGTATGGCTACCAGTTCTTTATTCTGAAGATGAAGTAGATGGTAAGAGAATGGGTGAAGGGGAGAGCTTCTTCACCACCCCCTCTATTCCGAAATAACCAATGGATATTCTGCCAGTTCCAGGGGGAAAAGCGTTATCCGAAATGGGGAATAAGATAGATACGAAAGGTCAATGCTCACAGCAGAGAGTATCCTCGAGAGACTGGCTGGAAACGAGAAACAGATCAGAGACCTTGGGGTTCGACGAATCGGACTGTTTGGTTCCTTTGTCCGTGATGAAGGTCGTGAGGAGAGCGACATTGATATTCTGGTCGAATTTGTTGAGGGAAAGCGTTCTTTTGATACCTATATGGACCTCAAATTCTTCCTTGAAGACCTCTTTCGACGAAACGTAGACCTTGTTGACCGGGATGCAATAAAACCCGGATTCAGACCATATATCCTCCAGAGCGTCAGATATGCCCCGGGATTATAACCTCTATCTCCAAGACATTCTGGAGGCTGCCGAAAGAATACAGCGGTATACAAACGGGATGTCCTATGAAGATTTCAGCGCAGATGAACTCGTGCAGGACGCGGTAATACGAAACCTCATGGTCATCGGGGAAGCCGTCAAACGTATTCCTGTTTCGCGGAAAGAAGAGCATCCGGATATATCATGGAGAAAGATTGCAGGACTGCGGGACATCCTCATACATGCATACTTCGGCGTTCATACCGAAATCATCTGGGACATCGTTTGTACCAAAATTGACGAGCTGCAAACTATTGTGACAGAGATGCTCAAAGAGTGAGAACCGGAAATACAATGGTCTCACACCGGTCTTTTTGAGCGTATACCATACCACCCGGGTAGGAACCGGGACGGCACCCCACCCACTGCCCTGCATCACCTCAATGATAGTTCAATACCGGGAGAGAAGAAAGAGAAAGGAGCCTCCTTCCCCTCTCAATCCCTGCGCAACACAAGATACCCAAGCACCACCGCTATCAGCACCAGCACCGCAAGCAGGGGGTAGAACAGGTCCGGGCCTTCTGCCTGCATCTTCGCAAGAAGGACATACTCGCCCGGCACCGTCGTATTCGCAGACGTTGTCGCACCGCCATCATCACCGACAGTGGTCGTGCCAACCATTACCGGCGCTCCGTTGCGGGGCTGGTAGAACCCGAACGTCTCCGCGTCATACCCTTCGAGCTCTCCTGCTGACACCGCTGCATCCATGAATACAACGGGGTCCGTAAAGGACTCTGCCTCCTCGATGAAGGTGACGTTCAGGGCGTCACCGAACTGCCGGTAGCCCTCCGGGACAGAGTATTCCTCTGTGACAAGCCCGAAATTCCAGCCGCTCACGGCCCACGGGCCGCAGGCATACACCGTATCGGAGAAGACATCCGCTGCAAAATACTCCGCACCCGTCATACTGTCCGCCTCCACCCGGCACCCGCGTAGATTGTACATCTGGAGGTACTGGACGACATTCGTTTGCGTCGACCCCGCAATCCGGAGGTCGGTGCACCCGATGCCGAGCATCCCTGCACCCACGTCGGTGAAGGTCATCTCCTCAATGGTGCCGTTCTCACAGCGTTCGGCAACAATGCCCACGTCACTCCCCGGAAGCGTCGTCTGCCGGAGGGAGAAGTCCCGGCAATCCCGCAGCGTGATACCGCTCATCTTGCCGTTCACCCAGGCGCTTGTGATGTCGGTCCCCGCAGAGGACGTGACCAGAAGACCCGAACGATCGGCGAGAACACGGGTATCTGCGACCGAACAATTCGTACACCCGCCGATCATGATGCCTGTATCGCCCGCGACGATGCTGCACCCCTCGACACGCGATGCCTCGCTTGCATTCACCATGATCCCGATCGCGGGAGCCTCACAGGCGAGACCGCGGAGCGTAACCCCGTCTGCCTCAATCGCCAGAGCGACCGGTTCATCGCCCGTCCCGACGGACACACCATCACCACCCGCAATCGTCACCGGTGTCCGTATCACGACCCCGCCGGGATAGGTGCCGGCCTGCACCTCCACTATATCCCCCGGCGACGCGGCATCGACAGCCGGCTGAATGGCCGAATACTCACCTCCCGACGGGGAGACTACGATGGTCGCCGCCTGCACGCCGGATACACATGTCACCAGAAGAAGCAGCGCGAGGATGCCGGAGGAAATCCATTCTTTCTGCATCACTGTTTCACCGCCCCGAGAGTAACCTCCCGTGTCAATTCCGCGTCCATATCCATCCGTGCCGTGGAGTCTAACCATTCGAAAAGGTCCCCGTGATACGAGTTGCTCTCACGCACCGACCAGCGTTTCGCATAGACATTTTCACCCGCCTTCGTGAGGAGACCTGTGATCTGCGAGTCACGTACCTCCATGTTCTTATCGATTGCGCCGGACATCCGTTTGAGCATCCTGACGATACCAAAATCAGGGTCCTCACTGTTCACCATTGGAATCGTATCCCCCATGATGCCCGTTTGCGGGCCTGATCCCAGGACCCGAATCGCCTGTGTGTTTGCGATCCTGCCGCGGCCACTATCGGTGAGTTCATTCCCTTCGGACAGGGTATAGGTAATCGACCCCTCATACCTGGTGCTACCCGAGACATCGAACGGAATCGGGAACGGAGTCACCGGGATAAAGAGTGTCGACAGCCGCTCCTCAAGGGCGGTATTGATCGTCTCGTAGCTGGTGATCCTTCCCGACACGTCAGCATTGACATCCCATTCCTCCTCGAAGGGCACGATGAGCCCTCCTCTGCTAAAGGGCGTATCGACCATCGTTCTCCCCTCGGTGTAATAGGACAGGTCACTCGTGTAGCGGAACGTTCCATCGGTCACTTCCTGCCCGGTATTCTTCTCTTTCTGTGTCTTTGTGAAGAGGGTAAAGTCGTAATCGTAGTCCCACAGGTAGGAGTCATACTGCCAGTGATATTCATAGTCAAGGGACCCGGATTCCCGCCAGTTGACCGTCGCAACATACTCATCCGCCTTCACGTCAATCTCCGCCCATGCCTCGACAGGTACAGGATCACTACCATCACCCCGGGTCCCGGTATCGGTATAGAGGACCCGTATCCTGTTTAAGCGCTCCTCCTCCCCGGCGACAAACTTCAGCACTACTGTTCCATCGGCGGCGGTGACGGGGTTGTCTCCGGAATCCGTGGGTCCCATCACCACCACCCCTGCGTCATTGGGCAGCCTCGATTCATCAATAGAGAGCACCTTCCCGCTGAGAGGCGTTTTCTCTCCGGATGAGGACAGCTCAACAAGGGAAATGTAAATGTCGGTGTTCTGCTTCGGTCCGATGACGTTCTTTACCGGACTCACCTCAAGAGCAACGCCATTGATGGGAATCTTCGCCGTTGCATGGACATCCTTCTGCCCCCGTCCACCGGTGATGATGTCGACGGTATCGTGCCCGGCTCCGGTGCCTTTTGAGAGGTCCAGATGATATGTGGCACGGGCGGTGCCGTCGTCACCGGTGGTGGCGACCTGCCAGCCCCAATGGCCGGGGTCCTCTGATTCACCGCCCGCGGCGGTCACCCGTCCCCGTGCAGAATACGGCTCAACGTAGACCACCGTGTCCGGCACCACCTCACCCCTGCAGTTTCTCACCGTGACCATGATGGTCGTGGTGTCCCGGCTGCTCTCCGGCGTGACCGCATCCGGCTCGATTTTCACCGCGAGCGAGGGGGCCCGCGGCGGGACCGGGTGGGCAGCCTCGTGTGCCTTAATCAGGGTGGCGAGGTTCCCCAGGGCTGCGACCTGTTCGTCGACTGCGCCCGTAAGTCCCTCAACGGTTGTCGTCTGCCGGTTGTCGGAGGCAATGCGGATGCCGAGATCGATATCGATGACTGCGGTATCAACGACGTACCGCGACCCCACCTTCCCGATGGTCTGGGTGACCAGGTACTCCGCGTTGATGCTGCCCGGAATGCCAGCATGTACCTCTGCAGCGGCGGCGTCGTTCCCGAGCAGTTCCAGACTGTTTTCGTATGTGAGAACAGCCCCCACGTCACGTGCCGACAGGATTCTGACCCCGGGATTTGCATTGCGCAACCGGATGGAGTAGGCGTCATTGAGAACGTCCCCCATCCAGTCGGGGATATCATCTGACATCACCTGGGTAGGCATCATCTGAATCTTCGGTTCCGGGCACCCTTCCGCGGCCGCCGCCGGAATTACCACCACAACTGCCATCACAAGGAGAAGCATGAGAATGAGTGAGCGTTTCATCAGATCACCTCCGTTGGAAAGAGGGCCGCAACCGGCTGCACGACCACCCGTTGTTGCACGGTCTCACCCGGTTGTATACGAACGCGGTTTGCAGGGTCAACAGGGATGGTCATGACGTCCCCGGTCTCCGTCGTCAGTTGTCCACCGTACCAGTAGGGGCCGGCAGGGACGCTGAAGACGACAGTTTCATGAACGGAACCCGTCTCCTGCTCCGCGACGATTTCATATGAGACTGCGTCCATCAGCCAGATACGACTGGCGACAGGCATGCCGCCGGTCTCAGAGAGCGGGAAGAAGAGGGCCAGGGTTCCTTCCTCACGCGCCACCGTGAACGTAGCCATATCCTGCGCAACGAGAGCATCGGTGCTGTTATAGAGCATGGACCGGATCAGGTAGGCCCCGTCGTCCCACCCGGCATCGATGGTCTCATCGAGGATGGTCCCGAAGAGGGAACCTAAGGGAGCATAGTGGCTGGATGCATAATATTCGGTTCCCGCCGGGAGGTAGACGGTCGTCCCGTCCGGGTGCTCCATCAGGATGACGAGCGTCTCCTCTTCCGCACGGGTGCCGCCTGTCGCGGCGTGCATCACCCGGAGCTCCATGCCGTCGCCCAGGATGTCGCGGGAGAGATAGAGCTGTACTGCCGGGTCCGGGCTGAAGAAGACCGGGACCGAGGAGAGGGAGACCAACTGGTCACTTCCCTCAGGTTCGAGGGTGGCCGCAAGGCGGTAGGTTCCGGCGGGGTCTGTTGCCGCAAAGCTGAGGCTTCCGGGAAGACGGCCGTTGTGGTTGCTCTGGACATAGGCACGATCGAGCGGCACCGGGTCACGGGAACCGTCGGGGAAGGAGATCACATCCCCATCCGGCGCGACGAGGTATACCCTCGCGGTGTAGCGGTCCTCCGGTGCGATGCCCGCGATCTCCACCCAGACCATCATCTCGTCATTGGGACCGAGGGCCAGATCAGGGGTAAAGACCCGGATGGAGGGGGCCGATGCCGGGAGGGCAGGGACCAGCACAACATTACGCACATGCCAGGGGGTCAGGTCAGCCGTCCGGCCCGGGTTTTCGGTATGGATGAAGGAGATGATGTTCTCGCTCCCGGGGAGTACCCCATCCGCAGGCACCGAAAGAGAGACCTTTGTCCACGTACCGGCAGAGGGCGAAGAGACGTTCGCAAGAAGTGCGCCGCTCCCGCCGCCGGATGACAGAATGGCAGTCCTGCCCCCCGGAACACCTGCAAGCCGGCGGTTCAGCCAGACTCCGACCGCCTCTCCGGCACCGGTCTCGACCTCAAAGGAGAGCGTATAGTTGACCGCCCTGCCGGTGAACGAGACCGCAGCATCGTCCGAATACGCCGTCGTCCCGATCGGTTCGCCCTCACCAATGGCAAGCGGGATCACTTCGAACGAGACCGAACCCGCGCCATGCCTCCCGAAATAATCAATACCGGTCACCATGACCTCGTGGGTGCCGAGGGTGAGGCGGTCGATGGGGATCGGACTGCCGGGCCGGACTGAAATATCCTCCCCGTCATCAAGCCGGTACCAGGCCCGGGCCAGCGTTGCGGTCGCCGTGTAGGTGACGTCGGTGTGCCGGTCCACCGTCCGTCCGGCATCCGGCGTAAGAATCGTAATCAGAAACGCCGGTTCTTCTGTCTCAGGAAGAAGAGAGACCGGCAGGTCCGGAGGGTCGCCATCGTCGTCGGGTGCCGGGGTGGGTCCCGGAGTGGGTGTTGGCGTGGGTGTCGGGACAGGCGTTGTTGCGTTCACCGTGAAGTGCACCGTGGTCGCATTGGTATTCCCGATGATGTCGTCCACAAAGACCATCACCGCATGGGTGCCGTTCGCAAGTCCGGTGAGGGTGGCGTTCGTGGACAGACCGAGGGGCGTGCTGTTCGTGGCCCCGTCGAGGGCATACCACCAGGAGAAGGCGTCCGCGTCCGGGGACGCAACTGCAAGGGGAATGTCACGGACGGTGTAGGTCGCGTTCTCCACCGGCGAGAGGACATGGATGACCGGCGGGGTGGTGTCCACCTCTGCGGTGAAGTTCACGAGCGTGTGGTTCTCGTTTTCTGACGTGTCACGGGCGAAGACCCACAGGGTGTGGTCCCCCGCACTCATCACAGGAAGGGTGATATTCGGGGCAAAACTCACATTGGCCCCCATATCGAGGCGATACCACCACGCGGCGACATCCGCGTCAGGGCTCGCGACCGCAAGCGGGACGGCAGCGGCAGGATACGTCGCCCCCTCCTGCGGTGCAGAGATGATGATCACCGGCGGGTCGTTGTCGGGAACAAAAGTACTGAGAAGCGGGTGGTAGTCTTCGCCCGGTGTCGCACCGTCGGTGGTGTAGGGCACGAGCGTGTCGCCCAGTCCGTCTCCGGTCGTGTCATTGCCGGCATAGTCGTCCCAGGCATTGCCTGCAATCCACGGGCCGCCGAGGATATTGGTGCCCGAAACCGGGGTGATGTTCCAGCGGGTGCCGTCCCCGTAATTTAGGGCGTTTGCTTCGGTATGGTTGAAGAACCGGTTGTTGTAGACGAGCGAGTCGTCGGAATAACTGAGGATGCCGGTCTCCTGCACGGTGGCAAAGGTGTTCCCGATGGTGCATCCGGTGACCGTCACGTTGCTGCTGTCGGACCCGCTGCGAATGCCGGTGCCCCCGTTGTTCGTCACCGTGCATCCGGAAATGAGGGTGTCTGCACAGTTCCCAAGGCGGATCCCAAGCAGATCGTTGCCGGTTATGGTCGTATCCGTAATACTGCTGTTTGTCATGAGATCTGCACATACACCCCCACCGTAGCTGCTGTCATACCCGTTTGAATCGATGGAGGAACCGGTGATGGTGATGGCATCGCTCTCTCCGATGAGCACACCCTGCAGGCCGTTGCCGTGGGCGAATACCGAATCGAGGGTCACATTCTGCGACCGGTAGATGAAGAACGACTGGGCGTTCTTCTCCAGATAGAGGTCCTCCACCCGGATATCACTGCATCCGATCAGGGCAAGATAGCCCGGTGCGGGAGAGAGGGTGGTATAGTTGTACACCTCCCCCGTTGCACCCACAATCCAGGAGACAGGGGCGCCTTCCACCGTGTTCGTGGTGTCGACGACGTTGCGGGAAGGTCTGCTGCTCGCATAATCAACGTCGCCTGAAAAGCCGAACCCGTAGGTGCACCCGGCGATGGTGTTGCCGCTCATCCGGAGGTTATCAGCAGTGGTGCCGAGCAGGATACCGAACAGGTGGCCTTCGACGGTGTTGTTGCAGACGTTGTTTCCGTCCTCACAGATGTTGATGCCTTCATGCCAACTCCCGCATGGCCCGAGTATTTCGTTCTCCTCGATGATGTTGTCGTCACCATTGATACTGATATATGTCTGGTTCAGGAGGGTATTGTGGGCGATGACGTTGCCGCCCGTATCAGAGATCGCCACCTCTCGTCCCGTGGTGTCATCATATCCTCCCGCATACCCCCACCCGGCGTCATCGAACGTGTTATACTCGATCCGGTTGTTCGTGTCATAATTATCTGTAGTCGATTTCCAGTAGGTGTTCTCAAGTGCCGAGTAGACCATGTGCGTGACTGTGTTATTTGCAAAGAGGGTGGTGCGGGCATTATTGAGCCAGACACCATGGTTGGTCCGGTCGATGACATTGTGACGAATGGTAGTGTTGTCCGAACCTGAATTCGCGATGATACCGTACTTCGAATCCTCTATACGGTTGTTCCGGACGATGGTGTCATCCGCGGGCACACCCAGGTACCCGATCCGGACACCCGCAGAATCGGTGGTCTTGCCATACCCCGACTCGTTGCGCCACCAGCCGTCACGGATCACGAACCCGTCGAGAATACACCCGTACGCCCGGAGGGCAAAGACGTCTCCCAGTTCGTCGAAGGTGTTGTCGGGGTCTCCGTTCACCACCGGCCACCCGATGCCGGTCAGGGTGACGCGGGTTGCAACCTCATGGTAACCGGAGTAGTTCCCGGCATAGACAAGGATCGTGTCACCGTCCATTGAGGCGGCAAGGGCACCCGTGATGGTCGCGTAGTCTGCCGGCGGCACCGGGATGTCGCCGTTGTCATCGTCCACGGTGATCACCGTGGGGAGCCGCTCGAGGGTGGCGAACGATTTGATGCTGCTCGTTGCGTTGCGAGCGCCGTCATTCACATTTTCAGAGTAGCACGCGTAGTAGTAGGTGGTGTCCGAAAGCAGCCCTGCAAGGGGAATCGAGGGTGCAGTGGTGTCGTTGTGCCACGCCGACCACGTGGCGCCGGCAAGGCCCTCGTCCGTACCGTAGAGGACACGGTTGTTCGCCTCCACACCGTTTGCGATCTGCCATCCCGCGGTGGCACTTTCATTCGTAATTTCAGAAGCCCCAATCCCGCTGAATGTCGGTATAGGCAGCAGGACAGGCCCGGTCGGCATGATCGGGTAGAGATCCGCGTTTACCACCCCTCCTTCGGGCTCGGATATATTGTAAGGGGTGTCGCCGATACCGTCATCATTGGCATCGATACCATCGTAATCGCTGTAGCAGTTTCCTCTCCCGAGGGTCTGGTTGTACCAGGTATTTGTGGAGGTGAACTCATTGCTCTCATCTGCAGGATATGCGGCCCATTTTGGGGACTGTGTGTAAAGGGACTCTGATGACGGAATGACCATATGAACAGATTCTGCAGCGTTGCAGTAGAACCCCCCCATCTCATAGTAATTGTCGAGGGAATTGTGATATACCTCACAATTGGATGAGGCCTCCAGATACATGCCGGGAAACCCGTCGTCGGCATTGCCGGTGCAGGTGTTGTTCGCTATGGCACTGCCGGTTGTATTGGAGAGATAAATGCCACCGCCCTGATTGTCTCTGATGGTGTTGTTGCGGATGATGGCGCCGTCTGAGCCCCGCACATAGATCCCGACATACCCTGAGTCCAGGACATGGTTGTCCCGTACCACCGAATTCCGGTTCAGACGTACGTAGATACCCGCGTAATCAGCACTTCTCACCTCGAACCCCTCGAAGACCACGCTGTCTGTTTCAAGACGCACCGCATCGTTCATCTTCCCCGTCCCGTTGATCACCGGCCACCCGGTGCCGGTCAGGGTGAGCGATTTGTCGACGATGATATTTTCATAATACGGCCCGCCGGAGACACGGATTATGTCCCCTGCGGTGGCCGCATCTATTGCCCCCTGGATGGTCCCGTAGTCTGAAGGCACATCGATCACATCTGCCCGGACTCCCGATATTCCCATACACACGATTGAGAGGACCAGTACGATGACCAGCCACCTGCATTTCCTTCCCCTTTCATTCTCCATTGAATACCCCCCACTCCAAAAAAGGAGATGCCCTTCCCCCAAAGGGCCGTACCTGGTATTGAGCTAGTGGAAAGTATGTGTATACGATTATAATTCTTTGGATGGGCCGGACATGTTGTGATGGAAGTATGCTCATCCGGCCAGGGTCCCACAAGGCCACGCCGGATGAGTTCTTGGAATCTGGATTTCGGAATCCTGGATAATCCACAATAGTTTCGGGGATTCCTTATGCCGACCAAACAACAGAACAAGATGATATGATAATACAGGAGGTGATCTCGTGATTTCAGGAATACCCGGACGAAAGCTATCGGATGCAGAATACCGCCGGCTCGTCCAGATGCTGCAGTACCGGAAAAGAGCGTAGTAATACCACTGACCAAACCCTATATCACGTCCCCGGGACCGCCCGGATACCGGAATTGACCAACATCACTTTTCTCAACCATTTCAGGAGCATTTTCGTACAGTTTGTCCAAAAATTGCTCTGATTTCCTGCCTATGATGTAAATACTTCTCAGGCATGCAGGGTATAATCTCCCGCTTAACCTGGTCTCATACCGCAGTATTGGCTATTGAAGAAGACCTCCGCAAAAAATATGAAACAGCCGAATGTGCAGTCCTGCCGGCGTTGTGTAATGTTCTCCAGAAAGATACCCATTAAAATATTGGACAACTTTACTTTCACCCCACACGGCTCAGGCATATATATTACCTGAAATATTTCGTATATATCGCACTATGAACTCACGTCATTGCATAATGAGTCCCACGACGCCATGACGAAATATCCCATACCCATTCACACCGGAAATGAACATGACGAAAGGGCGATCATCGGACACGAACAAGAGAATCCAACGTTCCCCCACGGAAGAATCGCCGGACGATGGATGATACAGATGCACAGAGAAAGACATGAATACGATTACTCTTGACCAGAAGACCGCGGATGCCCTGATTGCCCTGCCCAAAGTCAGGGCGAATAACGATCTTTCATACTTTCCAGGAACCGGAGGATATCTCACTTTGCCGCTGGTATCACAGGACAGGGCCGAATCATTCTCCCTTGATATCAGAAGGGGAGGTATTGACCTGAAGAAGGGCACCTATCAAAACCGTGCAATGCAGATCTATGTCCTGGTCAGACTGGACTATGGCGGTGCTCCTCACAGAAATCCTGATGGGAAAGAGATCCGATCACCTCATCTCCACATCTACCGGGAAGGATTTGGTGACAAATGGGCATATGAAATACCAACTGAGATATTCCCACAGATCGAAGATCCATGGCAGACATTGCAGAACTTTATGGAGTACTGCAACATTATTGAACCTCCAAACATTCAGAGAGGGATTCTATGATTGAGGAAATCCAACATCTGCTTGACGAATATTCCCGCTGGCTCAGGGAAAATACACAGGTACGGCAGATAGAAGAGTGGGTGGAGATTACCACCCCGTATCTTGACCGCCATAACGATTACCTTCAGATCTATGCCCAACGCAGGAACAGCGGATATGTACTGACAGATGCAGGATATATCATCCAGGACCTGGAACAGTCCGGCTGCACACTGGATACACCAAAGAGAAAGGGCCTCCTCATGATGACGCTCAACGGATTTGGGGTGAAACTGAACGGTGAGATGCTCGAAGTACATGCATCTGCTACAGACTTTTCCCTGAATAAACACAACCTGATACAGGCAATGCTCGCGGTCAACGACCTCTTCAGCCTTTCCATGCCAATGACCGCACGACTGTTCTATGAAGATGTCGTTTCATGGCTGGAAGAAAATGAGATCCGATACACACCAAATGTAAAATTTACGGGACAGAGTGGCTATGATCATTACTTTGACTTCATCATTCCAAAGTCACGCCGCGAGCCGGAACGCATCATCAAGTCGATAAGTAGTCCAAACAGGAATACTGCGCAGTCCGTTGCATTCTCATGGATTGACATCAAAGAAGTCCGTTCTCCCGACTCAAAGGCATATGCCATCCTCAATGATACAGACCACCGGGTATCAGAAACCGTGCTTGATGCACTGAACAACTACCAGGTCACACCGATTCCCTGGAGTGACCGGGAACGTGTTGTGGAAGAACTGGCAGCATAATCACCGGCCCCCTTCACCACCGGAACTTTCGCTGTTTCGCGCCCATATCCTCAGTGGTGAACAGTTCATAGGCATGCACAGCGCCCTCTTCATCGAACTCTATTACAAGCAACAGGCCCACACCCTGATGCCAGAATTCTGCTGATGCCGGGTCTGACCCCTGTTGGATGAAGCCCAGCGCAAGGAGCTCTTTCTCGATATCCAAAAAGCGGTCGTGGGGTATCGCGTCAAAGAGCGCCTCGGTTTTTTCCTTCACCTCTGTCCTGTCTGCAAAGGATTGCATACGCCCCTCTATTACCCACGTGGCATAAATCTCTTGCGCCAAAAAAGGTGATGACCGGACCCCACAGAAGGAACACCACGAACCCTTCCGGAACATTATTTCCGTCGCTACTGACGCGGCGGATAAGACGCACCCCGGTTGTGTCCCGGTTCAGCAGTCTGCCCTGTTACTTCCTGCTCTTATACACATTCAGACCGATTTTGACCTCTTCAGCACCGGGAACAGAGATATTGCCCTCGGTCGATGCGATGGTGAGTGATTTGCCGGATTTTGAAGGTCCGAAGTCCTTCGAGATGTCGACCTTCATCGTGAGTATCGTTCCTTCGAGCTTCATTTCGATGTTTTTCATACGCCTTCTATAAACCCGCCCGGATGATGGATGTTGCGTTTTGAACCACCGATCCCGTCCCACGGGTCGGTCCGGACATTCCGGTCTCCACAGTGCCTGCCCGAAAATATTACGGATATCCGTAATTATTATCATCTCCCCCGTTGACTCTTCTTCCATGAGTATGCTCGTCATTGCACAACTCCGCCTCTCGCTGGGGATGGTGCAGCTCGCGATGAACATGCTCCGTGAGGCAGACCGGGGCAGAAAGAGCCCCATCTCCCCTCAGGCAGCAGAGATCCTCTACACCGCCTACTTCTCCCGCATCCGCATGGGCGATGTCGCAGCAATGCTCGGGGTCTCCCGGAGCACCGCGACAGACCACATCAACTACCTCGAACGGGAGGGATATGTCACACGAGAGCAGGACCCGGACGACCGGCGGGCATACCGCATCGTCCCGACGCAGAAGGGCGAGGAGTGGATCCTCACGATTGAAGAACGACTCTTTGCCTACCTCGAAGAGGGGATGGACCGCCTGACAGATGACGAACAGCATGAATTCGCCCGGCTCTCTGCGAAGTTCACCGGCGTCTCCGATTCGGACACCTTCATGAGCACGCTGCAGGAGCTCAAACAGTCACGCGACCGGCTGCATATCCCGATGAAGTGTGTTACCGATGGGCAGCTGATGCGCCTTGAAGACGTCACCGTCAGACGATATCAAAATACCAGCGAGAAAAGATACGAACAGAGAAAACAGGAGAAATGAGATGATTCCCCCACGCATACCCGAAACCGACCACGGCATCCAGGATGAGGATATCGTCCTATATTTTGACCAGATGCAGAAGAACCTGCGCGATGCGGGCCGCCTTCCTACCGAATCCCTCATTGAGTTGGGCATTCGGGCGGGGACAGCCCTTGAAGTCGGCCCCGGTCCCGGACTCGTCGGACTCGAATGGCTGCAGGCAACAGAGAACACCCGGGTGACCGGTCTTGAGATCAGCCCGGCGATGATCGCTCTCGCAGAACAAAACGCCCGGGACTACGGACTCTCCGCACGGGTGCACTATACCGAGGGGAATGCAATTGCGATGCCCTTCGCGGATAACACCTTTGACGCGGTATTCTCAAACGGTTCCCTGCACGAGTGGGCTGAACCGGAAGCGGTCTTCACCGAGATCGCCCGTGTCCTCAATCCGGGCGGACGGTGCTGCGTCACCGACCTCAGGCGCGACCTTTCGCCGGAGATCTACCAAATCATGCACGCGTCCTGCGACCCCCCGGAGATACGGCCCGGTTTCGAGACATCGGTGCAGGCGGCCTATACCCCGGATGAGATCACGGCGGTGCTCGGGCGTGCAGGACTGGGGAACTGGGACGTTTTCGCCCATCCCTACGGGCTTGCCATCACCGGGCAGAAACAGTGAGAGGAGAACGGAAAAAACCCCTTTACCCCTCTGTGATCTCTCAGGCGCTCCGGACATCCGGCAGCGAAGAGCGGAAATGCCAGAAGATGAGAGCAAGGACGATATAGACGACCGGGCATGCCCACCCGAACTCCCCGAGCATCATCTCTGACGCCTCTGTTGGAACCGTCAGGGCAGGATAGAACTGCTGGATAAAGTAGTTCCAGAACCCGTGAAAGAGAATCGCTGTCAGGACACTTCCCGACCGGAGCCTGAGCCACGCGAGGATAAGTCCCGCACCCATCACCGACGGGATGAAGACCAGAAGTGAGTAGACGAGTGACCCGGAACCGCCATAGGTCCCAATGAAGATGAGCGGGAAGTGCCATGCAGTCCAGACAGCACCGCTCAGGAGGGCCAGTTCGGTGAAGCCCATGAAGCGGGCCATCTCAGGCACCAGCAGGCCACGCCAGCCAATCTCCTCACCTGCAGCAGCAAAGAGATTGAAGAGAAGGGCATACGCAAATCCCGGAAGAAATGCGGCGCTGAAGATGAAGGCGGCGTGGTCCGTATCAAAGGATGCAATCCCGAACAGCCACGCAGACCCGAACATCAGGAGACCGGCGCCCACCGGCAGGAGTATCGCCAGAGCAATCCAGCGTGGTTTTCCGGTACAAAAACCAAAGCCTGAAAGATTTTTCTGGAACCAGAGCCGGGTCACAATCGCTGCGAGGCCGGGACACCACATGGTTGCAATTGTTGCGATGAGAAGCCCCTGCCCATCAGCAATTGTTGCAGAGCGGCTGACGAAATACCACCCGACGCTGCTGAAGAGGAGCGTCAGAACGAGAAAGAGCGCGACCTTCTTTCGGGCCGTTGATTCGAAATGTCCACCCCCGTCGGGAGATGCGGCGGGACCGGATGACACAGACATATGGTTACTCATTGATACAATGAAAAAAGCGTTTTGATTTGATATTCATCAACAAAACGGAAGAACACTCGTATTTATCGGGAAAAACAGGCATGTTTCAGATGATATGTATGCTGCAACACCTTCTCCCTCCATGCAGTCCGGCGGTGGCCGGTACACTAAAAAGCGCTCCTGCCCTCCGGCAACGAACCATCGTCACCCCAATACCCGTCGCACATACTTCCTCGTCCACGGACACGCCGCGATACACCGCCCGCAGACGGGATGGGCACACCCGATCTCCGCTGCCACGCGGTCCGCCTCGCGGCAGCAGGCATAGGCATCCCAGAAGTCCTCCCGGGCAATCCCCGG
>Ga0272441_10001972_pt1 | contig 42895 bp, 39 predicted proteins | sample SSMProp6N_FD_193582 | JGI IMG/M metagenome (GOLD analysis project Ga0272441, IMG submission 193582) | Marine sediment archaeal communities from Little Sippewissett salt marsh, Falmouth, MA, United States - SSM-Prop-6N | ecosystem: Environmental > Aquatic > Marine > Wetlands > Sediment ...
AAGCATGGTTATTGTAAAAGCTCCCTGTATCCAGCTCTTTAATAATTTCAGGAACGGTAATGTAAAAACATAGAAGCCTACTTCTTTATGGAAAACAGGGTCTAGACTATCAAAGGCCTGCCGATTTAAGAAGCGGAGTACAAGTTCCCAATTGCTCTGAGCTATCATTCCGAATACAAAACAAAGGAAAGCTATTCCCATGATAAAAGCGACTTTCAACGCTGCTTCTTGTTGACCCAACAGCTTCCACGGCCAGCTAATTATTTTCCCCTTAGAGGACAATCGGGTGGCCAGTATTAAATTCCCTGTAAACAGGATACCAAATATCACAGCAGCAATACAGAATAGCAATATTTTTGTTTTTAAGATTGTGACATATACATTGCTATAACTCAGGCTGTCAAACCATAGCCATTCGGTATATAATCCTTTGGCTACGCTCAGTATTATAAAGAGGGCAAAAAGCAACACAAGAATCAGAATTTTCTTTGAGCCATGACCACGGTGCCCACTTTTAACAGTTTCTACTTCTCCATGTTCGGGAAACCAACGTTGCCAGTTTTTCTCGAACGAACTCATATTCCACACCTCCTATTTCCCACTTATTATCTAAAAGCATCTTATCCTGGCGTAATTTTCATTTTCAAGAATTTAATAAGGCAAAAGCCATCACTTGAAAACGATATCATAGTCGCTATACACGGAACAATGTTCTCTATTACGGATACCACAAACAAGTGATTGGGCTTTTATTCATTACTTTAGAAGCAGCCTGCCCGATAGGACTTCCTTCCAGCTTATGGTAGAGATTTAATATACAGGAAATGCATTGCATAGCTCCCTGACTTCTGTTCGAATCACTTCTAGTTCATTTTTATTTTCTCCGGCAACTACTGCACGGTCGATAAAATCAGCGATTTGCTCCATCTCTGCTTCTTTCATTCCCCTGGTGGTTACCGCTGGTGTTCCCACCCTGATTCCACTGGGATCGAAGGGTTTTCTCGGGTCGAATGGAATAGTACTTGCATTTGTAGTTATTCCCGCAGTATCCAGCACCCTCTCGGCCTCTTTCCCCGTGATGCCTTTTTTTTGCAGGTCTATAACCATTAAATGATTATCAGTACCACCTGTTACCAGCCTGTATCCTCTTTCCATCAACGATTCAGCTAAGGTCTTTGCATTGCTCACTATTTGTTTGCCATATTCTATGAAATCCGGTTGTAGAGCCTCTCCGAAGGAAACAGCAATAGCTGCTATTGTATGTTCATGCGGCCCACCCTGCATCCCCGGGAAAACAGCTCTGTCTATGTCATTGGCAAATTGCTGTTTACACATAATGATTGCTCCCTTAGGACCTCGAAGCGTTTTATGCGTTGTTGTCATTACCACATCTACATATGGGAAAGGAGACTGATGTACACTGGCAACAACTAAGCCGGCAATATGAGCAATATCAGCTACAGAGATAGCTCCGACTTCCTTGGCAATTTCGCTGAACGCCTTAAAATCAATCTCGCGCGGGTAAGCAGTCGAACCACAAACAATAATTTTTGGGTTAACCTGCAAAGCAATTCTTCTTATCTCATCATAGTCCATAAGTTCCGTTTGCCTGTTTACACCATACTGTACCGCATTGAATAACCTGCCACTCATAGATACCTTGTGCCCATGAGACAGATGTCCTCCCTGATCCAGAGCCATACCCATGAATGTGTCACCAGGATTCATCAAGGCAAGGTAAACTTCCAAATTGGCTGGACTACCTGAGTACGGCTGGACATTTACATGCTCTGCCCCAAATAGAGCCCTCGCTCTTTCGATAGCAAGATTTTCAATAATATCGATAATTTGATTTCCCCCATAATATCTCCTCCCCGGGTATCCTTCAGAATACTTGTTATTGAAAACAGACCCGAGTGCCTCAAGGGTTGCTTTACTGGGGAAATTCTCCGAAGGTATTAACTCAATGCTTGTATTAATCCGGTCTACCTCTGTCAACATTGTGCTATATACTAGCTCATCCTCCTGTTTGAGGTTTTGGTATCCCGGAAATACGTTTATCATTACACCCTTCCTTTAGAATTATTTACCCCGGCAACAATATAGTATTGTTTCAGAGCAACGCAGTAATTATAGCCTGTAATAATAGCCTCAACAAATATTTAAAAGCCGCAGGAATGTTCTTTATGTCAGCTTATTCCTCTTATTCAACCGATATGCTATTTACATGTCCTGACAGTATTAACTCAGTCTAATTCATTGGCATTCATGTCCCAGTGGTACATGCTACAATATCCTCATAATCGGGTAATACAACTGGATAATAATCAACCCGCAGTAAAATACTATTTGTAAAAGGAGCTTGGTATGCAAACCTTGGGTCCCATCTGGACAGAAATTGATATAGATGCCATAGTGGAAAATGTTAGATCAATCAGATGTTTTCTAGATAGTAATGTAATGATAATGGGGGTGCTAAAAGCAAATGCATACGGGCATGATGCTCCAGAAATAGCTCCACTACTAATACAGAACGGCGTGTCATACTTGGGTGTAGCTCGATTGGCTGAGGCTATAGAATTGCGTAAAAGCAATGTTGGAGCCCCCATTTTTATTCTCGGTCTTACAATAAAGGAAGATATGGAGGCACTACTCTCTTATAATATTACCTCAGCAGTTTGTGATATTGGAGACGTGGTGTTTCTTTCTAAATTAGCGGTGAAAAATAACAAAATAGCCAAAGTTCATATTAAAGTAGATACCGGCCTGGGAAGAATAGGGGTCTCTACAGAGGATGTCCTGCCTTTTATCCGCAAGGTAAAAGACATGAGAAACATACAGATAGAGGGAATCTTTACACACTTTGCCGTCGCAGATGAAGAGGATAAAAGTTATACTGAGGAACAGTTTGAAAAATTTAACTCAGTGCTGGAGACTCTTGAGAGTGCTGGAATCAGAATACCTCTTAAGCACGTGGCAAATACGGCTGCTGTGCTAGATTTGCCCCACATGTCGCTGGACATGGTAAGGATAGGTATTTTACTTTTCGGCTTGTATCCTTCTACAGAGGTTAAGAAAACTATAGAAGTAAAATCAGCCCTGAAGTTTAAATCAAGAATTATTTATCTGAAGCAAGTCCCGGCAGGCAGGAGTATTAGTTATGGTAGAACTTATACCACCACTGCCGATACATTGGTAGCCACCTTGCCGGTTGGCTATGCTGATGGGTACTCTCGTTTGCTTTCCAACAGTGCTGCAGTTATGGTAAAGGGTAGAAAAGCTCCAGTCATAGGTAGAGTGTGCATGGACCAAACAATGATAGATGTTACCCATATTCCTGGTATTGAGGTAGGCGACGAGGTGACCCTTTGGGGTGGACAGGAAATATACGAATCTGCCGAGCGGATGCATACTATCGTGAATGAGGTCGTATGTATGGCTGATAAGAAAAGGGTACCCAAGCTCTTTATCAGAAATGGGAGACCTTACAAAGTCAAGTCCATGCTGGGAGAAATACTTCTCTAAGACAGGAGTATTACCTCTTATTCACCGGTAAAAGGAAAGGCATATCGATAACTTCGGCTCTGGCTTCCCTGTTCCTGATGATAATAGCCAGTTCAGTTCCTTTCTCTGTATAAGGCAGGTCAATCATCGCCATTGCGCATACCTTATTTAAAGAAGGGCAATAATTACCGGAAGTAACGTATCCTACCTTTTTCCCATCCTTCCTCACTTCCATTTTATTTCTCGGTATGCCACCTTTAGGAACTAAAAGACCAACAAGTTTCCGGCTGATACCTTTTTCCTTTAGCTTCAGAAGCGCTTCCTTACCTATGAATTTTTCTTTATCGAATTTTACCGTCCAACCCTGTCCAGTTTCTAATGGACTTATTGTTTCATCGATATCGTTTCCATAGAGCCAGTAGCATACTTCGAACCTTGTCGTATCTCTTGCCCCAAGACCACAGGGTTGCAGCCCAATAGTCTTACCTTCTTTCAGAAGGCCATTCCAGATATCTGTAATATCCGCTGAGCCGGTAAATATCTCAAAACCATCCTCTCCGGTATAACCAGTATGAGATATCAGAATATCTTTACCAAGCAGTTTAGCGTATAAAAACTTGAAGCGTTTCAGTTCTGTAAGTGAGATACTGCCCGTTACCAGAGGAGTCAGCAACTCTGCTGCCAGTGGGCCCTGGACGGCTACTTCTCCATACTCTTTACTCTTATTTAAAATATCTATGGAGAAGTCACCCTTCTGTTTACAAATCCAATCGAAGTCCTTTATAGAATAATTCGGTGATGCATTAACCACAAGCAACACAAAATCATCCTTTACTTTATAGACAAAGATATCGTCTACCTGCCCCCCATCCGGATAACAAAGTTGAGTATACTTTATATCTCCATCCTTCATCGGTACTATTGAGTTTGGGACGAGAAAGTCAGCAAAGGCAACCGCATCTTTTCCGCGCAACTCGATTTCTCCCATATGTGAAACATCAAAGATTCCTACCTTCTTTCTGACGGCAAAATGCTCTTCTATGATGCCGGTATACTGTACCGGCATGTCGAAACCGTCAAATGGGATCATCTTCGCTTTTAGTTTCAGGTGCTCTTCATGAATAGGCGTTAGTAATAAATCATTCATATTTTCCTCTCAGTTAGAAATCAATGTTCGCTTCTGTATACCCCAATTCATCCTTTATTTTCAACTCATCATCGTAATGCAAGATCGGCCTCTTTGCCGCCAGCACATCGTCTGCTCTCTTTATCCTCGTATTATGAGGGGCGGTTAACAGCAGGTCTGGATTCGCCTCAGCCTCAGCAGCAATTTTAATCATTACTTCGATAAAGTTATCAATATCTTCTTTACTTTCAGATTCCGGAGGTTCCACCATCAGTGTTTCCTCTGCATACGGTTCGAAATGAGGGAAATATATTGTAGGTGGATGTAAACCATAGTCCATTAATCTCTTGGCAATATCCAGGGTTTTTATTCCATACTTCTTATAATCTCTGCCGGTTAGGGTGCATTCATGACCACAGTAACCATCATATGCCGGTCGATAATATTGCTTCAATTTGGCAAGTACATAATTAGCATTGATAACACTGGTCCGCGTTGCTTCACGAAGCCCATCCGCCCCCATCGAGAGAATCCAGGCATAGCTTTTAAGCAAAACGGGGAAATTACTCCAGAATGCTCTTATCATACCGATGCTCTTCGGGCCGACATCCGATAGCTGATATTTTTCGCCATCCAAAGTCACTATTGGGGTAGGTAGATATGGAATTAGTGGTTCTTTTACTCCAATTACGCCTGCCCCCGGGCCACCACCACCATGTGGAGTAGAAAAGGTTTTATGCAGGTTAAGGTGTACTATATCGAAGCCTCCATCACCAGGGCGAAAGAGGCCAAACGAAGCGTTGAGATTAGCACCATCGTAGTAGAGCAATCCTCCTTTAGCATGCACAATCTTTTGAATTTCATCTATTTCCGGATCATACAAACCAACTGTATTAGGATTGGTTAACATTAATCCGGCAGTATCTTCATCCATTAACTCAGATAGCTTATGAATATCAACAGTTCCATGTTCATTCGATTCAATCTCCACTACCTCGAATCCTCCCATAATAGTAGAGGCTGGATTCGTTCCGTGTGCAGAATCAGGTACCAATATCTTGTGCCTGTTTTCATTGCGGTCTGCGAAATACTTTCTTACCATGAGAATACCGGTTAGTTCGCCATGTGCGCCTGCTGCCGGAGCCATGGTATATTGGTCCACCCCAGTTATCTCACAAAGCAGCTTTCCCAGTTCATACATAATCTGTAAAGAACCCTGCACTGTCTCCTCAGGAGCTAGTGGGTGCGCATAGGCAAAAGAATCCAACGAAGCTAATTTCTCATTGATTTTTGGATTATATTTCATGGTACAAGAGCCTAGAGGGTATATACCATCATCGATGCCGTAGTTTAATTTTGAGCTCCTAGTGAAGTGTCTGACAACATCAACTTCGGAAACTTCACAGAGTTCCTTTTTCCCCTCTGCTAATGCATAGTTCGGAACGCAATCTCCAATATTTACGTCATCGAACAAATCTTGTGGTAGGGAATAACCATCTCTTCCCTTTACATTTTTCTCAAATATCAGTTTCATATTCTCCCTCTCCTTAACTCGAAAGAATATCAGCCGCCCTGTTCAAATCACCCCTGCTTAACACCTCGGTCACAGCGAAGAGTAAACTATTCTCCCATTGCGACCCCTCATAAAACCGGCTAACTTCAAGAGGAGGAATAAATTTATTTTCCAGCAGCTTCTTGCTTATAGCGGATGGGCTGCTCTTACTCCTCAATATAAACTCGTTATAGAATGGATACGTGTAGATTTTTTCAAACTTTCCAGATTTCAACAGTTGGTTTTCCAGGTAGTGAGCAGCTTTTGTGTTAAGCAGAGAAGTTTTATAAAGCCCCTCTGTTCCCATAAGAGAGAGGTAAATGGTAGATGCCACAATATTCAAACCATGATTCGAACATATATTAGAAGTTGCCTTTTGTCTCCTGATATCCTGTTCTCTAGCTCGCATTGTCATTACAAAAACCCTCTTCCCATCACCATCCACCGTCTCTCCAACTACCCTTCCAGGAATTTGCCGGATGTACTGCTTTTTCGTTGCCAGATAGGCGTTATAAGGCCCCCCATAGTTCAAGTTTATCCCAAATGATTGAGCTTCACCGACAACGATATCAACTCCCTGCTCTCCCGGCGACTTCAGTATAGCCAATGACATACTTTCGGCTATTGTATTTATCAACAATGTTTTTTCACTACTATGAACCAGCTCAGCTATCCCAGCCAGATTTTCTATTCCGCCAAAGAAATTAGGATTTTGAATAATAACCGAAGCGACATCATTACTACTGAGCAGCTCCTTTAGCTTTCCCACATCAACCATTGCTTCTTTTTGTGGCAATTCCACAATCTCGGTATCATGTGGCGCTGTATACGTTTTAACTGTCTCTCTATAGTGAGGATGAACTAATTCTGAAATGATAATTTTGTTCCTGCGAGTCAACCGGAGTGCCATCAGTGCTGCCTCAGCAGTGGCTGAAGCTCCATCATAAATAGATGGTATTATTACATCCATTTTGGTTAACCTTGCAATATAGCTCTGGTTCTCAAACATCGTTTGTAACGTTCCCTGGCTCAACTCCGGTTGATAGGGAGTATAGGCAGTCCAGAATTCCTCCCTCTGAAGTAGAAATTTCTCCACCTCCGGGATGTAATGCCTATAAGCTCCCGCTCCCAGAAGAGATTTATAGCATCTGAAATTACTGTTTTTGTGGGAGATCTCTAATATTTTATCTTCCAATTCAGCTTCTGAGATGGCTGACGGTAAATCTAACTCTTCTCTGGAACGAACCTTATCGGGAATCCCCGTCAATAAATCATTAAAAGAGGAGACTCCGATTTCTCTCAGCATCTCCTCTTTTTGTTCTTTAGTGCTTGGAATATACCTCATAGTATGCCTCTATGTTGTTTCCCGCTGTGTAGAGTATTCTGTATACGCTTTATCGTCCATGATATTCTTAAGCTCGTCGGAATTACTTATCTTTATCTTCGCTACCCAGCCTTCTCCATAAGGATCGGAGTTCATCAGAGAACTATCTTCAATGACTTTCTCATTTACCTCGACTATCTCACCTGAGATGGGAGCACTTATATCAGAGGCTGCCTTAACTGATTCGACAGCCGTAAATTCCTTGCCCTGTTTTACCTTCGTGCCTTTTTCCGCTTCCTCCAGATAAACGATATCACCAAGTTGGTCCTGTGCATAGTCGGTTATTCCTACAATCCCGATATCTCCCTCTACCTTCAACCACTCTTCCGTCTTGGTGTAATAGAATCCCTCCATTATTTTAACTGCCATATTCCCTCCTGTTAAGTATTTTGTTCCTATTTAGTTTAAAAAACGGTAGTTATAAAACAGATAATACTCTTAAGCGAAAAGACATCTTTAGCTTTTGAGTATTCTCTAGACATCATTTGGTACCCACATCACATATTATATCAATTTACTTTCCACAACAAACAAATTATCTAATAATATTATAGTATAAAGAAACCAACCCATATAGAGATTAAAAATAAATCCCGCCAGTCAGTCATAGGCCAAACGAGTATTTTCATCACACAATGTTGGTTGAAGAATTTCTTGCCATTCTTCTGAAGGAGTCCATGTTCCCAGGTTCATATGTGTACTATAGTACTTCTGAGGAATTGGGTGTGTTCCAATCACTACCTCCAGTCCAAATTTTTCCTTGATAAAATTGCGGAAATATTGTACATAAGGACAGGGAGGGTACCCAACGACCAGTCCTGTAGACAGGTGAATAACCTGTGCTCCATTTTTTTTCATTTCAGCCGGAACGTATTCAATATTTCCACCAGGACAACCACCACAACTGACATATCCTACCAGGTCCACTTCCTTTCCTTGATAAATACTAAACGCACCTTCTCTATTGTACAATGACCTCAGGCATTTTCCTCCGGCACATAAAGCAGACCTACGGCAGACACTGTCGCAGATAATAATTCCTATTTTTATTTTTCTCTCCATATTATGCTCCCTGTCAAATTAAACTTTAGCTGGAAGTTATGCAAGTACCTTTGAATATACTTTCGATGCTACAGTAAGCGCCATCATAGCAGTTTGGATAGGCTCTCCCCTCCTGAATATTTAATCATTTCAGATTCAAACATAGCATAACCTGTTTCCGCGCACCGGTAATAGTTCCTCATTAAGTCAGCAATATAGTTGGTCAAGTTCAATTCCAATTCCCTTTTTCTCTGCCACCTCATAGACATGCCATGCTGTTATAACATCCTGGATAGCCAATCCAGTGGTATCAAATATCGTAATCTCTTTATTCGATGTCCTTCCTGGTTTTATCCCTGCTACAATCTCTCCTATATCTGCATAGATATTCGATTTTCCTATTATCCCACTGCTCAATGGTACATTTATCTCTCCTCCATGGCTCCCCTGCTTCCAGTCATCTATCACAATTCTGGAACGCTTTAGTAGCTCTGGCTCAAGTTCCTCTTTTCCAGGGGCATCTGCACCTACTGCGCTGATATGCATTCCTTCAGTAATCCATCCATTTTTAACTATAGGTTTACGGCTGGGAGTAACTGTAACCAACACATCCGAACCACAGACAACTTCTTCAACACTGGCGAATGGTATAGCAGTAATATCAAATTTATCATATAATAAAATGGCTAGTTGTTCTGCTCTATCACTATCAATGTCAAATATCCTGACTGATTCAAGCTTCATTATCTCTCTCAATGCTTCCACCTGGCGAAGGGACTGATATCCCGCCCCAATCACTGCAAGTATTTTTGAATCTTTTCTGGCCAGATATTTAGCAGCAACAGCAGAAGCAGCAGCCGTTCTCATGGCAGTAATATAAGTTCCATCCATCAGGCTAATCGGGGCTCCTGTCTCAGGATTAAAAAGCATAATAGAAGCCAGTACAGTAGGCAATCTGTACTTTGATCTGTTATCTAGATGTGCATTGACCATTTTAACCCCTACCTGGTTAAGTTCTTCAAGATAAGCCGGCATTACTCTTAAGTCTCCATTGAACTTAGAAAGGTACAGGTAGCTTTTAGGGGGCATCTGCACTTTTTTTCGTCCTTTTTCTCCAAAAGCTTTTTCTACCAGCCGTATAACATCCGGCATCGACAGGATTTGTTCCACTTCCCTGATATTAAGTATTCTCAATTTGCTCTCCATTCTTATGTTCCTCCTACTCTAAGTCAACAATACTAATCTTTAGTTGTCAAGACCTGGTAGAAATATACTCGCTCCACCCTGTACTGCAACTCTGGAAAACAGTATGCCTACGTCATGATGGCCAGCAAGCAGATCTGTGTTTTTTCTTTTTCCTGCTTTGATAATCTCATAGACCGGCAGTATAGTATTTCTATTCATCGAATCGCAGCGTATAAGAGGAACTGTGAGGTACGAATTTAACAGTAGTGATCATGACTGATTTACGGAAACAATTCATTACTTTACGCTAGTAGGAGTTATAGATAATACCATGGACTTATATCACATTGCCTTGTTTAAAGAGTAGAAGTATGCTCTGCAAAATTGACTAAGACTTATCTTTTAAACCACAGTATGCTGATGAGAAGAATGGTAGCTATAGCACTTATTAAAACAACCCACCAGTAGCGAGAGAGCCATGAAACTTCGTCAAGGTGGGGGGGTATTACTGACTCCTTAACAATAAATCCACCGGTGAGATCATCTATCATCACATTATAGCTTCCTGAATTATCCTCGATAATACTGAATTTAACTTCTCGTGTTTCCCTCGCCCCCAATTTTATTTCTTGACTCTGTTTTCTGCTCTCATTAATATTTAGAATAAGGAGATAGCTACCCTCCAAATCTCCGACATTAGTAATTTGGACTGATATAGTAACTGTCTCTCCTGGTAGCACTTCATCAGGAAAGACTTTGAGATTATAAGTGGAGAATTTCGCTACAGTGCTTTTTACAATGAACTGGCCTTTTAGTCCATTCATCTCCACTTTATAAACATCGGGCTCATCCTTTACTACTTTAAAGTGTACCCTTTCGCTCTCACCTGCTGCCAGTGTGATAGTTTCGCTTGCTACCTTATCTTCATTAATCCTTAAATTCACAGTGTAATCTCCTGTGACCTCTCCCATATTTTTCACTCTGGCTGATATGTCGATTTCCTCAGCGGGATCAACCTCATCAGGCTTTATCTCCAGGTCTGATATCGAAAAACCAGGTAATACTATAAATCTGTCCTTAAACTTGCCCACACTGACCTCGTATTCACCTGGTTCATTCATGCTTACTACAAATAGTACTTCCTTACTTTTGCCGGCTTTCAGTGTTACCCATTCCGTGTCTTCTACCTGTTCATCTACTTTGAGCTTTACATTGTAGCCTCCCTTCATTCTTCCAACATTTTCTACTACAACTGAAATATGAACCTCTTCTCCCGGGTAAACCTCTGTTGGCCATAATCCAAAATCAGAGAGGATAAATTCAGCTTGTGAGCGTGGTTCCGGTTCAGGCTCAGGACCTAGTGACGGCTCTATCCACATTGTCTGGAAACAGCTGAAGTGATCTGCCAAGACTGTTATTTCATTCTTTATTACATCTACAGTACATGGGAAAACTTCTTCCCAGTTACTGCCATTCCAGAAATACACTTTTAAATCAGTCTCGGAAATACCTGTGGATAGGCTATCTTCATCGTAGCTAAATACCATTTCAATCTCTGGGTCAAAGGTTATGCCATCAGGTTTAAAGTCATAAGCAAATCCGATAGCGTTGCCATCGGATGGGGGTGCTGGCGGAGTATCCACTATGTTTACAATCAATTCCAGTGGGGGATTTCCTAAATTATCCAGAACTGTAGTTCCTGCTGGTATTATAGCTATGCTCTTTCCATCGATAGAGATAAGAGTCTGCTCTACCTGGATAACCCCATCCCCGTCAATTACTTCGGGAGGCAAAGGAAGTACACCAGTTTCATATCTCAATCTCAATTTTCCATCGACGATAGAAATGTCGCTTATTCTCTCAATGCCTGCTTTGAGGGCAGTGTCCTCAATAATATCTGCTGCCAGTCTTCCCAGAGCATCTCTAAGTGCCGAATTAATTACAGCATTATCTTCAATCAATTCTCCAAAGCCAAGAGGACCATCATCTATGCTCATGCTCGATATTTCCAAGTCAGGCACATAGTCTACACAGGTAATCTCTGCCGTCCCGGAGACAGTTACCTCTCTTTCACCAACAGATATGACGCCATCGGTGGTTGCTGCAGTAAGCCTATCAAAGGTTATATCCATATTTTTCACACCGCTTGCAATTCCAAGATAACTGCATTCCTCCTCAATATGCAAAGTATCAGTGCCTATGTTTACCTCAACAGACCACTTTCCTTCATCATAGCCATTCTTATAGTAATCATGTATATCCTCAATCAATTGAGCACCTGCATCATCCAGCTTATTCTGAATTTCGACTGCAGTTCTCCTAGCCGAACCTCCTGACCAGGACATTTCTAAACATGCTCCGCTATTATCTACGATATCCATTCCTGTCAGGTTTCCTCCCAGTGATTCCTCCTCGAACCCACTCCTGCGTATTGCCTCGCTGATATAGCCGGCAATTGCGTCGAGATCAGCTATAGCCCAATCAGCTTCGAAGCCTCCAATTACCAGATTGCTTATCGATTTTACTTGTGGAATCTTATCTGCAAGGGCACATTCAATCTCAACATCACAGGAAAAACTCGGCCTTTTCCCTAAGAGAAAGATTTCGCCGGATACGGCTATTTCATTACTGCCGTCGAAAGTGAATTTTACGTTACTTAGATTGACTGTGGTCAGGTGAGTAGTAAAGCCCATATTAAGGGTCATACTATGTGTTGTTACGTCAAGTACAATATCCGGTGGGGTAGATAGTATTGTTTCAGTTGATTTCATTTGAGAGATGACCCAGTTTTCAAGAGTGACTTCATCATACTCAACCTGATCTCCCCCATTCGCCATTACAATAGGTGTAACAGGGGATACTATAACAGCGGCTGTTAATATTACTAACATACTACTATGAATTACTTTGTAGATATATTGGTGTTTTATCATAATAACATCTATTTTATTATATTATAGTTGATTAACATTTATTGTCAATATTATTACATCGTTTATCTATAATAAAATCATAATTAGGTTAATTTTACAATATAAATATAATCACGTACAGCAATAGTAAGACAACTACCCCATTTTCAGTAAGAAAAGATGATGAATTTAGAGGAGGTATTACTACACTGAACTTATCACTATAGCCATCGAGGGACACGACATAATCGCCTTCTTCATATCTATTTACTATAAAAGTAACTGCCTTTTCTTCTAAGGGAGACAGAGTAATCTCACGATAGTCATGCAATACTTCATTTATTGTCATTTCGAGAATATAACGGCTTTCAGTAGAAGTATTGTTTCTGATTTGCACTTTTATAGTAACAGCCTCGCCAGGATTAACCTCTCGAGGGCTGATACTCATAATAATACCAACAGGAGATGTTGGAGCTGAGCCATTATAGGTCAAGATGCCAAAATGAAAGGTGACAAGTTCAGACGGAATAAATTCAGTAATATCCCATCCATCAATCCTTGCACTTACAAGTTGTCCCACTATTTCGTATTTTCCGTCGTTGCTATCATGTAGAAACACCATGTCAATGCTTTGTACAAACTGACTGGAGGTACCCTTCCTTTCAGGAAATTGTTCTATGCTAATTACGAAATCATCTGTCAGAGTTATTTCGGTATTGCTATTCTCATCATAAGCGCTTATCCTGAGAGTAAGGTCAGCCTGGTCTATCCCAACAGGAAGATTTTTAGTGCAAGTTGCTGTGCCTTCTATGCTTAGACTAAATACTTCACCTGCATTAACATCAGTCTTGCTAAGGTCCGTATTATAGTCGATATCAAAATAGTTATACGGATTCATATCCAGTGCTGCTACTGATGGAGCGCTGGTATGGAAAAGGCAGGTTATAACACTCAGTAGAATAACCGTTATAAGGGATATTCTTTTTATCTTCTTATTTTCCACTGGTAATCGGCCCTTATATAGTACCTCTGGTGATAAAACTGGTCAGCGACTTTGATTTTATTAATTGAAGGATAAAGATGAGAAACACAAGAGCACCAACGGCCTCAGAAATATATGTATCGGGGTTAGTAATCAACCCCATTAGCATATCTTCTAGCCAGATAAAAATATTGGGATTCCCTTGAGGAAAGCTCCAGCCGTATAGAGGCCAAAGGATTATATCCGGCGTAAGCCACATCTGGTCAAAGACTAAATGAGTGAATATTCCAAAAGAGAGTACTAGAAGCCAGTTTCGTCTCTGCTTTCTATATAGATATATTCCTGCAAGTGCTATCAAAATCAAGAAGAACAAACTATGGCAGAAAACCCTCCCATTAGATACACTTTTCTGCAAAATAATTAATCCTAGTGGTTTATCTATAATATCAGGCAAGAGTGAACCTATCAGCAGGATTCTGATATCTATATGCTTGGCTAACAGTTTAAATCCCGACTCTCCCGGATACCATTTGACAAGAGATGATGACGAATCCCGAGAAGACATCCTCTTGTTTAAAACAGTATCCAGCGCTGCAGCACAGCCCAGGGTAATTCCTGCATGGCCCAGTATTAGCATTTTATTAAATCTTATATATAAGCTCCGACTAAAAACTACAGGATAGCTTTTATTTAATTTGTAACAGCTTCTAAAGAAGCTTGGGCTTATTATCCGGCTTTTGTTCCGAGTGTCATAGCGCTATACCCTTTTTTCATCTCTTCAAACATAAACGATAGAGCTTCATTATCCCGGGTTCGGTTAGACAGTACTGTAATTGTAGCAGGAGTTGGGGTATGTCCAGTAACATAATCCCATGCTTTTCTGACAAGGATTCTGTGGTTAAGAAATGAGGTAGCTGCCGGAACATAGTTATAGACTTTATCGTATATACCATTACTATCCAGATGAGAGAAAATCTGTATTGAACTGCATTCTACGGCAGCCTTGCGCATATAATTCTCCAGGCTATCTCCACAGGATTTACCTGCCAGAGTATCTCAGCTATATTGGACGCCACAATGAAGGCAAATCCAGCGAAAAGCAGATAATTAACATTGTTAAGACCTTTTCTGGCTTTTGGGTTAAGATAAAGACAAAGCTCATTTACAGTTAAGTACACTATAAGATATACAGTAAAACAGAGGTCTAATCGAGTTTCGTTCACCATGGAAAAGATAATAGTAATGCCTAGTAGAAGGCTCGCCATTAAAATGATATAACTATCATAAAATCTCATTTCTGAGATCTCTTACACTAAGCTCTTTTTTTCTTCCCGGGGATTACTGATGATTTCCAGAGTAATAATAGTCTCCCGGTTCTTTGAAATCTCGGATTCTATGATCACAGCTTTACCTAAAGCTTCGGCAACTATAGACGCAGCTATTGAAGCAGCAGGACTTCCCAGAGTCTGAACTGCCCGGGAATAGCTGCTTGTCTTTAAGCGTGGATGAGATATCTTTACTATGGCTCTGTTATCTCCTATGCTGACTTTTACTCCACCAGCAAGATCCAGAGTTCCCACCAAAAGAGTAGTAATGTTTGTAGCAATTTCTTCTATAGAGGCTCCAGGCTTTTTATCCAGCATATCCAGTATATTTGACCCAATGGTCGATATAAGAACTCCCATATCTTCGGAATTTTCTCCAAAAGATACAATAAGCCTCTGTGGTAAAGGCTTTGTAATATTGGGGCAATATGGTTCACATTGTAGAGGTAAAATAGCTTTTGGCCTTCCACCACATAACGAAGACGGAAGGTATAAAGCTCTGGCTTTCAAATCAAGTTCTTCAAGCAAAGAATCAATATTTTCGACGACTGTATCCATGAGAAGTTTGCTCAACTCAGCAGAAATAACCGGGTGGCTTTTTCCAAGCACCAGACATATTATGCCCATGATTATCACTGAAATACCCAGAGCTATAATAGGAATAGAGTGTAATAGCAAATACGAAGTCGACAGAATTACAATACCTGCCGGCAATAATCCCAAACCAAGCCAGCCATATCTGGTATCAATCATCATCCAGACTTAAATAGTAATTTCTTTATCGCTTCATTTAACATATTAGTACTTGATATGTCCTTTATCTTCTCTATTATTGCAGTATAGTTAGTCTCTCCACGCATTAGTTTGCAAGTATTCTTCCATATTCTTTCATTTCTAGTCAATAGGGTAAATATCAACCTGGGGAATCTCGTTAAGAGCGTGGCAACTTTTTGGGCAATTAACAGTTCAGGTAAAATAATCCGGTCAATACTTTGCTGGTAGAATTGCAGGTCATCTCTATTGTCCCTGAGTGAATTCACAAGTGCCGGTGCACAAAGCTGTGCACTTAAAATTGCATTGTAAATACCTTCTCCCGTCAGTGGATCAGCCAAACCAGCAGCATCTCCGAGTAGTGCAAATTTCTCTCCATAACAAGTTATCTTATCTTCTATAACAGGTATTAATAGGCTACTTGTTCTAAGAGGAGTGTATTTCCTGAGATTTAAGTAATCAATAAAACGTTCATAATGACGTTTAAGATTTTTTGCCTCAGAAAACTGGCAGCCTGCTCCAACAGATAGATAGTTATGCTTGGGGAATAACCAGGCATACCCTCCATGGATTCTCCCAATCTCTATATCTACACTTTTCACCCATTTCCCCCGTTCACAATCAGACAACCGTAGTTCAGTTTCTATCCCGACAAGGTAGTTTATCTTTCTCTTACAGCATAGTTCTTTTGCCACTTTGCTGTAGGTTCCATCTGCCCCTACTATAAAAGCTGAGTGATAAGTCCTATCCTGCGTTGTTACTTCCACTACGCCATTATTTATTGTAATTTTTATTATTCTTTGTCTATCTAAAAACCTGGCCCCATAGTGCTGTGCTCTTTCTACTAACAAATTATCAAAAGATTCACGCATAGTGGTATAAAGTAATGGTTTTTCATAACGTCCAAGGTACGATTTCTCCAGCTTATACAAGAATCTAATATCAAAGATAGTTTCTTCTATTGCCTCAGAAATATCACAATCAAGGAGGTTGAGAACTTTATATGTAATACCACCGGCACAGCATTTATATCGGGGGAGTTTCTCTTTTTCTATTACCAGTACATTTATACTCTGCTTGGCTAATTCATAAGCAAGTGTTGCTCCGGAAGGACCTGCTCCGACTATAATAACGTCATAATAATGTTTAGCCATATTTATAGTTTACAGTAATTGGTGAGGCTATTACTCTTATACTGCAAGTAAATAACACTTAAGGAAATGAACAATTCTTAGTAATTCACATCAAAGTAGAACTGATACTATAGCGATAAATACTTTGTTCCTGTTAAGCTGACTAGTATATCTTTATTGATGTTACATGTTGCTATTTTAATAATGATATGAATAGACACAATATATTTTCCCTTACACTGGCAATACTTGAGCAACTGGCTCTAGCGGCAGCTGTACTCTGGATATTGCCGGAGCTTGGTATTAATATGCCTATTTGGGGACTCCTCCTGATGATGATTGCCCTATGCACGTATTCTATCCTGAGTTATAGGCTGGGGAAGAAGACAATGGAGAGAAGCCCTTTACTATGGCCTGCCGTAGGCAGCAAAGGTAAAGCTATAACCCCACTTGCTCCTTCGGGTTATGCTCGTGTTGGTACCGAATTATGGAAAGCCTCTTCTACAGGAGCAGATATAGATAGGGGAACAGAAGTCACTATAGTCAGAGTAGAAGGGACGCAACTTTTTGTAACCGGCGTAAATAATATAAACAAAGAAAATAACGGCTGGGTAGTTTTACCATGACCCTATCTGTCTGAAATTGTGATTCCCTCAAACAGGTGCAGTAGGACCAGTGGTCGCCACTCTGACATTGAAAAGTTATCAGAATAGACAAAGTCGTTGAAAAAAGGTATCCTTACAAAGCTATGGAGATTACGTGGTTAGGTCATTCCTGTTTCAGTATCAAAGAGAAAGGCAAGGTGCTGGTCACCGACCCATATAGTCCCGATATAGGGTATCCACCGCTCAAGCTGACTGCTGATATAGTAACCGTCAGTCATTCCCATCCGGGACATAGTTATGTCGAAGGTATTGGGAACAATCCAAAGCAGATAACAACTCCCGGAGAGTTTGAGATAGGCGGCTTATTTGCCACCGGAATATCTACTTTTCATGACAGTGAAAATGGAAGCATCAGAGGGAGAAACACAGTTTACCTTATAGAATTTGGCAACATGGTGCTGTGCCACCTGGGAGACCTGGGGCATCGATTGACACCTCAACTGCTGGAGGAACTCGGCACTGTTGACGTCCTCTTTTTACCTGTAGGTGGCGAGTCTACTATTCCCGTTAATCTGGCGGTTGAAACAGTAAGAGCCCTGGACCCCCGCATAGTCATCCCTATGCACTATCAAACCCCTGTATTGAAAAGGAACCTTGAATCCGTAGATGTCTTTCTTAAAAGGATAGAAGCTCAAGGTATTGAAGCAAAACCAAAGCTTTCATTGAGCCAATCTTCCCTGCCTTCAAATACAGAAGTAGTTGTTTTAAATTACGCCTGAATCCTTTGACATTGCTCACTAGGCTCTCTACAATACCACTATTATGAATCTGCCCGGGCAACTATATAAATTGCAGCAGATTGATAGCGAGATTCAACGACAACGACAATATCTAGGTGATATTGTCCGCCAGTTGAGTGGTAATCCGATACTAGCAGAAGCCGAAGACGAACTTGCCCTGAAAAAACAACAGCTTGCAGATATGATGAAGAGTCAGAGAACCGTTGAATGGGAACTGGAGGATTTAACTGCAAGAGATAAGGATATTAACAGCAAGCTATATACCGGCGTAGTCCGAAATCCCAAAGATTTATTGGGACTAAAACACGAGTCTGAAAGCCTTAAGACCAGGATAACTAATAAGGAAGATACCTTACTCGGGATAATGGCACAGGTAGAGGAAATCGAAGCACAGGAGAAGGCCAGCACCCAAAAAGTCAATACGTTAAAACAGGAGTGGGAGCAAAGACAGCACTATCTTGTTAAACAAAGAGAAGAGAGCGAGGCAGAACTTATCCGGCTCAGTGAAAGGCAAGAAGATGCGTCGCGTCAGATAGAACCGAAAGCACTGGGTCTATATCAACAGCTTAAGAAGACTAAAGAACCTGCTGTAGTTATAGTACAGCAAGGGCAATGTCAGGGATGCCATATGACTTTACCTATTGGGAAATGGCAAAAGGCAGAGGTCGGAGAAATAGTCCAGTGCAGTAATTGTAGTAGAATACTCTACGTGCAATAACAGGTTTTTTTGACCTTTCCTCTCACTATCTATAAACTAATATTTGAGCAAGTAGATTGGGTGGCCGCTTTGCACTTATGGTGTAGAGAGGAAAGTCAGAGCTCCACCGAGCAAGGTGCTGGGTAACACCCAGGAGGGGCGACCCTATGGAAAGTGCCACAGAAACATACCGCTCTGTCCTGCAGAGTAAGGGTGAAATGGTGAGGCAAGAGCTCACCAGCAATCAGGTGACTGATTGGCTGGACAAACCCCGCCTGGAGCAAGACCGAATAGAAGGGCGATTGAAGCGCTCGGCTGAAGCCCTCGGGTTGGTTGCTTGACTCCGCTGGTAACATCGGAGCTAGATGGATGGTCACCGCCCTGTTTCAGGGTACAGAACTCGGCTTATAGATCTACTTGCTCACTATATCGCTAATCGGAAAAGACTCAGCGTTTTATCACCATTGAGGCATACCCTACTACACTTGAAAAATCACCAAGCACATCCCCACTGGTGGCATATTTCAGCAGACTGCACTTTTGTGCATTCACTTCTTTGGCTGCCACTATTGCTGCCGTAACAGGGCCAAAACCACACATCGTACAATTCAGGCTCTTCAGTCGTCTATATAACTCTTCCTCATCAAGGGCTTCTATCGCCTCTATTATAGCTTGGTCTTTCTTCACAGCTACGGCATGAGGCTCATAGTGAGAAAAGTCGGTGCTGGCAATGATTACACAGTTATCAGCATAACTGGAAATAGCCTTCCCTACTTCCCTGGCAGATTCTATATCCTGCGCCATCATGGTTATCGGGACAATCCTTACTTTTTCATAGAGGTATTGGAGCCAGGGTAACTGTACCTCTATGCTGTGTTCATATAGGTGAGCTGTCTCGTCCGCTCGTACTATACCACCTATCAGACTTTGGGCAACTTCTTCATTTACTGACATATTTCCCAGAGGAGTCATCCATGCATTCCCTGCCCATATAGAAACGGGTGGACCATACCCGGTATGATTCGGGCTTAGTAGTATAGCTGTATCGAAAATGCCATCATCAGCGAGTTCCTTATATGCATATGCCGCTATCGGACCGGAGCACATGTATCCTGCGTGGGGTATGATGAGGCTCAAGATATTTCCGGGACCTTCTTTCGCTACGATAGGCAGACTCCCCGGGCCAAGTTTATGCCTGTAACACCATTCGATTTGTTCACTGAGTTCTCCTGGAGTATCAGCGTAAAACTTACCTGAAACCGATGGTCTCCTGACATTTGCAAACATGACAGATGTCTCGCTTTAGCTGTTTTTTGCCCCTTCGTCTTGCTTCTGAGGTTCTCTGAACCACCGGTGGAGATCATCGAGCGCAGGAGGGAAAACACTGAATACTTCTATATCGTCAGGAAATTGCAACTGATGTCCTTCCTGAATAAAAAGCAAGCCAACTTCTTCGTCCTTAAGTGTTTCCGTTATCTTTCCTGACAGCAGTTCAGCCCTCTTTTTAGAAGCCTCAAAATAGAACTCGGAAATCTGCTTGGCTACTTTCTGGCTGGTCAGCCCGGAGAAAATACATCTTTCCCAGTCCATAGTTTCTGCGAGTAGTTCTTTACTTTCAAAAGGCTCAAGCACAGCATCATTTTCACACTTGCTTTTAACAATTTGGTAGCTACCAGCGTTTATTTTTTCTATCTGCTTGAGTCCATCATCGCCGGATTGTTCAATAGTCTCATGATAAATTCGTTTTATGCTGCCAATCTGGCCTTCCAGCTTGCTTAGCTGTTCCGATACCTGTTGCCAGTAGAGAACAACCATTTTCTTATAGTCTTCCGGGGCTTTGTCGCTTGAGAAAATAAGGGGGACGAAATAAAGTTTTTTACTTTGCTTGAATTCTTCCGCTGCCGGTTTTTCTATTTTACCTAGTGGTGTTGTCATGATTTATCAACCACCTCCTCGTCTTCTCTACCCCAGTTTTGCATTAGCTCCTTTATGACCTGGGCCAGTTTGGGATTGTCTTTAAGTCGCTGAGTAAATACTGGGCAGCTCTGCAATACCATATTCTGACTTGACGCAGCCATACCTTCAAGAACATTCTCCATTTCCGCTTTAGCCGTATCCGGAAGATTTGTCGTCTGCATCAACATCCTGAAATGTGCTATATCATCGGCACTCGCCTGTATAGGAGAAACGCAGTTTTTGAACCAGGGACATTCCTTACACTTTATAATAGCAGCTGCTTCATCAATGATGTTACCCATTCTTGTTTCCTCCTTATCAGATTCTAGCAGTATGTTTTACACAGGGCAAATCTTGCTTTTAATCAAACGAACCCAACAATATAAAAGCCGGTAACTTTAAAAAATTGTTGTTGACACCACCTCGGCCAGGAAATACTATTTGTCTGTTTATCTTTAAGGAGGAATCAACGTATGGCAATTTACGCTGAAGATATCATTGTAGACAAGAAAGACCAATTAGAAAAAATTGAAGGCATCTGCCTCGATGATGAAATTATCTGTGCGGTTTTTGATTTGAAAGGAAGAGGCTCCGGCTTTATTGGTATTACAAATAAGAGGATTATTTACTATGACAAGGCATTCCTCAAGGACAAGAAGGCTCTTGTCAGCATACCATATGGTCATATCTCGGCAATTGCCAGTGAGGACAATAAAGGTTTCTTTATTAAAAGTGGTTTTATGGTCAGTGAAACGTTAACTATCAACACAACAGGGCTCGGACCGAAGACCTTCGATTTCCGCGGCGGCGATAAAGCCCACAAAGCCCACAATATAATCATGGAATACCTGCTATGATAAGAACTACCATAATGATGTTTCAGTTAAGACAGGTCGACCTGAACATAGCAACTGCTGGTGGACAAACAAAAAATATGTTAGTGGTGCACAATGCTGCTGGAACTATCAGTTGAAAATTTTGGAATAATCCGGCATATCAGATGGCAACCGGCTACTGCCTTCAATGTACTAACCGGTGAAACAGGAGCCGGCAAGTCACTGATAATCGATGCTATAGAGGCCCTCTTAGGAAAAAAGGTGGGTGAGGAGGCCATTAGAGCGGATGTGGATTTTGCCAGGGTCGAGGGCATTTTCAAACTCGGTGACAGCTTATTCCTGAAAGAACTTCTCAAAGGATACGATATTGAAGTTGATGACAACATAGTCTTAACCCGTCAAATTGGCCGGGGAAATCGTAGTATAAATCGAGCAAATGGACAGGCTGTACCCCTTCGTTTCCTTCGTGAAATCGGAGGACTTCTCATAGACATTCATGGTCAAAGCGATCATGTTTCTCTTAACGACCCTTCTGTACAGTTGCTCCTGCTGGATCGCTACGCCCGTGGAGAAAGTCTCCGTTCTGAACTTGAACCGGTAGTGGAACGGTTGTATCAAGTAAAGAAAGAGCTGAAGTCGCTGACCGAAAATGCAAGAGAGTCAACTCGACATATCGCTCTGTTGAATTTTCAGGTTGATGAAATAAGAAAGGCCGAGCTTGATGAAGGCGAAGACCTGGAACTCGAAGCAGAGAGAACTATACTTTCAAATGTAGAAAAGCTTAAATCCTGTTCTCAGGAAGCGTACCAGGCGCTCTATGGTGGTGATAACTCGATGCCATCAGCTACTGACAGGATGGGGGAGGCCATTAGGGCATTAAAGGAGCTTGCCCAGGCTGACCCGGGTACAACTGAATTGTTCAAGGATGCGGAAGCAGCCTTGTACCAGATCGAAGATATTTCTCAGACGTTAAGGACGTACCAGGATAAACTTGAATACGACCCCGGGAGATTGGAAAGAGTCGAGCAGCGGCTCGATTATATACGGGATTTGAAACGCAAGTATGGTGATTCCATTAAGGATATTACTACGTATGCAGATGATGCTGAGCAGGAGTTGAAGCAAATTGGCATTCAGGACGACAGGAAAACGCAGTTGCAGGAGGAAGAGATAGCGCTCAGAAAAAAAATCGGCGAGCTATGCTATGAACTCTCAGCACTGCGACAAGAAGCTGCCAGGAAACTGGCTATAGAAATAGAGAAGGAACTTGCTCATCTGAGTATGGGACAGGTCCGCTTTCAAGTACAATTCTCTAAGTTCGACACAGAGGAAGAGGTTGATCTCCCAAATGGAGACAGCTTTCCTTTTACCAGAACTGGTATCGACAGGGTAGATTTCCTGCTGTCTACTAATCCGGGAGAATCCTTTAAAGCCCTGGCTAAAATTGCCTCAACCGGCGAGGCTTCACGACTTATGCTGGCAATAAAAAGCGTTCTCTCGAAGGTAGACTCCACCCCGACATTAATCTTCGATGAGATTGATATTGGCGTTGGAGGCAGAAGCGGCGATGTAGTCGGTCAACTGCTTTCAACCCTGAGCAGAGACCACCAGGTTATTTGTATTACCCACCTGCCTCAAGTGGCCGTGTTTGCTGATACTCACTATAATGTCCGCAAGGATGTCCTGGATGAGCATACCGTTTCAACTGTTACCCCTCTTTCAGGGCAGGACAGGATACAGGAACTCTCTGCTATGCAGGGGAGTTTAAGCGAGCCAGCCATCGAAAGTACCCAGGAGTTAATAGGGAAGGCAGAAACCTGGAAGAAGGCTAATCAGGCAAAAAGCGCAAAAAACAGTCGACTACTGTAATATCACCCTTTTCCCTGTGCAACAAGGGCTTTTTTCAGCGCTCCTTTTGCCGCTTGCATCAAGAAGTCGTCTGCTGATCCTACGGTATTGAAGCGGAATCCTTTCTTTATTGCCCATTCGATATTGTCAGGACCGGTAAACATTCCTGCCGGCTTCCCGCTTTTTTCGGACGCCGCTAATACCTTATCGAAAGCCGCCAGGTACTGCGGATTATCCCAATCCGGCAGTCTGCCAAGCATACTTAAGGCAAGATCAAAGGGACCAATATAACAGGCATCTATTCCATCTACCGACAAAATCTCCTCCACATTATCGACGGCTTGCTGAGTCTCTATCTGGACTGTTATTAGCAGTTCATCATTCACCGTACTGAAATACTCGGGATCAAAAGTAGCTGCCCGGCGAGGCCCGCATCCCCTGATTCCCTCAGGGGGATATTTGCAAACCCGCACAGCATTTTGTGCCTCTTCCTTAGTATTAACCCATGGCAGCAGCACTCCGTAGGCACCGAGGTCCAGTACACGTTTAACCACTACCATCTCATTCCACTGAGGCCGTACTATGGGAACACAATCGGTTCCGCTCATTGCCTGCATCATCTTCTGCATGGTTTCGAAACTAATCGGACCATGTTCTCCATCCAGCAGCAGAAAATCATATCCCAGCCGTGACAGGCATTCCGTAACATCGGGATGACCCAGACAAACAAATGTTCCAGTTAGCGTTTCACCATTCTTTAATCTTGCCTTCAGCTGGTTTTTCAATATCAACTACCTCCTGCTTTTTCTTTCCTCACGGACGGTGCAGTTTAGTTACTTTATACTGTCAGAATGGCCTTATCTTCCAGGAGTTTGCTTCTCAACAAGCCTGTATCCAATTGAGAGGGAGCAATGTTGTCCTTAGCACTGAAAGCAGCAGCCGTACCGGCTGCCTGCCCCAGAGCCATGCAGCACGGGATAAGACGAACGCTTCCCAGTGCTTTTCCTGTGGTAGATACACATCGGCCGGCGACAAGAAGATTATTCGATCCTTCAGGGATAAGACATCGATACGGGACAGCGTAAGATCCACCTCCCTTGATAAAAGTGAACTGCGTTTTTCCTCCTTTTGGATCGTGTATATCGATAGGATATGAACCCCTGGCAATTCCGTCTTGAAACTCGCTTCTGTTTACGACCTCTTGCTCGGTAAGAGTGTACATTCCTCGAATTCTGCGCCCTTCCCTTATACCGACACGTGGGGAACTGAATAGTAAATAGGCATTCTCACAGCCGGGAATCCGTGCTTTCAATCCTTCCATCACCGCTGCTATATTCTTTCTCTCACTTATCTCTCCACGATTTATATCCTCTGCCACTACAGGATCAACATTGATGGTACGAGTTATATTAAAGGCCATCTCCTCATTTCTCCAGCACGTGCCGGTAAAAGTAATGGGGGATTCATCCTCCCAGAGTTCAGCATGTCCAGCCAGGAAAAGATAACCCTCTTCTCCATTTAATAACCTCCCTCGAACAAGGCGGATATGCCAGTCGCGAAGTCCCTTGATGGCTTTCTCTTCTTTAAGGCTCTTCACCATTTTTTCAGCATCTACGTTACCGACACGGATGAGGTTGGTTACATTTTGCATTTTCCCTTCACCACGTTTTTCTGTTGGAAAACCAGCCATCCAGGTAAGAAACGCATCCCCTGTTGCATCAACAAAGATTTCGGCTGATATCTTCTTTCGGCCTTCTACAGTCATAATTCCAATCGACTTTATATCCTTATCAACGGTCTCTGCTTCAATAAGAACCGACTGGAACATAAGCGTTACTCCGGATTCCAGTGCCATTTCTTGAGCGGCTATTTTAAAAATCTCGGGATCGTAGGGGGTGAGAGAAAATTCATAGTCATACTCCCCCTTTGAAGTCTTCCATGTGCCCCCCCTGGCATGTCCCATACAGCCCCCCAGAGAAATCATTCTATCTACAGCTTCTTGAGCTAAGCCTCCAACAACTTGCCTGCCATCTCCGGAAAATAAACCGAGCATAGGAAGTCCATAGGTAGCTGTCCCACCCAGGTACCCGTCACGCTCGACAAGCAGAGTGTTAGCCCCGGAGCGGGCTGATGCTACCGCTGCCATTATGCCGGCAGTACCTCCTCCACAGACAACTACATCATAGTGCTTTGCCATTATTTCCTCCTCACTTCTATAGCTGAACCAACAACAGCGCCCTGTTACGATTCTATTCCAGGACAAGGTTTTTAGAATGATATATTCCAGTATACTACCTGATCACCTATTTATTATAGGTATGGTAACCTTCCCTCTGTATCAGCGTCAATAGTTACCACCACAAATGAAGTCACCTCTATAACCACATGATTTATAATTCATTACTGCATTTTATCTACATCGCTATCACGCTCGTAAAAAATCCCCAAAGTATCTACCTTCTTTTTATAAGTTTATTATTAATCACTAGCTACAAATATAGACTAATAGCTTGTAACAGCAGCTAGCTTGGTTTTATACTGCACTTATTAAGTTCACTTTAATTTGAGGAGGACTTATATTGAGTAAAAAGTGGCTAATAGTCGTCATTATCAACTTTATAGTGGGAACTTTATCTATTATAGCTGGTTATTTATTATTGCCAAGGCTAAATAGTTTCCAAGAAAATCTCTTAGCGGGAATGGCAGTCTCGGTGCTTTCATTTGCAATAGCTATTTTACTAATACAAGGCCCAACCTTGACTCGAGAACGTAGAATTCAAAAAGTCATATCTATTGCTAGTCGTTCGATTGCTCAGCTAAATGAGGAAATAGCTATGACATTAACAAGGGAAATAGGTGAATATTTTGCTAGTACATTAGAACCAACCATTGATCTATATGGGGATGAGCGTGGCAATTGGACAACTTTTAAATTGCTATTACGATCTACCTTTCAAAATGCTAGACAAGTACCCGTCAATGGCTTACCAAAAGGGGAATCCCTTAGCGAGAAGGATTATTTAAATTATGTAGATAGAGCGAGAACCTTGATGGAGAGGGTTCGTAATGATATTGGGTCTGACAGGGAAGTACAGGCACAACTATATGAGTTACTAAGGTATTGGGATAAACTTGAATTTAATATAAACGAAGCTACTTACCAATATAATGTCACAGATGAGAAAATGCGATATGTAAAACTTGCTGCAATAGGGGACACCCTTATTGACCTTGTTGATGCATGCCCAAAACTTAAAGACTAGAATCTAACACTAGATTTCTTACTTCATAATAAATACCATTTGGGTAAAGGTAATAACTTATCCATTACAAGAAAAAGCATCATCATTTAGGAAATCCGATTTCACTATATCGGTTGCTACTTTAAAGCTAACAGGTATAGGTGTTACGCTGCTCATGATATCACCATAAGCCTTATACCTATACCATCTTCCTATGGTACGAAACTACTATTATCCCTTGTGGTCTAAAACTATCTTAGAAATCGATAGAGACCTCGTAGGTTCCAGCGCTGGCAGCAGGCACATCTACATATACGAAGCTGGAGCAATTATCAGTGGCAGTATAATGTTTCGTTTCTTTTTCATTCACCCGTACAGCCTTTATATCGGGATTGCCACGCATCCTGCAGCAGATAGAGAAGGGGTTTATAAGTGGTTCTCCTGAATACGTAATTTTGGCCTTAACCTGGTTTGCCGAGGGTAACATTTTTACCGGATCGGTGAAATACTCCCGATTCTGCCAGATTTCTACGCGGGAATTACGGAGCTCTTCAGCAGTCTGTCCTGCTGCTCTCAACGAGACAAGCATATTACCTCTAAGAATCCGGTTCGGATAACCGGAAGCGTATTCCCACGGGGAACGGGTATTGCCCATTTCCAGTAGAGGTATTATTGCCGCAACTCCGCTTTTACCACATTCATCTTCACTCAGGCTGAAATCATTTACCTCCATACCTATTACGAGAGAGTGCAATTGCTCATAAGCAGGCGCACAAACCCAGTTGTTATAGGCGGACGAGTTATAGTTCGCCGGCCGGGGAGTGCTGAGCCACGGTGCTCGTGATTGGACGCCAAGTATATGTAATGCATACGGGTATCCTGCCATACCAGCGCCTTCCATCATCTTGTAGGTTGCCATAGTATGAATAAAGTCGTCCTCTCCAAGATGCAAAGTATTCCCCGTTATAACTGCTTCAAGGTCACCTCTCTCCAGGCTATGGATATCCAACAACAGGTCTGCCTTATACTTTAAAATCAACGGTAATATAATTTTAGTCTCTTCCTCGGATATTTTATCCCGTGGTGCTCCGAACTCCTGCTTCACAAAGCCATCGGAATTAACAACCGGAATAAATATCACCAGCTGTTTGCGTCTTGTATCTGCCGCCTCCTCTGAGACCAGCCAGTCCAGCAAACTGGTGGCTGCAGGGACCACTCCAAGCTCATCTCCATGCCGTAAGCCCATAATAACCGCGACTTCCTTACCATCGAGTGGAATATTGTTATCTGTTACATAAACAGCCTTGATATCTCTCCCTTCCGAGGAAGTTCCCAGAGAATGAAGTTCAACCGCAGATGGATTGTCATTTGACAACCTGTCCAGATACTTCTCGATTTCCCCCAGTGCTAAAACCATAGTTCTACTCCTTATTTTGCAAGTTTTTCTGCTTCCAGTTCATTTTACCAATTGGTCTTCGACTGCTTCTATAATGAAATGCGCCTGTATAGTTTATCTTTTTCTACCGACAAATTAAACATATCTCTTCATTCTGTACTGTTAAACAGTTTCTTGCTCATCTTCTGTGGATGATGACGGTTCAGGAAATTCCTTGAAAGGCAACTGCATTGAACGGAGCATCGAAACAGCATTCCTGGGAGCGTATCCCTGCCAGTGGTTATTAAAGAAGGCGAACGTCTGCTTAACTTTTCCGGCAGCTGCCTCAACTTTATGTATCAGTTCCTCCATCTCCTCTGGCGAATATAAATACTTATACCTCGTTTCACTGTTTCCCTTCCACCACATCTCTCTGTTCCTACCGTGAAAGCGAAAATATGCCATATCAGAAGTTAATGGCAGGTCTGCTGCTATAGAAGATGAAAACATCGGCTCATCAATCTGTACCCAGGAAACATTGTGCTTTCTGAACAGCTCAGCGGTGTATGTATCGTCACTCCAGCTTTTATGACGAAGCTCGACAGCTAAATTATATCTGCCGAATATGCTGACGATACCATTCAATACTCGCTGTCCGGAGTCGTTATTTCTGAAACTGGGCGGAAATTGCGCCAGCAGGGCACCCAGTTTCCCGTACCGGACAAGAGGCTCCATACTCTCATTAAACAAATCAACATCCTCAGGATATACCGCCGCTTCTTCACCGGAAGCTTCTTCATACATGCCGGGATGAGTGAACTTCTGCCACAGCTTCACAGTAAAAAGGAAATCTTCAGGGACGCTTCGAGCCCATCTTTCCACATATCCGGGAGACGGAGGCCTGTAGAAAGAGCTGTTTATCTCTACGGTATTGAAAAACCGGCTGTAGTACTCAAGCTCATTTATTTTTTTCGCGGGGTAGAAATACCCTGTCCATCTGCCTTCACCCCTAGGATAAGACCAGCCGGATGTGCCTATATACATCTTTCCTGAATCAGCCATCTTCAACTCTTCAAAACAGTAGTCAAAGGATAATCTCAATTTTCCGGAAAGTAAACTAAAACCACACTTTTTTCTCGCTCTTAATCCTCTCCAGCAGGCCTTGACAAATAAATCTTCTGTATATTACACTTGTAATATATCACAACTGTAATACTAATTGAAGGATATGATGAAAGAACTATCCGGCAAACAAAGATCGGTACTCGCTTTCATTAACGAATTTATCGAAAGGCATGGCTACTCCCCTTCAGTAAGGGAAGTAGCCGGGAACTGTGACATTAATTCATCGACCGTGGCCCAATATCATTTGAACATCCTGGAGCGGGAGGGGTACATCAACCGCAGCCGTAAAGTGTTCAGGAGCATTGCTCTAAGAAAAATGCGAACCGGTGTTACCGCTATTCCAGTAATGGGAACCATAGCTGCCGGTGTACCAATCCCTGTCCCCGGCAACGATACGTGGTCTATTGTGCCGGAGGAAACGCTGGAAGTACCGAGAAATCTTACCCGCGGCCTCGACAATGTCTACGCACTCAGGGTCAAGGGTACCTCCATGATCGACGCTCTGATCGATGATGGAGACATCGTGCTGCTGCAACAGGCTGTTACCGTTGAAGACGGAACCACCGTGGCTGTATGGCTGAAGGACAGGCAGGAGGTAACCCTGAAGAAGATTTATCGTGAAAAGGACAGGATTTGCTTTAAACCAGCAAATAAGCTGATGAAACCAATATACTGCCAGCCGGAGGACGTTGAGATTCAGGGAAAGGTTATAGGAGTCATCAGGGCTCTATAAAGCTGTTACAGAGAGGCACAGGCTAATCCTGCATGTTCTACTTTTGCCCGCTCGTTGTGCTTTATTTAGCTGCCCTGTGCTTCAGTTTTGAAGGTAGTGTAATGTCTAAACTTATTAATGCTCAAATAGAGGTCTACCGCAACAGAAATTCCCAGCTGAGCGCCTTCATATGGAGAAAGCGGCTATACAGGATTCTTGGAGTTATCGGCTGGTGGAGAGAACCTTCCAGGTGGTGGGACGGAGAACAGGCGAGACTCTTCATCCGCGTAAACGCAAAGAATCACAGCTCAGGCATCTACGAACTCTGCAGGGACAAAGAAGCCTGGTTTCTTTCCAGGATTCTTGACTAGGCTACGGCTATGGGCTTCGTTCACCTACACGTACATTCCCAATACAGCTTTATGGATGGAGCTGCCTCACCGGATAACCTCCTGAATAAGGCAGCGTCTCTCGGCATGTCTGCCCTTGCCCTTACCGACCATAACAGGCTGACAGGTGCCATCAAATTTTATGATAAAGCCATACGACATGGAATAAAACCGTTAATTGGAGCGGAGATTACTCTCGAAGGAGGCTACCATCTTACTCTTCTTTGCAAGGATGCCGAAGGCTACTCAAACTTATGCCGGCTGCTGACTCACGCCCATTTATCGAATAGAAACAGAAGGCCGGAGGCAAGCAGGCAGATGCTGCGACAGCACAGTCGCGGACTTATAGCGCTGAGCGGCTGTGCCAGAGGGGAACTACCTTCATCTTTTGGCAAAGCCCGGTTCGAGGAGTGCAGAAAGGCTATACACTTTTACAGAGAGGTCTTTGAAGACGACTTTTTTGTGGAAATTATCCGCTACCCTTCAAGGGAAGGAATGAGTGACAGCTATAAATTCGCTACTTTCGCCAGGGAAGAAGGAATATCAATCGTGGCGACCAACAACGTTCACTATACGGAGATGCAGGACTACAGGCTCAAAGAGCTGCTTAATGCCATAGGACAGAATATCCCCGTCTCCCGGCTACAATGCTATCGTACCGTAGAGCAGTACCTGAAATCACCGCAGGAGATGTCCCGGCTCTTTAAGGACTTCCCCGAAGCCATAGAAATGACAGAAGAGATTGCTGCACGGTGCAATCTGCAGCTGGAGCTGGGAAATTCTCACTTCCCTGCTTTCAATGTCCCGGCCGGAGAAAGCAGTTACAGCTATCTTTCCAGGCTTGCTTTTACAGGAGCTTCCACAAAGTATGGCCTGCTGAGTGATAGTATCAGAAGGCGGCTGGAATATGAACTGGATACAATCAGGAAACTCGGCTTTTGCAGCTATTTCCTGGTATGCTGGGACATAGTTCACTGGGCAAGAGAGAGGAGCATCAGGTGCCAGGCGAGAGGCAGTGCAGTGGACAGCCTGGTGGTGTATTCGCTCGGTATAAGCAACATCGACCCTGTTGAATATGACCTGCTCTTCGAGAGGTTTATGCATCCTTTACGGCACGAGCCGCCTGATATAGACCTCGATATCGATAGAAGGCGTAGAGATGAAGTAAAAGAATATATCTATCGCAAATATGGCCCCGAAAATGTAGCCAGCGTTGGTACTATCAGTACCTACATGGCACGGGGTGCCATTCGTGACGTTGGAAAAGCATTACAATTACCACAGGCACTCATCGAGGAAGCTTGTAAGGGCATTCATTATTTATCAGCCTCGCAACTCATGGAATATGCCGATTCCCGTCCCGAGCTAAAGGGGAGTGATGTATACAGGAGAGCCGACCTCGCCGAGTTCTTCAAACTCTGTACCGCCATAGACGGCTTCCCCAAGCATATGTCGGTTCACCTGGGAGGGCTGCTGATTGGAAACGGCAGACTCAGTGACCTCGTTCCGTTGGAGAGGTCCAGCGGTGGCGATATCATCAGCCAGTACGACAAGGATGATATCGAGAAGCTCGGTATTGTTAAAATGGATTTGCTGGCACTGCCTACACTTACTGTCATCGAGGATACGTTGCGCAACATCAAGAATGGCCGTGACATCGACATCGATTTAAACGAGATAGACAGAAATGACCCTCAAGCCTTTGCCATGCTCCAGGCAGGCAACTCAATCGGTACTTTTCAACTTGAATCGCCTGCGCAGAGAGAAATGGCAGGCAGGCTCCTGCCGGACAGCTTTAACGACATAATCATTTCTATCTCACTGGTCAGACCCGGCCCGCTAAAGTGCAGTGTGGACAAGGCATATCTGCCTCGCCGGCATGGTACAGAGCCGGTAACATACCTGCATCCCCGGCTCAGAGATGCTCTTCGTGAGACTCTCGGCGTAATACTCTACCAGGAACAGGTGTTGAGAGTAGCTCATGACCTGGCTGGAATGAGTTACGCCGAGGCTGACGGATTTCGTCGTGCCATGACGCACGACCGCAGCGGAGAAGAGATGGAAAAAATGAGGGCATCATTCATCTCCATGACCATTGAGAACGGTGTGAGTCAGAGCATAGCAGAAAAGGTTTTTCAGCAACTGGCAGCCTTTGCAGCTTATGGCTTCTGCAAGGCTCATGCCGCCGCTTATGCCGTCCTGGCTTACCAGACTCTCTGGCTCAAATGTCACTATCCTGCCGAGTTCACCGCTGCGTTACTATCAAACCAGCCTATGGGCTACTACCCGCCACGTGTACTGGTGGATGATGCCAGGAGAATGGGAGTGAAAATATTACCGCTTGATATAAATAACTCTTCCGACAGGTATGAAGTAGAGGCCGGAGCGATAAGAATCAGCCTGAGACAGTTGAAAGGAATGTCCGAAAAGGCACTGAATACAATACTAAAGGAAAGATCGGAAGCTAAATTCTCCTCACTGGAAGATTTCGTCCGGAGGACCGGCCCGAATCGGCACATCCTGGAAAGGCTGATCAGGGTCGGCGCCTTTGATTCTTTTGGCAGCAGTGATGAATTACTGATGCAGGTCTCCGGATTGCCGGAATATAAGCACGGAGCAGAGAAAAAACTGAATTTGCAGTTAGAGAGCACCTCTACAAAGGCTTCTGCCCGTACACTAACCGCTTCCGATAACAAGAGAAAAAAGATGCTGGCCGAACGGGAAATCCTGTCCCTGGACCTTTCAGCTCATCCACTGGATTTTATCCCTGACTCCGACGAGATTATCCAGATGAGAGAGTTGCCTTCGATAGCAACAGGCAGGATAGTCAGCTTCGCCGGTTCGGTGATTCGTTACCAGACTCCACCAACAAGAGGAGGGAAAAGAGTGGTATACATTATCATGGAAGATGGGACCGGCCTGGCCGATGTAACCGTATTCAGTAACGTACAGGAAGAGTGCGGACAGGTCCTCTTCAGAGAGGGATGGTTGCTGGTGAGAGGAAGAGTACAACGGAGGGGACCCAAATCCCTCTCTATCATCGCAGATAAACTGACTGCCTTAAACAAATGGCAGTTTCAAAAGGACTGAACTCACATAGATAAATCTTTAACTGCTCACAAACTCTCGTCCAATAGAGGTACGGTCATCCCTCCATCCATAAAGAACAGTACCTTAGCATCCTTTCCCTTCATCTTTGCCGTTGCACTATCAATCGCCTCCTGCAGTGAATGGAAAGGAGTAATAAATACACTGCTTATCAGCTCATCGGGAAGACCGGTTACTCCATAAATATCTGCCCATAGACCTATCTCTGCCATCTTCGCTGCCTTATGATAGCCCAATACGTATCCTTTACTAATCTTCTCAAGAGCCTCCGCCGGTGTATCGCAGGAACTCAACAGTCTGGTAAACGTATCATCACCAATGCCGGAACGGCACTTCGAAACCAGTATGATTACACCACCTTTCTTTAGCGCCATCTTTCCATTTTCCAAGGCCTTTTGTGACTGGTAAAGGTCGATATCCATAGGAAATCTGGCTACAGCCACTACTATATCGACCTTTTCCTTGATTGCCACGGCAAAGACTTCTTTTGCCTTCCCGGTTGCCGCAGTTAAAGAGTCCTCAATATTACCGGCGGTAGCCGCGTAGAGACGGTGCTCTCTATCAAGTACGGTCATTATAGCGAAAATTTCCTTATCCTTAATGGTTCCCAGTGCATCGATCATATCCTCATGCACCGGGTTTCCCTTTAATTTAAGCGACTCCGCCTCCGGTCTTAAAGCGAGACTGTGGTTTTGCTCTATGGACTTATAGGAGGCTATTCCCGGCAAAAAGGCTTTCCTGCCCCCGGTGTAGCCAGCATGGTAGTGAGGCTCCACGGACCCTATGATAACAATCTTATGGGCCTCTACTCCTATTCTGTTAACAAACATCTCCGTACCATTCCTGGACTTGCCAATATATACCATATCCTTATCCGCCCTTGCGTCGTGGAAGTATATGCGAGATTTAAATTCTTCATAGTATCTACCGAAAATCTGATAACACTCCTCCTCGGTAGGGGCACGATGTGCTCCAGTGGCGACAATGAACTTAACATTAAGAGACTTTATCATTTCGTATAGTATCTCCAGCACCCGGGCAGTAGGCGTAGCTCTGGTAGCATCATTCACGATGAAAAGCACATCCCTGGCATCTGCTAAAAATTCGCTGAGTTTTTTCGAATTAACGGGGTTTTCTATCGCCTTCCGCACTGTTTCAGATTCATCGGCAATAGGGACATTGTTCGCCTCGATTATTCCGCTAACACGTGCTTTATCTATTTCTACTTCTACGTTTTCTTTACCATAAGGTACTGCTATTATCACTTGGTCTCCCTCCCGTATTTGTACTTATTTGTCATCCTGCTACTACGCGAGTTACGTTACATTAACGTGCAATCCCGTGTTTAAACGCGCAATATACTACTATTAATGAGTAGTATTTACCCTGATATTATTGCACGTTTTCCTTTATTCTCCCAGCAGACACCCTGTCTGGAGTGTTATTACTGATTGCTGTTATTTCATGGTATATATCTACACCACCTCAGTCCAGAATCACGACTGTAATAGTATTAGTGGACAGGTTACAGTATGAAAAAGTATTTTATTCATGCCATAGACTGTAAATGTGCTTTTCACATAGAACCCGGAACTGTATAATTGAAAGTGAGGAGTAAAAAAGGAGAACGAACATGTCGATTATCGGCAGAGTGTTCAAGAACCGTAATTTTATTCTTATTCTCGCCATCGTGCTCGGCCTTGTCATTGGCGAGCGGGGGGCTTCTCTTACTCAATCAGCAGTGGTGCCATTGCTGGCTCTTATCATGACCCTGTCGATGGCAGGCATGACCAACCGTGATTTTGCCTCTATACGAACCATGCCTCGCCGTATACTGGCTGCCTTATTTCTCAACTACGTGGTTACGGGAGGAGTGCTTATACTACTGGGGCGGTGGCTGATCCATGATGATGAGATACTGGCGGGACTGATAGTTCTAGCGGCAGTGCCGCCAGCGATTGCTTCTGTACCGTGGAGCTATGTGCTGGGCGGAGATACCCTTTTTTCGCTCATTGCACTGATGTCATCATATCTGGCTGCAATGATACTGACACCGGCCATTATGATGATCTTTCTCGGTATTACCTCGTATAACCCGATTGAACTACTTATTCTCCTTGCACAACTTATCGTACTGCCCATCGTTATCTCACGCGTATTACTAGCCACCAGGATTGCCGTGCATATCGGCAAATGGAAAAATACTGTGGTTAACTGGAGCTTCTTTATCGTTATTTTTACGGTTATCGGTATGAACCGCCAGGCATTCTTTACAGAGCCGGATATCCTGCTCAGGCTTTCGATAATTGCCGTCGTGGCGAGCTTCGGTCTCAGCTATATCATTGAATATGGAGCTAGAGCACTTCATGTTAAGCAGGAAACGGCGATTAGTCTAATACTGGTTGGCACGATGAAAAATTTCGGCCTGGCAAGTGGAATCCTGCTGGCGCTTTTTACCGGGAGATCTGCTATTGCCTCATCTATTATGGTTATCTTTTTCCTGTTACGCACTCTTTGGCTGGGTTTCCACTTTAAAAAGAAGGGTTGAATTTCTTCGCTTACAAACAGCATAGAAATATCCATGAAAGCCTGGAGGCTTGACAAAGCTTGATAACTATTAATAAAGTGTTATTATCAAAGTAGTGAGAATGCTGTGCGAGAAATAAGGGAAGACTATTAAGTCTTTCCCATCTGTCTACTCAGCATTCAGGTACCATAGTAAATAAATTGGCACATTGCTGGAAGGAGGTTAGCTAATGAACAACGAAAAGAATAAAATACTGGAAGGGCTTAAAATCGCTATTCAGATGGAAATCGACGGTAAGGAATACTATCTGAAGACCAGCCAGAAAAGTAGTAATACGTTAGGAAAGAAGCTGCTGGAGTCATTAGCTGCTGAGGAGGACATTCACCGTCAAAAATTCGAAGAGATATATAATGTCATAAAAAATAATAAGGATTGGCCGGTAACTGACTTTCAGCCCGACAAAGGTAAAAAGCTAAAAACCTTATTTTCCGCAGAGACTGAGAATATAGACATCGAGGCAAAAAGTCCTGATACTGAACTCAATGCCATACAAACAGCTATGGATATGGAAAAAAAGAGCTATGATTTCTATCACAGCCAGGCTAAAAATGCCAGCTATGATGCTGAAAGAAACTTTTACCAGCTGGTAGCTGCAGAAGAAAGAGAACATCATCTGGTTCTGCTTGACTACTACGAGTATATCGAAGACCCGGCTGCCTGGTTTGCTACTAAGGAGCACTCTTCTCTGGATGGAATATAGAGAAGAACTGATAATTAAGTAAGTAGCTATAGCTACAGAAAATCAGAGACCTATAAACAGGGTAGGATATTGTACCGGCAAAACACGTATATTTTTCCCTTAATAACCAGGGCACTACTAGTCGACTCATAGTAATAAATATATTCCAGGTAATCAAAGGTAAAAGCACAGCCATATTACCTGGAATATATCCCACACAACGGGACAGGATTATTATAACGATTTACTATCATTCAACTCTACGTACTAACCAGTCCTAAAGCAACAATATAAGTCTTCCCGTTCTTAATATAATAAACGGCTAAATTAACTTCTACGCGCCACCATTCTTAAAAAGAGGCGGATAAATCTGAAGGTGCCATGAAGCGGGACTTGCCATAAATGGTCTAAAGATAAAGAATGTTGTAGATATTTCGGGAATCCAATAACTTGAGGATGCAACTTAGCTCCACGGACAAGCTGTGCATTGCGTAAAAAACAAAACCATTCTTTCATTACCAGTACAATAAATACAGGATAACGGGTTCTAATTGCATGCTCCATGCGTTCTGTTTTAGATACCGGAGAAGCCCGCAACTGTTTTAAAACTTCCAGAGGAATAGAAAGAGACAAAAACTCTTGTAAATAACGCATCGTGTTTGCCAGCGGTAAAAGCAGACGTCGTTTACCCGCCTGTGCCATCAAACGATCCCAATCGATTTCAGCCTGTGAGGTTCTCATTATCAAAGCAGCATCTGCAACCCAACGAATTGTTGGGATAGAACTTCGCACAGCTCCATGGACACAGACATGCAGCAACTGATCTGCTGGATTAAGTGCATGTACCGTATAATCATGCACACTGGTCTGAACGGCTCCGTCCCAGAAATCCTTATCCGCATTTTTATAACAACTTTCCAGTAATACATGCCAGTGAAGGTCCAGTCCTTCACCTCTGGTATTATTAAATCTACAACTTTTAACTGAAGATACATAGTCTACGGTCAATACTTTTGGTAATCTCTGCCATGGTTTCCAGCCCAGCCCTCTGAGTATATCTATCGCTTTCGCTACATCTTTCTCATGTATAAGAACATCGAAATCTCCCATAGGACGCAACCCATAATCTCTGTAGTGAAGCAATGTTAGTGCTGCCCCTTTCAACGCCATTGCCTGGATACCAGCATCATAAAATCCGGCCAAGACCTTCTCCATTACATGCAATAGTATGTGGTTTTTGTACCAGGTGAATCGATAGATACCCTTGAATTTATTCATGAGGGTATCGTCTACACCATGTGCCTTCAGATTTTGATATAACAGCGGTATAAGTCTAAGAGACCCAATATCAATTTGCTCTGCATCGGTAGTTGATTTCCACTTATACCATGCATCGAGAGCATCTTTTCCCTGCAGCAGACAAGCTTGCAGCAAGAGCTTTTGTTGCCGTGTAGGCCAGAATCCTCCGTTAAAGTTTAGTGTATTCGACTTCCTGCGATCTCTCATTATCAGTAAGCTTACTTATATATGTTCCTTATATAACCTTAGCGAAGTGTCCATACGGGAGAAGTGTAATCAGTTCACCTGCTATCGTGCATGTTGTACAAGGAACATCATTATTTCCAGGGTGTAGTGAGTAACTATATACAACCAAAATCTTTCATAAGTTTTTAATAAAAATAGCCGAAGATATTTTTTTCATCACGTTATTTCATGTATTTGAGCACAAATTCCTGACCAGTTGATAGGTAAGGTATTCTAATATAGCTGACATTATTCTCGTGAATCACTTTATAGCTATTGAGATTCTGAGCCGATAGTTTTCCCCCTGAGTGTTTGATTTCGAAACATATGTTTTCAATATCTTTTTCTGCGTGGATAACCCAGTCTGTAGCATTTTTATGGTGATTCACACAAGTAATATGTACTGAATCACGCTGTTTCCACCAATTCACTGTTTCTTCACCGGGCATAACATGAGCTCCCGATAACTTCAGATATTGCAGGATTTCCTCATATGCCACACCACAGCCAGGGTACTTCTCGAAAGGGTGCCACAACAAACACATGCTACCGTTGTACTGTCTCACAGTGTCAACTATGTTTCTCACTTCCTGAAGAAACTCCTGTATTCTTTTTGATGCTAATGCCGGTTCTTTGAGATTACTCAGGGGCTCATCTGTTACCACAAATGGTATTTCAATTAATTTATAGCTGACCTGATCTAAAACATTATAGACAGCAAATGGAAGACAGATGCTTGCCCTAAAACCGGGCGTTGTAGAATATCCGAGAGTTGAGTCATATTCGAGTCCTGCATACTCTTGGGCTCTCCATGTGTCAGGAATACTAAATCTCTGATAATGTTGCCTTAGACCGGTAATATTCTTACCAGATATATCCTCCAATATTCTTTTCTCAGAGGCAAGTTTTACTCCATTATTATATGAATCATAGCTACCATGCAGGCCAATCATCCACCCCCTTTGGACAATCGTACGAAATAATCGTTTAATCTTGCGGCTTTGAATATTGTATGTTCCGTAGCGTGCGATATCACCTGAATACCTATTTTTACTATTTGCAAGAAAATAAAATGTTGATTTATATCCGAACCTCTCCTCCAAATTAATTACCTCTTGAAGGTTCCATTTTGGATTATTACTGAGGCCAATTGAACGAATAACAATTAAAGACTTATCGAGTAATTCCTTAAAATTTCTACCCATGAGCAGGCTGACTGCTTTTTTAAAATATGAAAGGGCTTTAAACAAAAGCCTTTTAGGTTCACTAAGCCAGTCAATATCATGAGCCAGAGAAACGATAAATTCTTTGCCATCAGGCCAATACATTTTCTGCAAGAGTGGCAGGTCTTTTATTTTAAAAGCGAAGGTTATCATCTGGCTAAGCAATAAAACGTACTCGTTAACGATAGGGCGTTGGATAAAACCGCTTTTATAGGCAATACTTGACTGACATTCGAATCTACCATGTTGATCTTTCTCTACAGAAATTTCCTCCTCCCTGGAGAGAAAATAAAAGGTAGAAGCAATAATATCTTCAGCTATATTAATCGTATATCCCTTACCAATTCGAACGAGCTTGTTCTCGAGGATCGTAGAATAATCATTTATCGTTTTCTGTTTGCTGGAGGGAGGAACATAGGGGATACTCTGATCGGAAAACATAATGACAATCAAGAATCCACCCGATTCGATAGAAGTTTTAAACGTATCCGGATGTGTCGATGGCCCGTAGGAAATAATTAAACTATAGTTACTTGTATCAATGGTATCCCCTATTACGATTTGGTATGGGACGCCCAGGATTGATAATAAAGTATCGAACGTATAAACTGCTTTCTTTATTGTACTATCATTTCCGTTGATGTTTATGCCAATCATTTTCTTATTGAAATATGTATATACAGACTAACCATTCTCGAAGGGGTAGAGAAGAAGTCGCTATCTTAAACTCTACGACTTCCATTACTTTCCTCGTTTGGATTTCTCATCAATGCTATTGCTCATCAGCTAACGGTCAAGTTCCCTGGCTCTTCTACGATCGAGTGCTTCTTTTAATATCTTTGTACGCTGATTTATAAAGGAGCGTTTTGTAATACCCTTATTATTTTCATGGATACGCCGCAGTAAAACCAGGTCGGGCAGCATCATTATTTTTAGTCCCTCCTCCTGAGCCCGTAGATACCAGTTCATTTCTGCTCCGATTTTCCACCGGGGTTCAAAGAGCCCAACCCTATAAAAGGACTGCCGCTTGATGAGCATTGCAGGAATTACATATCCCGGGATCGAGTCAGTAGAGAAACGTATTCTCTTTTTAACACTGTCTTGTGTTTCCGAGCTGAAGAATTGCTTTACATAACCGGACACGATATCCATATCAGGATGAGCATCGAAAGCTTCCAATTGAAGTTTAATTCTATCTTCCGTCCAGAGATCATCTGCTCCAAGAAAAGCCCAGTACTCTCCAATAGCTAAGTCAGTCCCCCTATTCATAGCAGCGGCAGTACCGAGATTTGGTTGATAGCAGTATCTGACAAGTTTGCCATAGCTGTTTATGATATTAGCACTTTTATCAGTTGATCCATCATCGACAACAATCACTTCCATTGGTTGATAATTTTGTGATAGGACACTATCTATGGCCTCTGCCAGATAACGTTCACCGTTATAAACGGGAATAATCACACTCAATTGAGTTCTGCTGTTCATTTTAACTATCCGTTAATTATGAGATGTTTCCGGACCGCTTTCTATCGATAGAAGCCTTCAATGCTCTCAGGATACTTGGACGTATTTTGTCAAGCTGGTGGGTTAAATTCCTATCATGAACTCTTGATATTAAGAGTGTTTCCGGAAGGATTGCATAACGCACACCGGCATCTTTCGCCCGGGTTAACCACTCGGCATTTTCCCCGAATCGATAGCTTGTGTTGTATAAACCTACTTCCTCAAAAGTATTTCTCCATGCAACCATGGCACCGGCTCCCAGCCAAACCGAATCTTTTTGATATATTTGATTGTTATACCATGCTGGTTTCTCAAGGCCTTTCTCAATAAGCATTCTTCGATGTGCTACTACGAATCCAATACCGGGATGACTTAGTAAGTAGTTAATCTGGAGACTTAGTTTATCAGGCACCCATAAGTCATCTGCATCAAGAAAGGAGATGAACTCACCCTGCGAAATGTTGATACCTGCATTCCGGGCAGCAGATGGCCCCTGGTTCGTCTGATAAATATACCGTATGTTTTTAAACGATCCGGCAATTTTAGCACTGTTATCTGTCGACCCATCATCAACAACAATAACCTCTATGGGCTGATAGTCTTGATTGAAGATGCTTTGTAACGTATTTTCCAAATAGTTTTCGCCATTATAAACGGGCACAATAACACTTGCTAATTGCTGCTTCACCTTTTTAACACCTTTGTAAACCAAATATTATTTCCCATTTCACAGCACAATCTATCATTAATTACTGGCAAACATCTCTTCTATAGTACACTTACTATTATATCCGGTATTTTTTCTCTATCCTTACCAAGCTCCAATACATAGCTTGGCACCTGTCTGATGAATTCTGACATCCATCGTAGGTCTGGTTTGCCTGCTCCTGGTAACTGCATAATTGTACTCGGAGCTATCGCTCTAAGACCCACAGCTGGAGATACCTTTTTTAATTTTGTCTCGCTAAAATCAGTAACCTTGGGTAGTATAACTGCTCGTACTCGAAATCCCTTTGAAATCTTTTGCGGATAATGGCTGTTTAAAAATACAAGGGCTTTATCCGTACCAGTACGAGCAGGATCAATAATTACCGACTGTAAACCCGGGAATCGTTTAATATCACTAACTTTTAACCGACAAACATTATACAGGCTATAGGCATAAGGAACTGGCCTCATACCCAGTAGAACATGATCATCTCCGGCACATTTAAGCTCTGAATGAAGACAGGAGAGAGCTGTGCACGATTTTCCGGAACCACTAGTTCCTACTAGAAGTACTCCTTCGTTGTTCTTTCCAACTGCTCCGGCATGAACTAATTGAAACCCTTCACTCTGTGCCCACCATTGAAAAATGGATCGCATTGGTGTACTGCTCTCATAGTAGTGAATTTGGCTGGCATCGGGAACACGGAAAAGAGCTAACTTCTGCTCACTATCAAACATGCTTACGGTGTTGGTCCCGGCTCGATAAGCTCCCTGTACACTATTATGTTTAAAATATATAACAGGGTTGGTATTTTTTTCTTTGTCTTGACCTCTCATACTGGCAACAGCAGGATGACTATTCCATGGAAACGGAGCCATCCGCGTATTAGTAGTAACATCATCCCATAAACAGATAGAAAGAGTTGGGACTGCTATTTGTTCAGCTGCCAGGTGCTCAAGAGCCGGGGAAATATATGGGAGTAGCCCCTCCCCAGCATAACGTAAACGAATATGGCAACCAGCCACGTTATAAAAGCGGTCTATTATACTTGTATTTTGTGTC
>Ga0272441_10001973_pt1 | contig 42882 bp, 35 predicted proteins | sample SSMProp6N_FD_193582 | JGI IMG/M metagenome (GOLD analysis project Ga0272441, IMG submission 193582) | Marine sediment archaeal communities from Little Sippewissett salt marsh, Falmouth, MA, United States - SSM-Prop-6N | ecosystem: Environmental > Aquatic > Marine > Wetlands > Sediment ...
CGGATGATCATCGGCACGCGGCTGGTGATGTGGTCGGCGGTGGCGTGGTCGCCGATGACGTTCAGCTCGCCGAGGTTCTCGCCGTGGTCGCTGGTGACAATGATGGCCGTCTCGTCGAGGAGGCCCTGCGCCTCCAGCTTGTCGAGGATCCGCCCGACCCACTGGTCCGCGTACGCCACGCCGCAATCGTAGCCGTCGATCCACTGGCGGTAGTCGTCCATCGAGGTGACCTGCCGCGGCTGCCGGGCGTTGCCCTTGCTCCGGCCGTACGAGCCGCCGGGCTCCTGCGGCGAGCCGGGACCAAAGCGGTTCCACCCCGCCTGCCGATGCTCCTCGGTGTACCAGTCCTCGATGGGCTCGCCCGCGAACGGATTGCCGAAATCCTCGGGGATGGTGTAATCGGTGTGTGGGTCCCACACGTGCACGTGCAGGAACCAGTCGTCCCGGTCGCGGTTGCGGTCGAGCCAGTCCAGCGCCGCCGGCACGACCTCGTGCGCGTCTTCCGAGCCGCCCTTGCCCGGGTTCCACATCTCCCGCCAGCTCTCGCAGAACCACCACGCCGAGTGCCGCTCCGCGAACGAGCTGAACGACGCCGGCCAGAGGCCCGCCGACCAGCGAAGCGCCGCGACGAAGCCCGGCCGCTGCCCCTCCGTCCGGAAGCCGCGCTCCGCGCCCATCTTGCGGAGGTCCGCCGCCGCGCCGCCGTGGTTCACCACGCCGGTGTGGATGCCGAACTGCCCGGTGAACAGGCTCGCCCGGCTGGGCAGGCAGGGCGCGTCGGAGACATAGCAGTTGTCGAATCTCACGCCCTCGGCCGCGATGCGGTCGATGTTTGGCGAGGTATTCCGCAGGTACCCATAGCAGCCGAGGTGGTCCGGGCGCAGCGTGTCGATGTCGATGTACAGGATTCGCATGGTGGCTCCTTACCGAATCCCGCAGCCTAGCGGGCGGGCGGGGCAAGTCAAGGGCGGGGCGCGCCAACTGCCACAATCTGCCACGTTCTGCCGCGTTGTGCCGCGCCATGCGTTTTTCCGCCGCGCCATGCCGCGCCGTGCCGGTTTCTGCCGCGCACTTCCACGCTCGTTTCCGCCGTAAACGTTTTCCGTATGGTTACTTATCGAAATCCGCGCCCTCTCGCGCGGGCAGAAGGTGAGGGGGGAAGGGGAAAAGCGCTTCGCTGTTGCGGAGTTCGGGTTGCGGATTCCGCATTGAGCAGCACCAGATCGCATCGTAGATCCCTCGGCCGTCCGGCCGTTCGCTTCGGCGTTCGATATTCCCGGGGCTTGGCTGCGGGCCTCACCCCGCGTCTCGCCCCTTCGCGGCGCCGGCAAGGCGGAGCGAGATCGCCTCGTCGGGGGCCGGCGCCGGCCCTGCGGGCGGGGCGGCGCGCTTCGCAGCGCGTGGGGGCGCCTCGCGCGGCGCTTCCGGCCGGGCCTTGCCCCCCCCCCGCCCGGTCGATATTCCCAGACGGTGCCTTGATCTCGTCTCCGTGCCGCAGCACGTCCATCAGGATCCGGCGAACGGTTTCGCCGTCCTGGCTGGTGGCCATCCGCAGGAGGTATTCCATGAACGTGTCGGCCGCCACGGTCTTGCGGTGCTCGACCTTGGCGTCGATGACGACCTGCCGCATGGCCAGCTTCTCCCGCAGGCGCTTGCCGCGGATCATGCGGAAGAACTTGCTCGGCGGCAGCCCGACGTATCGCAGGATGTCCTCGGGGCTGATGTCGCCGGTAATCGCTTCGAGGAACCGCTGCTGCGGGCCCTTCTTCGCCGCCGGCGGTTCCGCCGGCCGCGGGTCGTCCTCGTGGCCTACCGGGTCGGGCGGGTCCTGCCATCTCTCCATCGCGGGCCTCCTGTCTGCTGAGGGTTGTACTGATGAGCTATCCTGTTTATATAACATATCCACCTTGTGAAGTCAACGGAATTCCAAAAAAGTGTGGCGGACAGGATGACGCGAGGAGCGGGATCGCTCTCCGTGCGCCCGGTACCGCTTGCCCGGCATGGCCTCGGCGCCGCCGGGGGGGTCGGGATACCGTCGCAGCGTCTCGCCGTCGCGGCCACTGCCGCCGAGCAAGGCGAGGCTCCCACGCCCCCATGCGCCCTGGCGGCCTGGGGCAGGGATCGGGAGGGTTCCTGACGCTTCTTCTCCCGCCTACCGCGGCGTGCTATGCTGGCACACAAGGAGCCCAGCGGTGTAGCTGGCTTCGGTTCAGGCGGGGAACGTCAGTGTTCTGCAGCCTTACCCCTGGCCGGGCGGGATGTCCGTGAGCCGGCGGCCTCAGCGACTGGAGTGACTATGAACGAGCGGCTGGTTGTTTCGAGCGACGGCGATTCCTTCCTCGTCAAAGGGAGTTTCTCAGGCGTCGATCATTGTCGGGCGGGTACCGCGAGCGAGTCGCTCGCCCGGGCCGTGGCGCTGATCCCCCAGACCGGGGGCGAGGTCTTTCTCGAGCCCGGCACGTATCTCCTTGAGGAACCGCTTCGCCTGAAGAGCAACCTGAAGCTCGGCGGGGCCGGCGGAGCGGTGCTCGCCCCGGCAGCGGGCTGGGCGGGGGAGGCGGCTCTGGTTTGCGAGGGCCTGGACAACGCCGTCATCGAGGGCGTTGAGGTCCGCGGCGACGAGGAGGGCCGGATGGCCGCCGGGATCATCCTCGACGACTGCGGCGACTGCGCGCTGCGGAACGTCCGCTGCCGTCAGGTGAAAGGGTACGGCGTCTGGATCAGGAACGGCTCCTTTCTCTGCACGGTCGAGGGCTGCTCCGTGCACGAGTGCGAGCAAGCCAACGTCTTCTTCGAGAACCTCAAGCCCGGCCGCTACGGCGACTTCGTCCCGAACACCCTCTCGAACTGCATGATCTACGGGGGGGACAAGGGCGTCCTCTGCAGGATGACTGTGTGCGCCAACATGGTCGGCTGCACCGTCTATCAGCCCAGGGACGTCGCCTTCCACCTAGACAGGAGCAACAGCATCCTGATTTCCGGCTGCCGCACCTACCTCTGCGGCAGGAACGCGGTGAGGATCGAGGGCGGCCACGAGAACAACGTCACCGGCTGCATCTTCGGCCGGCAGGGCGCCGAGTGCATGGTGATCTCCGACAGCTACTGGGGCGTGGTGAGCGCCAACGAGATGATCTTCACCGGCGCCTACAAGAAAACCGGCCCGAACCGCGAGGCCGGCGCGGAGCGGCCGGAGGAGGTCCGGACGGTCTCCGACGTCCTCCGGATGTCTGATGCCCATGGCTATTCCGTTACGGGGAACGTCCTCTTCAACTGGTCCACCGCGCCCGTCATCGACGAGGGCATCCGGGAGGACGAGCGCTCCAGCCACAACGTTTTCTCGGCCAACAACGTGAACTACTTCCGCGGGCGGGGGATCGACTCCCCCGGCCAGGCGAGCCTCCGTGCCGGGAACGTTCTTCATGGCCCGGCGCCCTATAAGACCTGACGGCTCCCCCGGAGATCGGCGAACCCGGGGATTCCGGGGTGCGGCGGGGGCCTCGTCGTGGGCTTTGCCAGGAGTGTTGGGCGCCGTCGCCCGTATAGCACCAGTGTTTCTCTTGTCGGGCATCTGCGACCTGGGGGGGGTTCCCCTGATCCCACGGGGGCGGGGGCATCCCCGGCTTCTCGGGGGGTCGGCATAGTCGTCGTGCCAGTTGTGTCACGGTTTTGGGCTTGCCAAATGGGGTTTTTCGTGTAGAATCGAGAAGCTGACCAACGTTCAGCCAGTCGAGTGTTCCGCATTGCGGGTTCCCGCACCAAGCTCAAGTGAGGAGATGTGCTTGTGTCGCTCAAACAGCTTTCGCTCTGTTTCGGGCTCCTGATTCTGCTCGCCGCCCCGCGCATGGCCCCCGCCGGCGACGTCGTCGTCTATGACAACACCGGGGTTCATACCAGCGGGGGCTACGCCACCGACGGGGTCTGGGCATTCAACGTCTTTGAGGCCTACGGGTACATGGGCGACCAGGTCACCCTGTCCGTCTCAGACGCAACCATCTCGCGGTTCGATCTGATGCTGTACTCCACGGAGGCAGCGACGGCCGAGGGCGTGCAAGTGGCCCTGTTCCCCATCGATACGACTACCTTCGAGATCGGCGCCCCGTACTGGACGAGCGACCCGCGCAACGTCGCGGTCGGCGCGGACGAGGTGACCGTCGTCACGTTCGATGTGCCCGACGTGGCGGTGCCGCAGGAGCTGGTGTGGGCGGCGGCCGGCGACAGCGACGTGGCGGGGCTCGCCACGATGGATCCGCCCTCCGTGGGTTCGAGCGCATCGACTTATTACTGGAACAAGGCCCCCGAGCCGGAGGGGTGGATCCCGCTGAACCTGGGATCGGAGATGGCGGCGAACTTCGGCGCGCGGATCTGGGCGGTGCCTGAGCCGACGGGCCTGGTCGTCCTGCTTTCGGGATGCGCCGGGCTGATCGCTCGAAGGCGCCGGCGGACGGCCTGACGGCTACTCCACGTCCCACACGCAATCGGCCTGTCCGGGCTTCATGGCGTCCAAAGCGGCCGTCGCGTAGGTCGCCACGTGCCCATCGACGAACAGGCAACACGTCCCCAGGTGCCTATCCGCAAAGCGGTAGGTGGCCGTGCCGTCTCCGTACCATTCACGCGAGGGATGGATGACCATGGAGGCCCCGATCCCCTTGTGGGCGACCGTGGGATAGACCACCGGACCGGAAGCCAGGCAACTGTCGGCGGCGTAGATGCTCTGCCCGGGATGGTGCCACGCCGCGCCCGATTGGACGGACCAGGCCGGGCTGTAGGCGGGGTGCCCGATCGAGACTTCCCCATAGATGTCCTCGGTGCTGTAGCCGGGCAGACTCTTCTGATAGATCACGCCATAGGACCCCGCCACGCCGGTGCCGTCCCACTCCTCGCGAGTGGTGACTTCCTCGACGGAGTGGAAGACCAGCGAGCCGCCGGCCACGTCCGGGGCCCCCGGACAGTTCAGCGTCTCGAAGCTGCTCAGGTACGGCAGCAGGCACGTCCGCCACGAGTCCCAGGGATTGGCGTATGTGAGTTCGTGGTTGCGCCAGGAGACGGGGACGTAGGGGGGAGAATCAGCCTGGTAGACGGCGGCCGCCCTGCCGATACTCGACAGGCCGGCCGAACACGCAACCCGCCGGGCGAGGAGCCGCGCTCGCGACAGCGCGGGCGCGAGCAGGCTCACCAACAGCGCGATGATCGCGACCACCACGAGCAGCTCGACGAGACTGAACCCCCGGCGCAGGCAGGAACCGCAACGGCCGGACAACGGCACTGGACCTGGGATATCTTGGCGCACGGGCCTCACCTTGCGGCGGCGGCAGACCAGCCCCGATTCTACCGTGGCCCGGGGAACCCGCAATATCGGATTCATCACGAGACCGGGTGGCCCCTTGGGGGTTTCGGCTGCGCCTCAAAATGACGCCAGACGAGAGGCGCCGCGGCGTCGCTCACTCCGGCTTGTAGGCCTTCATGGCGTTGGTCGTCTGGCGCTCCACCCAGCCGCGGTTCTGACCCGGCTTGTGCGGGTGGTACTCATCCTCGGAGAGGACCATCGCGGCGAAGAGCCCCTCCGCCCCGGCCGCGTTTTCGCGTCCGTACCACACGTGCTTCCACGTCTTCGCGGCCGCCAGGTCCGTCATGTGAATGCCCCCCTTGCGCACGTGGTTAAAGCCCACGCCGGTTAGACCCTCCGTGTGTCCCGCCAGGTGCAGCATGATGCCGTGGCCCTTGCCGGGCCCGTCGGTCTTGCGCCGCCCGGGGCGGTCGGGCTCGTCGTTGACGGCCGAGAAGACCAGCCGCGCCTTCGCGGGGTCGGCGCTGTGCACCTCCATCCTCGAACCGCCGGCCATGTAGAAGCCGCTTTGGCGGTCGGTGGGTTTGCCCTGCCAGCCGAGCAGGATGTAGGCGTTTTCGGTGAGCGGCACGTCCTTCGACCCGGCGCGCAGCAGCGCGCCGTTATAGACGGAGAAGTTCAGCCCCATGCGGGTGGCCGGTTTGCCCGTGGCGAGGACGGCGCCGGGGCGCATCTCGAGCGTGGCGCCCTCGAAGATGGCGAACACGCCGGTTCGCGTCTTCGTGTTGTAGTAGAACTTGTCGTTGAGGTACATCGTGCCGGAATAGAGCATCACCTCGTCCTCGGTCGAGTTGACGCCGAAGAACTCCAGCGACCCGCCCTCGTGCTTGAGGATCATCAGGCGGTGCGTGATGGCGTGAGCGCCGTTGTAGGGGTCGTTCTCGCCGGTGCGGTCGTCGCGGCGGAAGACGGTGTGCCCCGGCCCGATGAACCGCATGTACATGCAGCGCCCGCCGGGCTTGAGCCACGTGTTGCCCGACAGGTGCACCTCGCCGTGCCAGTGCTCGCCGCGAAGCGACGCCCCGCGCTCGATCGTCACGTGGCGCAGCACGTCGCGCTTCGCCGTGACGGTGTAGCCCTTGTCCGACGCGGGCAGCAGGAGGTCGGTGTCCTTGTCAGGGCCGTTCCTCGCGGGGCGGGCCGGGCCGCCGGCCGCGGGGAACTCAACCCACCGGTCCCCGTCGCCGCCGTGGCCGCCCTGCCCGGGCTTCGCCCACACCAGCAGACGCGCCGCCGGCCACTCCTGCGCCGCGTACGGCGGCGTGTGTCCCAGCCCCTCGGCGGCGTCGCCCCAGACGGCCTCGCTACGGGCGGCCTGCTCGGCCGGAGTCAGCGCCCGGCGGGGGTTGAGCACGCGCCGCCGCCCGTTCTCCGTGATCGCGTGGATCTCGGCCTTGGCGAAGCTCTGGGCCAAGCCCTTTGGCGAGCGGGCGACAATCCGGCCGTTGAGTTCCACGGCCATCGTCGAGGGCACCCGCCGGCCATCCACGAGTTCGATGAGACAGGGCGTTTTGGCCGTGTCGGCGAGGGCGGCTGGGGCGAACGTCAGCAGGGCCAGTGTGGCGAGGGACATCGGTCTGGTCATGCGGGGCTCCGGGGCTGGGAGTACGGCTGTGCCGGTAGTGCTGTTGCGAATTCTAACGCGCGAAACGGCGGAGAGTTCCCCGAAATCCGCGTGCATGTCCGCACGAGCGCTGGCGTTTGGCCGGGGCGAAGGCAGGCGGTATGATGGCAGTAATGAACGGCCGCACGACAACGGCGGCGGGAGTGTTCGCGGGGGCGCTGTTCGCCTTCGCGGTCGGCCCCCCGGCCGCGGGGCAGGCGTGGCACCAGCGCCTGACTGCCTATCCCACGAAGTTCTACACCATCTATACGGACCTGCCGGTGGAGACTGCCCGCGAGGCGGCCGCCCGCATGACCGCGATGGCCCGGGAATACCAGCGCCGCACGGAGAACTTCCCGCGCAAGGTGCACGGCGCGATGCGGTTCTATCTGTTCTCTCGGGCGGAGGATTACCGCGCAGCCGGCGGCACGCCGGGCAGCGCGGGCATGTACAACGGCGAGCGGCTGATGGCGTTGGCGGACCCGCGGCGGGGCGAGGCGGTCTGGCGGATCGTGCAGCACGAGGGGTTCCACCAGTACATGCACAAGGTGGTGACGCGTCGCCTGCTGCCGTGGGTGGACGAGGGGCTGGCGGAGTATTTCGGTGAGGCCGTGTGGACGGGCGACGCGTTTGTGGTGGGGGGGATCCCGCGGCGGCGGCTCGAGCAGGTGCGTCAACTCATCAAATCGCGGGGCCTGCTTCCGTTCGAGCGGATGCTCGGGATGACGCTGACGCAGTGGAACGCCGACCTCAGCGGGCGCAACTACGCGCAGGCCTGGGCGATGGTGCACTTCCTCATCCACGCAGACGACGGGCGCTACCGGAAGGCGTTCGACCTCTACATCGACGACATTGCTCTGCGGAACATGCCGTGGAAGAAGGCGTTCGTCCTGCGATTCGGGCGCGATCTCGCCGGCTTCGAGAGGCGCTTCGCCGACTGGTGGGCGTCCCTGCCCGACGACCCGACGGCCGGGCTGGAGACGCTCGGCGCGGTGCAGACGCTGACGAGCTTCCTCGGCCGGGCAGTGGCGCAGGGGCAGCGCTTCGCGAGTACGGCCGAGTTCTTCCGCGCAGCCCGCGAGGGGCGGCTCAAGCAGCACGCGAGCCAGTGGCTGCCGCCGTCGCTGCTCGGCAAGGCCCTCAAGGGCGCCGAGAAGCGCGGCATGTGGTCGCTGGACGCGTCCGGCCGCTGGCCGAGACTCGTGCTCGAGACGAGGCACAAGCGCTATACCGGAACGTTCGCTGTCCGCGGCGCCGCCGCCGGCGCGTTCGACATCGTCGAAGAGGACCTCCAGCCGACCACGCGGGCGGAGTAACGCTCCTGCCGGGGGTGCCACGGCTTGCTTGCCAAGCCGTGGGTATCAAGCACGGGTTGCGAGCAAGCCGTGGCACCCGTTCTCAGAAGCCGGGCGGGGAGCTATACGCCGAGGGCGGCGCGGACCTTCTGGACGACGGTATCGCGCGCCGGCTTGTGGAGGCGGCCGGCGCTATCGGCCATTCGCTTGAGTTCCGCCGGCCGGGCGAGCAGGTCCGCAACCAGCCGCGGCACGTCGCGGTTGCGCTTCGCGACGACGGCCGCCCCGCCGTCGGCGAGATACTCCGCGTTGCCCGCCTCATGCCCGGGCACCGGCTTGAGAATGACCATCGGCTTGGCCTTGGCGAGGCACTCGACGGCCGTCACGCCGCCGGCCTTCGTCACCATCAGCGTCGCCGTCTCCACCAACTCATGCACGCGGTCGGTGAAGGGCACGGCGCTCATCCGCCCGCCGGCCTCGGCGAACTGCTCAAGCTGTCGGGCGAGCTTGTCCGCCCGGCCGGTGAGGACGATCAGATGCACGCCCGGGCACGCGTCGAGGATGCCCCGCGCCAGCCGCCGCACCGGCCCGCACAGGAACTCCGTCCCGCCCGTGAGCACGACAAGGGGCTTGTCCGCGGGCAGCTTCCAGTCGGCGAAGATTGTCTTGCGGTCGAGCGGCCGCGACCACTTCTCGCGCAGCGGGATGCCCGCGACGGTGATCCGCTCATCCTCGATGCCCCACCGCCGCAGCGTCGCGGCGCTCGGCTCCGCGGGCGTGAACCAGTGCTCGACCTGTTCGGCGTGCCAGAACCGATGCACGCGGATGTCGGTGACGACGACCATCTGCCGGGCGTCGAGTTCGCCGCCGGCGATCAGCCGCCCGACGTGCGGCGCGGCGACAAAGTGCGTATGCAGCACCAGGTCCGGCCGCAGCCGCCGCACATCGCGCAGGAACCGCCGCAGGAACTGCCGCTCCTGCCACAGGCGGCGGCGCTCCATCAGCCCGCGCCCGGGGCCGTGCGGGCGGTCCGTCAGCCAGTAGCCGAACGCGTACAACCACGGCAGCTTCGACATCAGCGTCGCGAAGCCGCCGGCGTAGTACGCGCGGAAGACCCGCGGCACGCGCTCCATCACATCCACGGTTTCGACGTCGAGCCCGGCCGCGGTCAACGCCGGTTCCAGCGCCGCCGCCACGGATTTGTGTCCCGCGCCGATGGAGACCGTCGTCAGCAGCACCTTCGGCCGTTTCGCGTTCGGTCGGGCTGCGTCCATGGTTCAGCCGCCGGCCTCCGCGTGGCGGAGGGTTTGGAGGCGTTCCTCGGCGAGGCGCGTCCAGGGCAGTTGCCCGGCGTCGATGACTTGTCGGAAGTACGCCTCGGCCGGCCGCAAGGCCCGCCGCGTTGCCGGCGACAGCCGCTCCAGGTCCGCCGGACGCATCGCCAGCAGCCCCAGCTCGTATCGCGCCGCGACGGCCGCATCTGCCGGCGAGCCGTCCGCTTCGCGCATCCGCGCCACACGCAGCAGGTCCTGCGTGCGGGCCTCCAGGTCCTCGATGGCGGAGGGGGCGGCCGCCAGGCGCAGGTTGTCGCCCAGGTACGTCTCGAAGTACAGCGAATGCAGTTCATTGAGCCGCCTGTAGTCCTGGGGCTCGGTCTCGAGGTAGGCTCGCAAGGCCTCCCGCGTCCCCTCGATGCGCTGCCTCTCAGCCGGCGGAAGGCTTGTGTCGTCCTCCAGAACACGGTTCTTCTCCACCAGCCAGATGAGCTTCTCGATGTCTTCCAACGCCTGACCGAAGTATCTGCGGTCCGGCAGGCGGTCCGGGGGCGAGAAGATCGCCTCGCCGCCGGCCTCCTTCGCCTCGCGATGAAGTTCCGGCACGATCTCCCGCAGCCGCTCGGCCGCGTCGCGGAGCAACTGGTGCCCCGCGCGGAGCGCCGCCAGCCGGCCGGTCCGCAGGGCGAGTTCGCCGAGCTTCCAGTCGGCCAGCGCCGCCTGGGGCGCCTGCGGGTGCTCGTCCTTGAGCCGGCGCCACAGCGGGGCCGCCTTCGGCTGTGTTTGTGAGGCGGTGTATCTGATGTTTCCGCCGCGGAGAGCCGACGGGTCGATCCGCAGGCTCATCGCCTGGGCCTTCAGCCACAGCACCTCGGCCGCGTGGGCGCTGTCCGGGTAGGCGGTCAGGTGCGCGTCGCACCTGTCGAGCAACCGGCTGCGGCGGGTCTCGAGATCGTACTCGACCTCCTGCCGCACGGCCGCGTCGGATTGGTCCGTGAGATGATGCTCGCGCTTCCACGTATCGAGGGCGACGGGCGAGAAGATCGCCTCGCCGGCGGCGAGGCCGCGCCGAAGCAGGCCGAACTCCAGCTCCGACGGGCCGATCCGCGCGTAGAACAGCCCCACCGGCGCCGCCAGCAGCACCGCGAGCACCGGCCAGACCGCGCCGGGGCGGAAACCCGTGGCCTTCGCCAGCAGCAGCACCACGGCCCCGCCCGCGACGGCCGACACGCCCGCCAGCAGGAACGGGGCGTATAGGACCCACTTCTGCAGCGGGCGGATGGCCGGGGCGTCGGGCAGGAGGACGCCGAAGACGTACAGGTACGCCGCCAGCGGCGCCAGGCCGATCAGCAGCGCGAAGAACGGCATGTCGCTCCGCAGCGGCGTGCGGGCGGCCAAGGCGCACGCCAGCACCAGAAACAGCGCCAGTACCGGCGTGTGCGCGATGACCGCCACCACCGCCACGAACACTCCCGCGAACACCAGCCGGTACATGACGGCCACCATGATCGGCACCATCAGGATCAGCCCCAGCCCCAGCCCGGCCACCAGGATCATCCACGGGTGCGTCAGCACGCTCAGCGGACCGGTGAACGTCTCGCCCAGCGGCGTGGCCATCGACGCCATGTAGGCCGACAGCGAGAAGTTGACCCATTGCCCCGTCCCGAGGTACTGCCAGAAGGCGCAGACGACCGTGAAGCCCGCGAGATTGATCGCGAGGAACACGCCCGTGCGGACCGGGTGCGTCGGGCGCAATAGCGGCCTGCGTCCGCGATGATGGTCGAAGGGCTCTGAAGCGGTTTCGGTCATGTGGTCCCTGCGGCGCTCGCGGCGTTCCCCTGGGGAGCGACCCCCGAGCAATCGCTCGGCGGGGCGAAGCGGACGCCCGGCGCGCGCCGGGGGGTATTCTACCGCGAACCGGCAGGGCGGGGTCGGGTTTTTCGGGTTTCGGCGCTCGTCCGCCGAGAAGGTCACGAGGCCCACGAAGGCCACAAGGGGGTACACTGCGCGAAGTGCCGGGCGTACAATCGGTTCGCGATGGAGAGATCCGGGCGAAGGCCGGGGTGTCGGCTTGCCAGGCGCGCGGGCGCGTGCGGCCTGGTTCTCGCGGGGGTCGTGTTCTCCGCGGCGGCGCCGGTCCGGGCGGACTGGGAAGACCCGAAGCTCGAGGGCCCGGTCCCCAAGCTCAACCCGAAGGTCATGTCCGCCCACCCGCGGCTGCTGTTCGGCCCGGAGGACGTGAACCGCCTCCGCGCGTTCTTCCGCAGCGACGCGGGCCGGCCGTACCGGGACGTGCTGGTGGGCTACCTGCCCGTCTCGCAGGCGCCGAAGCAGGCGAAGTTCCTGCGCGACGCCACGGATGGGCAGCGCCAGGGCTACTGGCGGCTGCCGACGGTCGCCCTGCACTATGTGCTCACCGGGGAGCGGCGCTCGTTCGAACGGACGGTCGAGTTCATGCGCTTTCTGCTCGGGCTCGAGCGCTGGGAGACGGGCAAAGAGCCCGACAGCGGCATGAGCGCCGCGAACATCATGGTCGGGGCGGCCCTGGGCTACGACTGGCTGCACGACGACCTCGAGCCGAAGTTCCGCGAGGGGTTCCGTCGCAAGCTGCTCCACCACGCCCGGGCGATGGTTCACGGCGGGCACCTGAGGAAGAACCCCGGCACGCACTACTGGCAGAACGACCCGCAGAACAACCACCGCTGGCACCGCGACGCCGGGCTGGCCCTGTGCGTCCTGGCCGCGTACTCCGGCGCCCGGGACGAGCAGTGGATTCTCGCGAAGACTAGGGAGGAACTCGACCTCATCGCGCGCTGGCTGCCCGACGACGGCACGTCGCACGAGGGGCCGACCTACATGATCTTTGGCGGCTCGCATTTGCTGATCGCCCTGCAGGCCGGCGACCGCTGCTTCGACGCGCGGTATCTCGAGCGCCCGTTCTTCAAGAACGTCGGCAGGTACCTCACGCAATCGCTCGTGCCGGACCGGTCGGGCCTGTTCACCTACGGCGACTCGGGCGGCGGGCTGGGGCCGTACGCCAACTTCCTGTACAAGTGTGCCGCGGTCCATCGCCGGCGGGACGTACAGGCCGTGATGGACGCCGCGTGGAGGAAGTCGCCCAAGGCCTTCGACGTGTCGGCGTGGATGGCGCTCCTCTGGCGCGACCCGACGCTCAAGCCGGCGGATCTTGCCGACCTGCCCACGCGGGCGTTCTTCGACGACCTCGGCCTGGCATACCTCCGGGACGGCTGGCGGAACGACAGCGCCGCGGCCATGTTCAAGTGCGGGCCGTTCGGCGGCTATACGCTCAACGAGTTCCGCAACCGCCACGACGGCCGGTACGTCAACGTCGCCCACGACGACCCCGACGCCAACTCGTTCGTGCTCTGGAAAGGCGGCGGCTATGTCGCCGAGACCGACCGCTACTCCAGGCACAAGCGGTCATCGAACCACAACACGATTCTCGTGGGCGGCATGGGCCAGATGGCCAAGGGCCGGCCCGAGGGCGGTACGTGGTCGCAGCCCGGCGGCGATATGACCCAAATGGGCACCGTGCTGGCGTGGAAGCCCGGCGACGATCTGACCCTCATCGAGGGCGAGGCGGCGGGGTCGTACCTCGCCGTTCGCGGGCGGCCGGCGCTCGAACGCTTCCGCCGGACGTTCGTCTGGGTCGAGGGGCGCTACGTGCTCGTCCTCGACGAGGTCCGCGCCCTAGGCGAAGTCGAGATTACGTGGCTGATGCAAGGGCCGGACCTGAAGGTCGTCAACGCCGGCGAGCGCCGCTACGAACTGATCCGCGGCCAGCAGCGCTGCCCCTTCCGCGTGGCGGCCGACGCCAAGCTCACCGGGCAAATCGCCGAATCGACGGCCGACCACCGCGGCAAGCCCCTCGGCTGGCGGCAATTGCAGCTCCAGGCCAAGGCCGCCCGCCTCCGCGTTGTCAGCGTCTATGACCTGTGGGCCCGCGGCGGGTTGGGCCTCGCGTTCGAGGCCGACGGCCCGGCCGCTGCGGTCACCGTCACCGGCCCGGGCTTCACCGACGAATGGCGCTGGCGGGCCGCGCCGGATAGCCGCACGGCGTCCACCGTGGTCGGTCGCCGCGACGGCCGGGCCCTCGGCGGTCTCGACGCCGCCGATACCCTCCGCCGCCCGCGCTGATTCTCCGCCGGACCATCGAGGGATCCGCTCACGAATCCACGAACTCACGGGCCACCGAATTGACCCACGGAATCTCCGGTTCCGTCGCCCGTCTGCGGCCGGTAGAATGCCGGGCATGAATACCGAGCGGCGGATGATCAGCGAGGTCCGGCCGGGGGAGACGCTCGATCAGGTCTTCCTCGTCCGGGACAAGGACCTTCGGACGACCAAGACGGGCGACCTGTACATCACGTGCACGCTGTGCGACCGCAGCGGGGCGCTTCCGGCCCGGATGTGGCAGGCGTCGGAGAAGATCTTCCAGTCGATCCCGACCGACGGCTACCTGCACGCCAAGGGGCGCGTGGATGACTATCGCGGGCAGACGCAGTTCATCATCGACGCGTGCCGGCCGTTCCCCGAGGGCAAGGTGGACCTGGCCGACTTCATCCCCGTCACGGAACTCGACGTCGAGCAGATGTGGGCGGAGCTGCTGGAGATCCTGCGGGCGGTGAAGGATAAGCCCCTGCGCCTGCTGATCAAGAAGTTCGTGGAGGACCGGGAGCTGGTGGCGGCGTTCAAGCGGGCGCCGGCCGCCATGGACCTGCACAACCCGTTCATCGGCGGGCTGCTCGAGCACACGCTCGCGATCGCCAAGGCGGCCAAAGCCCTGCTGCCGCTGTATCCGAAGCTCAACGCCGACCTGGTGCTGACGTCGGTGCTGCTACACGACATCGGCAAGACGGCGGAGCTTTCGGCCGGGACGACGATGAAGTACACGGACCGCGGGCAACTGATCGGGCACATCACGATCGCGGCCATCTGGACGGAGCAGAAGGCGGCGGCCGTGGCGGAGGAGACGGGCGAGCCGTTCCCGCAGCGGACGCTGGACTGCCTGCAGCACATTATCCTGTCGCACCACGGGCAGAGGGAGTGGGGCTCGCCGGTGTTGCCGGCGATTCCGGAGGCGTTCTTCCTGCACTACTTGGACAACCTGGACGCGAAGATGTACATGACGCTGCACGCGGTGGCGACGGACGCCGACCCGGAGGCGTCGTTCACGAACTACATCCGGCAGATCCAGACGCGGATCTACAAGCACAGCGGCGCGGGGGAGTGAGCGAACGGGAGGGCGAACATGAAAGTGCTCTACATCGGCGGGACAGGGGAGATTTCGTACGAATGCGTGCGGCGAAGCGCGGAGCTGGGGCAGGAGGTGTCGGTGTTCAATCGCGGCCGGCACGACGAGCCGCTGCCGGCGGGCGTGCGGCAGATCACGGGCGACCTCGCGGACGACGCGGCGTACGGGCGGCTTGGGGCGGAGGGCTTCGACGCGGTCTGCCAGTTCCTGGCGTACAAGCGCGAGACGGTCGAGCGAGACGTGCGCGTATTCGGCGGGCGGTGCGGGCAGTACGTGTTCATCTCGTCGGCGTCCGCGTACCAGAAACCCCCGCCGACCGTCGTCGTCACCGAACAGACGCCGCTGGCGAACCCATACTGGCCCTACAGCCAGGCGAAGGCCGAGATGGAGCGATACCTGCTCGAGCAGCACGCGGCCGGCGCGATTCGCGTCACCATCGTCCGGCCGAGCCACACGCACCGCACGCGCTTCCCCGGCGGCATCGCCCGGGGCGACGACTGGGCGTGGCGGATGCTCAACGGCCGGCCGGTCATCGTCCACGGTGACGGGCAGAGCCTATGGACGATCACGCACAGCCGGGACTTCGCGGGCGCGTTCTGTCGGCTGCTCGGGGAGCCGCGGGCGCTCGGGGAGGCGTTCCACATCACACGGCACATGCAGTCGTACGCGTGGGACGACATCTACCGGGCGATGGGGGCGGCGCTGGGGGTGGAGCCGCGGCTCTCGCACGTGCCGGTGGGGCAGCTGCTGGACTGGAACGGACGCTGGGCCGGGCCGCTGCTCGGCGACAAGGCGTGGTCGGTGAAGTTCGACAACACGAAGGTGCGGTCCGTCGTCGGCGAGTGGGTGTGCGAGGTGAGTTTGGCGGAGGCGATGGCTGGCGCGGCGGCGGATTATTCCGAGCGGCGGGCGGAGGATCATCGGCCGGACCCGGCCGTGCACGAACGCCTCGACCGCATCGCGGCCGAGAATTCGTGAGCGGCAGCGTGTGGAGGCGACGGAATTCGCGTGTTCCTGGAGCGAACTCGCCCGGAAGGCATTCGCGGATTCTTCATGAAAAGACTTTGGAATCCCCCTTGCGTATCTGGGGAACGGCGGTAGAATTAAATGTGCTTTGGTGCGGTTGCTCGCCGCCTTAGCATTTCGGGCTCGACTGCCGAACGACATGGGAACTGCTCATCCTGCGTCGGAGGCGCGGCGAATGCGGTTGCCGGGAGCCCGGCGAATCTATTGCTCGAAACGCGTGAAGTCTCCGGTCTGGAGCGGTGTGCGCTCGCACCGTGCCGGGGAAAGCGCAAAAAATCGTAGCGCAAGGAGATGAGGAGATGCTCGCTCGAAGGCTCATGTTAACGGTAGCGGTCACGGTCGCTTTCCTGGGGGCGCCCGCTCTGGCCGGAAAACTAACCAACCCCAGCTTTGAGACGGTCTCCGGCGGCGACGCCAGGGCCCCACAGCTTCTGCTGAACGACATCGACTGGATGAAGCTTAGCGATGGCGTTCCCGGCGGCGATGGCAATCCCTACGTGGCCGACAACGGGGTGACGAACAACAACGATTTCCTGCCCGCTTCGTCCATCGCGAACTGGACCGTGCTGGATGTCGTGGACTGGGTGTCGGATGGCTACTGGACGGCTCAGGACGGCGACCGTAGCGTCGATCTGAGCGGCTCGGCCCCCGGTGGGCTGTACCAGGCCTTCGATACCAGCGAACGGGACACCGGCGACCCGACAAAGCGTCCGATCTACGCGGTGGAGTTTTACCTGTCGGGCAACCCGGGCCCGAACGATACCAACCTGGGCGGACAGGGCGGGATCCGGACGATCGAGATCCTGGTCGGTGACGGCACCCCCACGATCAACAGCGTCGCGGAGAATGACGTGACCTTCTCCGGTGCCTTCGGTACCATCCTGCATACGACGCGGACGTTCGACACGGATTCCCTCGTGCCGGATATTCCCGACCCGGCCCACGACGACCCCATTCCGGACATGGGCTGGCAGCAGATTCTCGGCATCCAGTTCGAGCTGCCCGACAACGCGCTGACTGAGTTGACCGTACTGTTCCGCTCGCTGGACAACACCCCCTACGGCCCGGCGATCGACGACGCCGACGTGGAGTTCACCGGCTTTACGCCTGAGCCGGGAACGATGTCGCTGCTGCTGCTCGGCGGCGTGGCGGCGCTGGCTCGCCGCCGTCGGCGGTCCTGACGCCTGGGGCAGTGAACGTGTGGTTTCGGCGTCCGCCGGCCTCGAAGGGCTGGCGGACGCCGCTGCTTTTCTCGCTTCGCCGGGAAGCTTGGAACTCAGCGGTCTCTCGTCCTAACTCGGCGGAGAAACGGCAGGAATGGGGGTTGCGGGATTAGGGAAATCGCCTACAATCGTACGTAGGTCGGAGGGTCGCTCAGCCGTCCGGCCGCTCCACGGCGGCCACGTGGTCGCCCCGGAGAATCGAGGGTTCCGCGGCACGCTCGGCAACTGACGCCGCGAAACCGGCCAACGGCTCGGAATACTTGGCTTGCCTGGGCGTGGAACCAGCGCGCGCCGGAAGCCGAAACAGGAGGACAAACGATGGATGCTCAGAGGATCAAGCTTCTCGCCGTAGCTCTGCTCGTGGTGGCGCTTGTGGCGCTGCCGGCCGGAGCAAACCAGATCAGCAACCCCGGCTTCGAGACGTTCGGCTCGGCCGATTCCCGGATCGCCCAACTCGGGCCCGACGACATCGACTGGATGCGGCTGTTCGAGAACGACGCCGCCGGGGACGGACAAGCCTATGTGGACGATAACGGCCTGACCAACAACAACCAGATCCTGCCCAACGATGCCATTGCCGACTGGACGGTGCTGGGCGTGGTGGACCTGGTGTCGGAGGGGTACTGGCAGGCCGGTTCGGGCGAATTCAGCGTGGACCTGAGCGGGTCGGGCCCTGGCGGGCTGTATCAGGCCTTCGACACCTCGGATCGCGATCTCGGCGACCCGGGCCTGCACCCCGTGTACGCGATCACGTTTGACCTGTCGGGCAACTCGGACAACCACGACCCCGGCGAGCAGAACGGCGTGCGAACCTTGGAGGTGCTGATCGGCGACGGCACACCGACCATCAACAGCCTGACGCCCGGGGACGTGACCTTCTCCGGCGCTTCCGGGCTGCTGGCGTCGGGCACGTTCGATTTCGACACGGCGACGCTCGATATCCCCGACCCCGAGCACGACGACGCGATTGCCGACATGCAATGGTCGCCCCGGGCGATGGCCGATTTCGAACTGCCGGACAACGCGATTACCGAGTTGACGATCCTGGTCCGTTCGTTGAACGGAGACCCCTACGGCCCGGCGATCGACAACGTCAGCATCGAGCTCCAGGGCTTCGCGCCCGAGCCGGCCACGCTCGGCGTGATCGCCTCCGGCGGCGCCTGCCTGCTGCTGCGCCGCCGCCGCCGATAGAGGCCGGTGCATTCGAGAGGATTCTGGCGCCCGCGGACGCGTCGTTCGCGGGCGCTTCGCTGCGCCGGGAGGCCCCCGTCAGTCGTTCCGCCGGATCGCCACGGCCGTTGGCCGGCCGACCAATTCGGCGATGGCAAGATCCGCGTCGGTGAACGGTTGCTCGCCCTTCCGGTAGAGCACGACCAGCCCGATCATTTCCTCCTCGGCCGGCAGGAGGGGGATGGCGAGGATGCTGATTCCCGGCAGGTATCGGCGGATGGTCTCGTCGAAGCGGTCGGCCTCATCCTGGGCGTCGATAAGCAGGCATCGCGGATCGCTCAGGACGGTGTCCACGACGGGCTGGACCAGGGCTTGGCAGAAGGCGGGGTTGTCAGGCTGGGGCACGCCGAATCGCCCGGCGACCAGCAGTTCGGCGTTCTGGTCGCAGACCATGGCCACGCCCTGCACGCCGCCGGACGCCTTAACGAATGTCCGGAACAGGCAGCGGAACACGTCGTCGTCGGTGGGGGCGGCGAGCAACTCGCTCTGGTAGGCGATGACCGACTTGTGCAACGAGAGTTGCCCGCTGAGCGTGCGGTAGGCGACGGTGAGGTCGGCGCAGGTCGTGTCGAGTTGCTTGAGGGCGCGTTTGCGTTGTCGGTTGACCCGGCCGGCGAGCCGGCGCAGCCGTCGCGCACGACGGCGCAGCCGCTGGTCTTGCCCCCGGCGCGCCAGCGCTTCGCGCACCGTCCCCGCCAGCCGCCGAACGTCCAGCGGCTTGGTCATCAGTTCGACGGGGCGGTGCTGCGACGCCTCCGCCAGCGTTTCCGGGTCGCGAAGCCCGGTAATCACGACGGCCGGTAGGTCGTCCAACTACCTGCGGAGCCGGTCGATCACCTCCAGTCCGCTCTCCACGCCCAGGCGCACGTCGGCGATCACGCAGTCGATGGGCTCCCGCCGCGCCGCGTCGATGGCCTCGGCGCTGGTCCCCGCGGCCAGCACGCGAAGGTCATCGGAGGTCAGCGCGTCCACGAGCATTTCACGGATTCCCGGCTCGTCATCCACGACGAGGACGCGTTGCGGCTGTCGGTTATGCGGCATTCGGATTCTCCTGTCCGTCTGTCGTCTCCCTCGCCCGCGGAAGCTCCACGTACGCGGTGGTGCCCTGTCCTTCTGCGCTGCGAAGCCACAGTCGCCCGCCGTTGATCTCCACATACCGCCGCGCCAGCGGCAGGCCCATTCCCGCTCGACGTCCCGCCGCCTGAGACGAGTAGAACGGCGTGAACGCACGCGACGCCGTCTCCGCGTCCATCCCCGCGCCGAAGTCCGTCACGCGGACCAGGACAACGTCGGTATCTTCCTCGGCGGCGGCACGAAGATCGATCCGGGCCGCCTGGTCCTTTGTGGCCGCCGCGTTGCGGATCAGTTCCGCCAGCGCCCGGACCGCCTGTTCGCCATCGGCGAATACCTTCGGAACACCGGCTTCAACCTGTATATCGACCTGCGCAGAAGCGGCTTGAGGATCATCCGACGAAGTGGCCGCTTCCGCTGCCCTGTCCAGAAGCTCACTGACTTCGATCGCCTCCGGGCGGGGCGGCGCGGGCGAGGCGAATTCCATCAGGTTGGTCAAGATATCGCTGATGCGGTGCGCCTCGCCGGCGATGAGGTTCCACAGGTCCTTCTGTTTGCGGCTGCGGGCGCGTTTGGCCATCAGTTGGGCCCGCCCGGAAATGACCGCCAGCGGGTTGTTCATTTCGTGGGCGGCGCCCGCGGCGAGTTCGCCGATGGCCGCCAGCGTCCGGGCCTCGGCCAGGGCGTGCTGCGTGCGGGCCAGCACCTGCGAGGCCCCCGCGAGCTGCTCGCCGAGACGCACCGCTTTCTCACGTCCCTGGGCGATCGCAAGCGCGGCCGCGGCCACGTCGGCGAGCCCGCGGATTACCTCGCAAGACTGCCGTCCCGCAGCCCCCGCCGCCGGGGGCAGCGCCAGCACGACGCCGCCGATCCACCGTCCGCCGCAGACCAGGGCCTGGTGGGAGTGCGCGGGGGCGTCGAGCCAGTCGGCGAGGGCGAGGGCGTCGCCGAGCAGCATGGACAGCGCCTCGTCGGCGCGGCAGGGCGCCGCCGGAGCGGCGGCCGGGTCGAACCGGGCACACAGGGCCACCGTTCGCCAGACGCACGTCCGCGTCGCGTCGCGGCGGACCATCAGAACCGACTGCGCCTCCCCATCGATGCCGTAAGCCACCACAGGCCCCGACGTTTCCGGGGCGGCTTCGGCGGCCGCCTGCGCCAGCGATTCGAGGGCTTCGGCTACGCCGGCGTTGCCGCACAGAGACGACTCGAACCGGCGCACGAGATCGAAAGCCTTTGCGCCGACGCTCCGTTCGTGGGCCCCGCGACGAAGATCCCCGCAAATCCCCCCAAGCGTCCGGTTGGCCCGAGCGACTTCGGCAAGCGTCGGCGCGCGTACGGCGTCGAGCCCCAGGCGGCGAGCATGGCGCTCCACGTCGCCGGGCAGCGACTCGCGGATCTCCTTGATCGTGCCGGGCGGAAGGGTCAGGGCCGCGGCCAGTTGCTCCGCGGTGCGCCCCGGCGCATGGCTGCCCGAGAAGCCGATCCCCCGCTCGCCCGCAATGGCGTCGGCCAGCGCGACCGTCGCCACCACGCGTCGGTTGGCCAGATCCGTCGGCAGCGATTCCACCGGCTGGGCGTGGAGCCACAACACCTCGCGCAGGACCGCCGGAAGCCGCCAGTGCTCCGCCAGACGACGGCCGAAAGCGAGGTGATCGACGCCGACGAACTTCCGCTCGAGCTCGGCGATCTCCGCCTCGCTCGTCTGCGCCGCCTCCAGGGCGCGGGCGTAGGTCTTCGGCACGGCCGCGTGTAGCGCCAGCTTGCCGAGATCGTGCAATAGTCCGCAGGCGAACGCCTCCTCGCGCGAGACGCCGCAGAACGCCCGGACCGCCAGCCGCTCGGCCGCGCACGCCACGGCCAGGCAGTGCCGCCAGAACTCCACGCGATCGAACCCGGCCGGGGCATCGGCGTCGGACCATTCGGCCGAAAGCGCCGCGACGAGACCCGCCGAATCGTCCAGGCGCGCCAAGGCGTCCGGGACGGTCATGGTGGACTCCGGAACCAGCGCGTTGGCGCGGACAAGCAGAGAGGCCGTCAGGGCGGGATCGCTGGCAAGCAGTTCTCCGAGAGTTCCTTCATCAGGGGCAGGCGCGCCGGGGGCGGGCGCGGCGAGGTCGATCGCGCGCGAGGCCACGCGAGCGAGGGTCGGCAGCGCGTCGATTTCGCGCGCGAGCACGTCCGCCTGGCCGGCGGTCAGCCCGCCGGCCCCGCTCCGTTTTCCTTCGTTCACTCCCACCGCTCAGCCTTGTCGCTAGCTCTTGACCATCTCCAGGATCCGCTGCATGACGTTCTGGATGTTGAACGGTTTCTTGATGAAGTCGTCGGCGCCGGCCTCTTTCAGCTTGTCGATCTCCCCACGGTCCACCATGCCCGAGATGATCAGGATCCTGATCGAAGACAGGTCGGGGTTCTCACGGATGGTCCGGCAGACGATGTTGCCGTTGATGTCCGGCAGCATGTAGTCGAGCACCACCACGTCGGGGAGGAACTGCTGCGTCATCACGCCGGCGTCGTAGCCGGTGCTTGCCGTGGCGACCTCGAACCGCCCGTCGCCCTTGAGCACATCGACGAACAGTTCCACAATCTCCGGGTCGTCGTCCACCACCAGCACGCGGATCTTCCCGTCGTCCAGCCCGTCGAGCGGGATGTTGTTCTTCTTCATGAACTCGAGGAGCTTATCGCGCGGGATCCGCCGGAACCTGCTGCCCGGCACCCGGAACCCCTCGAGCTGACCATTGTCGAAGCAGCGGATGATCGTCTGTTGCGAGAGCCGGCAGATCGTCGCGGCTTCGCCGGTGGTGAAAACGGCTTTGTGTCGCACGGTTGGGTCTCCTCGCGCTCCCCTCGGACGGGCGGTTCGCAGCCCCCGACCGTCCGGCCGAACGCGCCTATTCCTGCATCGTCTTTCTCAATAGCCGACTTAACTCCCCCAGACGCTACATCTTCACAGGCCTCAGTATCTTAACATGGCCTGATGGGGGTGCAACGCCGAAATCCCTCGCTCGCGGCCCAGGCGCCCAAGCGCCTCCGGGCTCGGGCGGAGGCATTTGGCGGCGAGTGCTTAGGCTCCCGCCGATCCGTGGTGGTCGCTGGGCTCGGCCGGCGCAAAAAAAAGCAGGCGCGGCTCCATCCGCGCCTGCCATGACCGAAACAACGCGCTACGAATTCGGGAACAGGTCTTCCATCAACCGGTCCACCGTGACCTCAATCCGCTCGGGGGTCTCGTACGTGCCGGCCTCGATCTCCGCCTTCACGCGGGCGACCACGTCCGGGCGCACATCCGGAAGCTCCTGGACCTTGGCGGCAAGCTGGGCGGCCGAGGAGATCTCGACCACATCGGCGGGCTGACTTGCCGCGACAGGCTGATCGGGCGCGACAGGGGCGGTGGGCTCCACGGACTGCGGTGGGATGCTCGGATGGACGCCTTCGACGTTGATCATCACTACCTCTTCATCCGTCCCTAGGGGACGGGGCTCATTGCTGCGGCCGGGCTGCGGGACGGGCTTCCGTGTCGCCGCCCCGCAGGACCGGGTAAGCTGGCCGCATGAATCTGGTCAACGTTTCTCCGAGCCGACTCGACCGATCCGGCCGGCCCGTCGCGTCCATGCACCTCATTTATCGAATTCACATGGCGGTTATCTTAATAGACGCCGAGTATTCAGATTCCCTATAAGATCATGTGAAAAAGGGACTTAGGGAGTCCTCCCGCACGTTCGCCCCGATCCGTGCCGGAATCCGCCAGATTGAGCGGCGATGCTTGGTCCCCCAAGCCCTCCAGACCTCCCAGCTTATCGCTTCGGGGGTGGCTCCGCCGGCTACGGCACGCTGTCGCGCACGGCCCGGAACATCGCCAGCAGGTTCTCCACCGGCGTGTTCGCCTGCACGTTGTGGATCGTGTTGAACACGTACCCGCCGCCCTCGTTGAAGATATCAATCCGCTCGCGGACCTCGCGGTACACCTCGTCCGGTGTCCCGAACGGCAGCGTCTTCTGCGTGTCCACCCCGCCGCCCCAGAACACCAGGTCCTGCCCGAACTCGCGCTTCAGCTCCCGCGCGTCCATGCCAGCGGCCGAGCACTGCACGGGGTTCAGGATGTCGAACCCGTCCTCGATCATCAGCGGGATCAGTTCGAGGATGCCGCCGCAGCAGTGCTTGAACGTCTTCCATGGCGTGTGTTCATGGACGGCCGCGTTCAGTCGGCGGTAATACGGGCGGTACAGGTCCTTGTACATCCGGGGCGAGATGAACGGCCCGCGCTGGGTGCCGAGGTCGGTCCCGCACACGAAGGCCGCCTGCACGCGGTCGCCGACGGCCTGGCCGAGTCGGCGGATGTTCTCGACGGCGATTTCGGTCTGGCGGCGGAAGACCTCGTGTACGTAGTCCGGCCGCGAGACGGTGGAGACGTACCATTCCTCCACGTCGCGGATACCGCGCGGGCGCCTCAGGGCGGTGCCGGGCACGAAGGCGATGTCGCCCAGCCCGCAGCCCGGCAGCGAGATGATCGCGCCGTACTCGGTCTCGGTCGCGATCCGCCCGGCCCGACCGGCGAAATCGGCGATCTCTTCTTCCGGTAGCGGTCCGAACTCCTCCAGATTGTCGGCCGGGTCGAGCGTGCGCTCATCGAGCGGGGGCTGGCGGATGATGGCGTCGAAGTAGTACCCGCCTTTGGGCATGCGACCGGAGGGCGGGGCGGTGCGGTCGGCCTGGGGGTGGATGAGCCAGTCGCCGTTCTCGTCCTCGGTGATGACGAAGCCGTCGGGGACTTCGACCTCGGTGCCGTCAAAGAGCGTCAGCGGCCGCCAGTTGCGGTTCTCGTAGCCGAACATCGTCTTGCGACCCATGAGGGCGAGCACGTCGATGTCGAGCGCCTCGCGGAGCGGCTCGTCGATCTCGCCGAGCATCTGGAACGGCTCGTGGACGCGGATCCGGTGGTCGGCGTCGCCGAGGACGGCCTTGCGGAGCTTGCCGAGCGTGCTGGCGGCGATGCCGCTGCACATCGTGGCGCCGAAGTCCACGCAGACGCGGTCGGGCGGCCGGTGGTTCAGCGTGGCGGTGAGTCTTTCCCGCGGGTTCATCGTTGACTGTCTCCCGGGCCTTGCTAGGGTTGCCGGCCGCGGTCGATGCTAAACGGCCGGGTACAACGTGTGCAACAGCCGTGGCGAGGGCAGAATTCGTGATTGACGCAGAGGACAGCGGCGCGGAACTGATCGAACGGCTCGCGGGGCTCCGCGACCTGGGCGTGTCGGGGCAGGCTTCGGACGAGGAGCGCGCGAAGCTTCGCACGTGGGCGGCGCTTGACGTGCGCGGGCACCTGACGCGCGGGTACGACTACCCGTGGGCGAAGGCGGCGCCACCGCACGGCCCGGGCACCGGCGCCGAGACGCTGCTGCGCGCGTACGCCGTCTGGGCGCTGGACCGCGTCGAGCCGCGCGCCGCCGGAGCGCCGACCGTGGCGTACCACGTGGCCGCGGAGCAACCGAACGCGGACGACGCCAACGACGGCTCGGCCGAGCGCCCGCTCCGAACGATTCAGGCGGCCGGTGACCGCGCACGCGCCGGCGACACGGTTGTCGTTCACGCCGGGACGTATCGCGAGCGGGTGTGCCCGATGCGGACGGGGGAGGCGGACCGGCCGATCACGTTCGCGGCCGCCGAAGGCGACGCGCCGGCGGTCGCCGCGTGTGACGCATGGGATGTCGAGTGGCGAGAGGAAGGGGACGGGGTCTGGTCGGCCGAGTACCGTCCGCTGCCGTGGGACGCCCCGCCCATGGCGACGAGCAATTGCGAGCAGGTATTCGTCGATGGCGAGTTGCTGCCGCACGTCGAGACGCTCGACGAACTGCGTGCGACGCCGGGTGCGATGACGAAGGCAATCGATGAGGGCGCCGTCACCGGCCGGATCTTCATCCACCTCGACGGCGGCGATCCCAAGGAGCGCCTCGTCGAGCGCTCGGTGCGGCAGCAGTGCCTCGCGCCGATCGTGCGCGGGCTGGGACATATCCACGTCCGCGGGCTCAGGATGCTTGGCGCCGCCGCCCCGCGCTGGCACGGGCCCAACTGGAAGCAGATCAACCAGCGGGCCGTCCTCGACGTCGCCAACGGGCACCACTGGCTCATCGAGGATTGCATCGTCGAATGGGGCAATGCCCAGGGCATGCAGGTTGCCGCCGGCGGCTTCTCCGATGACCTGCGCTTCCGGCCGGCCGTATGGCCGGAAAGCGGCGAGCCCGGCGGCTGGGGCGAGGGCCTCAAGCGCTGCGAGGAGGACACCATCGACGAGTCCCTCATGCGCCGCAACGCCATCCGCGGCTGCACGGTCCGCCACCACGGCATCGCCGGGCTCGTCGGCATCGGCTGCGCGACGGGCATCGTTATCGACGACAACGTGTTCGAGGGCAACTGCCGTATCCCCGGCAACCGCGGCACGGCCGAGGAGGGGGCGATCAAAATCCACGGCATGGAGCACAACCTCATCCGCCACAACCTGATCCGCGACAATCTCTGCAAGGGGGTATGGATCGAGTCGGGCAGCCATCACACCCGCTTCACGGGCAACATCCTCATCAACAACGCCCAGCAGCGGATCATGGTCGAGAACAACCCCGGGCCGAACCTGATCGACAACAACGTGGTCCTCGACGGGGGGCCGAGGGCGGCGAACGACCACGGCTTCGGCTTCTACGTCCATACGGGCAACAGGACCACGGTCATCAACAACGTCATCGTGGGCCAGCCGACGGGCACGCGCGTGCGGGCGCTGTTCCATTGGGAGATGGTCAAGGGCGTGCCCTCGACCACGAGCGGGCACAAGATCTGGAACAACCTCATCGCCAACCAGCGCGACCACGGGCTGACGCTCATGCCCACGGTCCCGCGCTGCGAGGAGAACGAGGGCAACCACAATCTGCTGTGGAACCACGGCCGACCGGTGCGGTGCATGGTCGAGAACACCGGCGATGTCGGCCTGAGGTGGGAGACGACCGAGGTCGGCCGACGGCGCAGGCTCACCGGCGGCGGCAACCTCGAGGTCACGACCGCCGAGTGGGCGGGGCTGTTCGGCCACGACGATGACAACCTGCCCGTGCCGCTTGCGGCGATTCTGGCGGAGGCGTCTCCTGAGCGCATGCGGGACATGCTCGAGGCCGCGTGGCAGCGGCGCGGGCTCGACCTCGACGGCGGGTATTTTGAGCCGGAGCCGGTCTCGACCAAGGAGTTTCTCGGCCTGCTGCGCCCGGAGCTGGCGGGCTGCGGGCTGCTCCACCACTGGCAACTGTCGCCGAAGTCCGGCGTGCAGGCGTGGCGCACGCCCGACGGCCCGCGGCAACTGACGTTCCGCGGCGATGAGATCGGCGCGTTCGAGGCGCTGCCGGACGACGCCCTGGCCGGGGACGGGAGCGAGCACGAGCCGATGGCCATGACCCTCAGCGACGAGCGGCGAGTGGCCCTCGGGGCGGGCTGGCGCGTCGCGGCCGCCGGCTTGCCGGCGGAGATCGACGGCGAGGAGCTGGTCATCCGCGTGCCGCACGAGGCCGCCAACGGCCCATACGGCGTGCTCGTGGCCGGGCCGGGCGGCCGGCGCTATGTGCCGGTCAACGTTTCGCCGCCGCTGGCGATCCGCGAGGTCGCCGCGCGCCGCACGCCCGCTGACAGGGCCGTCGTCGTCACGCTCGCCAATAACGGCGGCCAGTCGCTCGCGGCCGCCATCGAGGTGCGGATCGGCGACGAGACGCGGACGGCGCAGGTCACGCTCGCGCCGCGATCGACCGAGGCCCACGCGGTCCCGGTCGCCTTCGCCGACGCCGGTGAGGCCCACGTGACCGTCCGGGCGGCCGGGAGCACGCTGACCGAAAGCAAGCTGCTGAGCCTCGCCGCGGCCGGGCGAACGGACGACTGGGCCGACACCGAACGCTACGGCATGGACGAATTCCCCGGTGGGCTCTACCCCGAGGGGGCGTTCGACTACGTGTTCTACCAGGGCAATCTGCACGCCGGCTGGCGGGCTCGCTACGGCGACGACGGGTTGCACCTGCGGATCGAAGTCGAGCACACGCATCACCTCTGCGAGCACGACCTGGACATGGAGCGAATCCACACGGGCGACGGCGTGAAACTCGGCGTGAAGGGCCGGCCGGGTGACAAGCTCGCGGTCATTGGCATGGCGCTGCATTCCGGAACGCACGAGCAGAGCTGCGGGTTCTTCAAGGTCGCCAACGAGGACCGCTACACCAAGGGTCGTTGCGAGGACGTGATGCGGGCGTCCATTCGCCGCGAAGGCAAGCTCACGGCCTACGACGTGCTCGTCGCGTGGGACATGATCAACCTCGACGGCCCGCCGCCGCCGGGCACACCGTTGCCCTTCAGCGTGATGGTCTCGTGCAGAGACCCGTCGGCCGTGTACGGGCTGCAATGGTTCTACGGCATCAAGTACGGCCCGCTCGAAGGTCGGGAGGACGCCATGGGGCAGCTCTGGCTGGTCTAGTCGCGGTGTGACTTGCGGTTCCGTTCCCGGGAACGGGCGTGTGAAGGCCAAAGTTGGCTTGACGATGAGGCGGGCGGCGGGTACAAGAGTCGATTCGCTTTCACGGGGGCGGTGTGCGCATTGCGCCAGGCGGCGAGACCGCATCGGTGAAGACCAAGGCGGACCAGGACATCCCGGACCTGACGGCGCTTCGTCAGCGGATCGACGAGCTTGACAAGCGAATCGTCGAGCTGCTCAACGAGCGCGCCGAGGTCGTTGTGGAGATCGGCAAGGCCAAGCAGAACGACGGCACGCCCATCTACGCCCCCGACCGCGAGCAGGCCGTGCTCAAGCGGATCGCCGAGATGAACCGGGGCCCGCTGCTGCCGGAGACGCTCCGGGCCATCTACCGCGAGTTGATGAGCGGCTCGTTCGCGCTCGAGAAGCCCTTGCGGATCGGCTACTTGGGCCCGGAGGGGAGCTTCTCGCACCTGGCCGCCCAGCGGAAGTTCGGGGCGTCCGTCGAGCACCTGCCCGTTGCCGATATTCGGGCCGTGTTCCAGGAGGTGGCCCGCGGGCACTGCGACCTCGGCGTCGTCCCCATCGAGAACAGCGTCGGCGGCGGCGTCATCGACACGCTCGACGGGTTCATCGAGTCGCACGTGTGCATCTGCGCCGAGGTCCTCGCTGAGATCCATCACAATCTGCTCGCGAATTGCCCGCCCGAGGACATCAAGGTTGCCGCCTCCAAGCCCGAGGTCTTCGCCCAGTGCCGCAACTGGCTGTCGAGCAGCCTCAGCGGCGTGCAACTCCTGCCCGTGGCGAGCACTGCGAAGGCGGCCGAGATGGCCGCGAACGAGCACGGCCTTGCCGCCATCGGCTCGACGCTGGCGGCCGAGCTGTACGGGCTCAAGATCGTCTTCGAGAACATCGAGGACAATCCCCGCAACCAGACCCGTTTCTTCGTGATCTCGCAAACGCCGGCCCGGCGAACCGGACACGATAAGACGGCCCTGATGTTCACGACGGCGCACCGGGCCGGGGCGCTGGCGGAGGTGCTGAACGTTTTTTCGCGGTTTGGGATCAATCTCACGAACATCGATACGCGGCCGTCGCAGCGGCGGAATTGGGAGTACTATTTCTTTGTGGACGCCGAAGGGCACAGCGAGGATGAGAATCTCGCCCGCGCCCTGACGGAGGCCCGAGAGCACTGCGGCGAGCTGCTGGTGCTGGGCAGCTTCCCGCGGGCGGAAGGCACGGTTTAACGGGCACGGATTCAGGGCAGAGGACAAGGAACAAGGGATATGGCGCGAAAGCTATTTGTCGCCGGCAACTGGAAGATGAACACCTCGCTCGCGGCGGCGGAGGACCTCGCCACCGCGCTGGTGGAAGGCATCGGGTCGGTCAAGGAGGTGGACGTGGCGGTCTGCCCGCCGTTTCCGTACCTGGTGGCTGTGGGAAGCGCCTTGGGCGTCAGCAACATCGCGCTGGGGGCCCAGGACGTGTTCTACGAGGACAACGGCGCGTACACGGGCGAGGTCTCGACGATGATGCTCAAGGACGTCGGCTGCCGGTACGTGATCGCCGGGCACAGCGAGCGGCGCCACGTCATCGGCGAGACGGACGAAATCGTCAACCGGAAGGTCCTCCAGGCGTTGTCCGACGGGCTCGACGTGATCTTCTGCGTCGGCGAGCTGTTGGAGGAGCGCGAGGGCGAGCAGACGCTGGACGTGGTCAAACGCCAGGTCACCCGCGGGCTGGAAGGCGTCGGGCGGTCGTGGACCGACGGGCTGACCCTGTCCGACCGCCTGACCATCGCCTACGAGCCGGTTTGGGCGATCGGCACGGGCAAGACGGCCACGCCCGACCAGGCCCAGGAGGTCCACGCCATGGTCCGCGGACTGGTGGCCGAGCTGTACGATTCTTCGCTGGCCGAGCAGATGCGGATTCAGTATGGCGGGTCCGTCAAGCCCGCCAACGCCGCCGACCTGCTGGCGAAGGAAGACATCGACGGCGCCCTGGTCGGCGGGGCCTCGCTGAAGGCCAAGGACTTCGCCGACATCGTCCGGGCGGGAATGGGCGTGCGGAAGTAACCGGATCCGGCCGTGCCCGCGGGCACGGCCCTCAAGAAAGACGCGGCTATGGACATCTTCCTCGGAACGCTTTTTGTGGTGATCTGCATTCTGCTGATCGTGGTGGTGCTGCTTCAGCGCGGCCGCGGCGGCGGGCTGGGGGCGGCCTTCGGCGGCGCGGGCAGCAGCGCGTTCGGCACGCGGACGGGCGACGTGTTCACGTGGGTGACGATCGTGCTGACCGGGTTGTTCCTGCTGCTGGCGATCGGGACGAACTTCCTGTTCCGCCCGGAGCGGGAGCAGGTGGAGCCGCCGACGTTCACGCCGGCGCCTTCGGAGATTTCCGAGCCGGTAGAGGTCGCCCTGGCGAGCGAGACGCCCGGCGCGACCATCCGCTACACGCTGGACCCGGACGAGGAGCTAACGGAAGACTCGACGTGGTACAAGCGCGGCATTCTGGTCAAGGTGGAGCCTGGGCAGACGCTTCGGGCCCAGGCCTTCCGCAAGCGATGGATTCCCAGCGAGGTTGTCTCGGCCACGTACCCCAAGGCCCCGCCGCAGGTGGCCACGCCCCGGTTCGACCCCGAGCCGGGCGAGATTCGGGAACCGGTCGAGGTCATGGTCGTCAGCGACACAGAGGGCGCGACGGTACGCTACACGACGGATATGACGGTGCCGACGGAGGAATCGCCCGCGGCGACCGGGCTGATCCGCGTGGTGCCCGGCGCGACGATCAAGGCGCGGGCGTACAAGGACGGCTACCGTCCCAGCGAACTGGCGGTCGCCTACTACGCGGAGGATCTCACGCCGGCGACGGCCCCGGCGACCGCGCCGGCCGCCACGGCGCCGGCCGGCGGCGTCGAATAAACGCGCGGGAGCAACGCCCATGCTGCGATCGATGACAGGCTTTGGATCGGCCCAGGGCCAAGTGGACGGCGTAGAGTACGCCGTCGAGGTCCGCGCGGTGAACAACCGCTACTTCAAGGCGGTCGTGAAGCTGCCGGACAGCCTGGCATCGGCGGAGGGCGAGGTCGAGAAGCTGATCCGCTCGCGCGTGGGGCGCGGCACGGTGACGCTGTCGGTGCGGATGCGCGTGCCGGACGAGATGGCCGCCCACCGGGTCAACGCGGCGGCGCTGCAACGGTACCTGGACCAGCTTCGACCGCTGGAAATGGACGCCAATCCGACGCTTCGGATTGACCTGGGCGCGATGCTGCAATTGCCCGGCGTCTGCGAGCCGGCGCCGCTCGAAGAGCTGGCCCGCCGCACGCAGGACGGGCTGCTCAAGCTGGTGGCCGGGGCGCTCGACGCCCTCGTCGCGATGCGGCGAACCGAGGGCGAAGCCCTCAAGGCCGACCTGCTGGGCCACTGCGAGGCCATCGAACAGCACCTGGCGGCTGTCGGGCAGCGGTCGCCGCAGGTGGTGGCGGAATACCACAAGCGGCTGTCGGCCCGGGTGCAGGAGTTGACCGGCGCGGGCAATCTGAAAATCGACGAGGACATCCTGGCCCGCGAGGTGGCGATCTTCGCGGAGCGGTGCGACGTGGCCGAGGAGATCTCGCGGATGCGCGGGCACGTGTCGCAGTTTCGCGACGCCCTCGGGCAGGGCGAGCCGTCCGGGCGGAAGCTCGACTTCATCGCGCAGGAAATGCTCCGCGAGGCGAATACCATCGGCTCGAAGGCGAATGACGCGGAGATCGCCCGGTCGGTGGTGGAACTGAAGACGGCCGTTGATCGGATCAAGGAACAGGTGCAGAACGTCGAGTAGGCTTTTGGGCGACGGATGAGCGGCAAGTTGGTGGTGATCAGCGGCCCATCGGGCGTGGGCAAGGGCACGATTCGCGAAGTCGTGCTGAGGCGCACGGGCGCGGAGTTCAGCGTGTCGCTGACGACGCGCCCCCCCCGGCCGGACGAGCAGGACGGGCGGGACTACCGCTTTGTCGGGCGCGGGGAATTCGAGCGGATGCGCGACGCCGGCGAGCTGCTCGAATGGGCCGAGGTCTTCGGCGAGTTGTACGGCACGCCGGTGGCGCGCGTGCGGCGGGCGATTGAGGCCGACCGGACGATCGTGCTCGAGATCGACGTGCAGGGCGCGCTGCAGGTGCATCGCCGCATGCCGGACGCGACGTACGTGCTGATCGTGCCGCCGTCCGACGAGGAACTCGCCCGGCGGATCGGCGAGCGCGGTACCGAAAGCGGCGAAGCCGTCCGGCGCCGGCTCGCCAAGGCGAAGGAAGAAATCCGGGTCGCTCGGCAGAGCGGCATCTACACACACGAGGTCGTCAACGACGACCTGGAACAGGCGATCGAGGCGGTCGCCGCCATTGTGGAAGGCTAACGGGCTGACGGCCGAATTCGACGGCCGGGCCCGACGGGAGAATACGGCAGAATGATCGAAGCGCTGAAGAGCGAGGAAATCGTTGAGAAGGTCGGCGGCAAGTTTAAGCTGACCGCCCTGATCCAGAAACGGATCGTCGAGCTGATGCAGGGGGCTCGCCCGCTGATTGAGGCGCAGCGCGGCATGACGTTGCTCGAGGTGGCGATTCAGGAGATCCTCGAGGAGAAGATCGCCATCGACTACGAGAATTCCGATATCCCGCGCCCGGACGAACTGGAGTAACGGCGCCGGTGGCATGGGAATGACGAAAGGCGAGGCCGGGTGCCACGGGTTGCTCGCAACCGGTGCTCAGCCTCTTCACGGCTTGGCAAGCAAGCCGTGGCACCCCTGACCCGGAAGGCTCCGTGGCTGAAGGAACCGACAAGCCGTTGGCCGAGCGCGAGGTTCTCCTCGCCGTCACCGGCGGGATCGCGTGCTACAAGGCCGCCGACCTGGCGAGCAAGCTTGTCCAGGCCGGGGCCGACGTTACCGTCGCGATGACCGAGGCGGCCGAGCGGTTCGTCGCGCCGCTGACGTTCCAGCAACTCACCGGCCGGCAGGTGTTCACCAGTCTCTGGCAGCAGACCCAGCGATTCGACGCCCAGCACCTGTCGCTGACCGAGCAGGCGGACCTGATGATCGTCGCTCCCGCGACGGCGAACGTGCTCGCGAAGATGGCCGTGGGAATCGCCGACGACCTGGTCTCGACGCTGGCCCTGTCGGCCTGCGGCGCGTGCGAGGTTCTCGTCGCCCCCGCGATGAACGAGCGGATGTGGCTCGCCCCGCCGACCCAGCGGAACGTCGAGACGCTCCGCTCCCGCGGCGTGCACGTCGTCGGCCCCGCGGAGGGCCGCCTTGCCTGCGGCACGGTCGGCCCCGGCCGCATGATCGAACCCGCCGACCTGCTCGCCAAGGCGGTCGGACTCCTCGCCAAGTAGCCGCCTGCACAGCAAAGACTCAGCAGGGATGCAGGGGATACACGGGATGCGACGTCGCCTTGTGCTCGGCCAATGTTTACCCGCTACTTGCGTTCCGGTACGCTGTCCCCATGCAAGTTCTCGTTACAGCCGGGCCGACGCGGGAGTCTCTCGACGCGGTGCGGTTCATTACAAACGCCTCGAGCGGGCGGATGGGCGTGGCCGTCGCGCGGGCGGCCATCGCGGCCGGCCACGAGGTCACGCTCCTGCTCGGCGCCGGCGCCACGGCCGAGCCGCCCGAGGGCTGCCGGACCGTCCGCTTCACGTCGGTCGAGGACCTCAGGCAGGCCCTGGACGAGCATTTCGGCAAGTGCGACGCGCTGGTGATGTCGGCGGCCGTGGGCGACTTCCGCCCTGAGCGGCGGTCTGACGGCAAGCTCGCCCGCGCGGACGGGCCGGTGACGCTCCGCCTGCTGCCGACGGAGGACCTGCTGGCGGCGCTGGCGGCGAAGAAGCGACCGGGGCAGAAGGTGATCGCCTTCGCCGTGGAGGCGGGGGCGCCCGAGGCGGCGGAGGCGAAGGCCCGGGCCGAGATGGCCGCCAAGGGCGCGGACTTCGTCGTCGTCAACGCGCCCGCGGCCATGGGCAGCGAAGCGAGCGAGGCGTGCATCCTGTCCGTCGGCGGCGTCGCCCTGCCCTGGGCCTGCCGGAGCAAGGAAGAACTCGCGTCCGAGATCCTTCGATTGCTGACGGGTGAGGAGTGAGGCAGGCACAATGCCCGATGTGTTGGACAAATGCCTGGCGGACCTGGAAGCGCGGCTGGACCCGGCCGAGGAGCGAGAGAACCTGGCCGCGTGGAAGGCATTCCTCGACGGGAACGGCGACGGCGAGGACATCTTCACGCCGCCGATGCGGTGCCCCGCCCCGGCGAAGATCGACTGGCCCCGCGTGCATATCAACGAGGCCCAGGCCGATTACGGCCGCATGGTGCTCAGCCAGTTTCGCGTCATCTCCGAACTGCTGGCCGAAGGAACGAGCCGGCGGCTCAACGTCCGCTGCAACTACGGCACGGGCATTTTGCCGTCCCTGTTCGGCTGCGAAATGTTCGAGATGCCGCACGAGACGCACACGTTGCCGACCGCCCGGCCGCTGGGCTCGGCCGACGCCGTGAAGGCCGTCGTGGACCGGGGCATGCCCGACCTCCGTGACGGGCTGGGCGAGAAGGTGTTCACCTGCGCGGAGCGCTACCTGGCGGCCTTCGAGCGGCACCCGAAGCTCGCCGAGTTCGTCGAGCTGTACCACCCGGACCTTCAGGGCCCGATGGACGTGGCCGAGGTCGTCTGGGGCAGCGGGATCTTCGTCGCGTTCTACGACTCACCCGAGCTTCTCCGCGACCTGCTGACGCTCATCACCGAGACGTACATCGCCTTCATGCGCGAGTGGTACGAACTGACCGGCGCCCCGCCGCACGAGCCCTACACCGGCCATTGGTACCTTCTGCAGAAGGGCCGGCTGATGATCCGCAATGACTCGCTGATGAACCTCTCGCCGCAGGTGTATGTGGACTTCGCCCGCGACTTCGACCAGCGGCTCTTCGACGAGTTCGGCGGGGAGGGGGCAGTTCACTTCTGCGGCCGGGGCGACCATTACATCGAGCCGATGAGCGAAATGCGGGGCCTCACGGGCATCCAGATGAGCCAGCCGGAGTTGAACGACATGGAGACCATTTACCGCCACACGGTGGATAAGGGCATTCGGCTGCTGGGCTTCTCGCGAGAGGCGGCCGAGGCGTCGGTCGAAGCCGGCCGGGCCCTGCACGGGCGGGTGCATTGCACGTGACGGTGCATTCCGCTGGAGAGGATGCGATGGCAGGTCCGATAAGAATACGGATACGGCGCAAGGCCGGGTGCGAGGATGTTCCCCTTCCGCGTTACATGAGCGATCACGCGGCGGGGCTGGACGTATGCGCCGCCTGCGACGCGCCGGTGCGGGTCGCGCCGGGCGAGGTGCGGCTGATTCCGTGCGGGTTCTACCTGGCCGTGCCCGTCGGATACGAGGCGCAGATGCGCCCGCGGAGCGGGTTGGCGGTCAAGCACGGCGTGGTGCTGCCGAACGCTCCGGGCACCATCGACGCCGACTACCGCGGCGAGGTGTGCGTGATCCTGGGCAACATCGGGCGCGAGCCGTTCACCGTGGAGCGCGGCATGCGGATCGCGCAGATGGTGATCGCCCCGGTGACGCGGGCCGAAGTCGTCGAGACGGATCGGTTGGACGAGACGAACCGCGGCGACGGCGGATTCGGACACACGGGAATCTGACATCTGAAATCTGGGATCCGAGATCTGAGATTTGAGGTCCGAGATTCGTACTTGCCGTAGGGCCAGGGATGGCGAAGCGGAAGAAGAGCAAATCGAAGGCGAAGGCGAACCCGCCGGCGGACACGGACGGCCGCGGGCAGCGGCGGTTCCTGCGCTATCTGATGGTTCTGGGCCTCACCGGCGCCGTCATCATCGTCTGGGTCAGCCTGCTGACTTATCACCCCACCGACCCGCCGGCCACCTGGGTCTATCCGCCCAAACGCCCCGTCGATAACGCCGTGGGCATCGTCGGTTCGCACATCGCTTACGTGCTGCGCTACTGGCTGGGTGGCGGGGTGTACATGGGCCTGCTCTTCGCGACGATCGCGGCCGGCCTCATGATGCTCGGCGGACGGATCACCGACGTGCCCTGGCGAATCCTCGGCGTGACGCTCATGGTCGTCGCCACGAGCACCGGGGCATATCTGGTGAACCCGGTGCTGGACGGCGACATCGCCGGCGGCTCGGCGGGGGTGCTCGGCACGGCCGTGGGCGATCTGCTGCTGACGCGATTCGCGGAAGTCGGCAGTTGGCTCATTGTCATCGTCGGCCTGCTGATCGGTCTGATGTTGACGGCCGACAACCTGGTGCTTCGCCTGCCGCGGCTGGGGCGGAAGGCCTGGGAGAAGCGCCCCGACGTGATGGGCGCGATTCAGGCGTACCGCGAGCGCCGGGCGGAGCGTCTGGCGACGGCGGAGGCGCAGGGGCTGACGCTGTCCCCGCGCGCGGCGGCCGCGGTACCGGCCTCGGCCCGGCCCGCGGAGCCGCGGCACCGACCGCCCGTAGCGAGCCCCGTGCCGGTGGCGAAGCCCGCGCCCTCGGAGCCTTCGGAAGATCGCGAAGAGCCGGCGAACGACCGCGCGGCCGACGAGGAACAGAGGCGGAAGCTCCGCGACCGGCTGCTGCCGTTCGTGGGCAAGCGCAAGGCGAAGCTCGCCCCGGCCAAGAGGCGCGACGGCGACGCCCGGACGAAGTCGGACGAGACGGGCGATCCGGCGCCCTTCGCGCTTCCCTCCTCGGACCTGCTGGCCGATCCGACGGGCGGCTACATGGAATCGCAGGAGGTCCAGGCCGCCCAGAAACGCCTCGTCCTCCAGCAGACGCTCAACGACTTCAACGTGCAGGCCGAGGTCGTCGGGCACATGACCGGGCCGGTCATCACGCTGTTCGAGTTGTCGCTGGCGCCGGGAGTGAAGGTCTCGGCCGTGTCGAACCTCGCCAACGACATCGCCCGCTCGCTGGCGGTGCCGGGCGTGCGTGTCGTCTCGCCGCTGCCGGGCCGCGATACGATCGGCATCGAGGTGCCGAACCTGGACAAGGAGATCGTGCGGCTGAAGGAGCTGATGGTCTTGGCGCCGGGTGCGGATGCCAAAATGCACCTGCCGCTGTACCTGGGCAAGGACGCGGGCGGCAATCCCATCGTCGCGGACCTCGCGACCATGCCGCATCTGCTCATCGCCGGGACCACCGGATCGGGCAAGAGCGTGTGTATCAACTCGATCCTCGTCGCGCTGCTGATGACGCGAATGCCGCGCGACGTGCGGTTTATCCTGGTCGATCCGAAGATGGTGGAGATGGCCGCGTTCGAGCGCATGCCGCATTTGCTCTGTCCGATCGTCAACGACATGCGGCGGGCGGAAGACGTGCTGGAGTGGGCGGCCGTCAAGATGGACGAGCGATACGAACTGCTCAAGGACGCGGGCGTGAGGAACATCGCCGGCTTCAATCGCCTGACGCCGGAGCAGATCTACAAGCGATTCGGCGTCGAGAGCGAGGAAGAGCGCGCGAAGGTGCCCACCCACCTGCCGTACTACGTCATCATCGTCGATGAGCTTGCCGACCTGATCATGACCTCGTCGAAGGAGGTGGAGGGGCACATCATCCGCATCGCGCAGAAGGCCCGGGCGGTGGGCATCCACATGATCCTCGCGACGCAGCGGCCGAGCGTGAACGTGGTGACGGGGCTCATCAAGTCGAACATGCCGTGCCGGATCAGCTTCCGCGTGGCGACCCGGCAGGAAAGCCGCATCGTGCTCGACAAGAACGGGGCGGAGGTGCTGCTCGGGCGCGGGGATATGCTGTTCCTCGAGCCGGGGACTAGCGGGCTGTCCCGGGCGCAGGGCACGTTCGTCGATGACGGCGAGATCCGCGCGGTCGTCGAATCGCTCAAGAAGTCCGGCGAGCCGAGCTTCAACGACGAACTCGTCCGCCTGAGCACGCGCATCGGCGGCGATGACGGCGGCGAGAAGGACGAGTTGTTCGACAAGGCGGCCGAGATCGTCCTCGCCACCCAGCGGGGCAGCGTGTCGCTGCTGCAGCGGCGGCTGTCCATCGGGTACAGCCGCGCCAGCCGGATCATCGACCAGATGGCCGACGCCGGGCTGCTCGGGGAGTACAAGGGCTCGCAGGCCCGCGAGTGCCTCCTGTCGCTCGAGGAGTGGCGCGGCCTGCAGCAGTCCATCGCGGCGGACCAATCGGGCGAGTCCGCCGCTAACGGCGAACCGACCAGCGCATAGCCTTCGCGGCTTCGGGCTGGCGTCGCCCGGCACTTCCTCGGACGGCTGTCCGCGCGTAGAATGCCCGCGTGAGCGAGCCGACCGAACAAGCCCCAGCCGTGCCGTCCGTCAAGCCGCTGCGCGTGGCCTGGGTGGCCGGCGAGCGAACGCTGGGGCGCCTCGCGCCGATGCTGAAGGCGCTGGCGATCGGGCTGGTTGATGCGCCGGCGGAACTCGTGGTGCTGTGCCCCGCCGGCGAGTCGTGCGAAGCCCTGCCCAGCCCCCCGCTCGACGTGGTGCCGTACGAGCCCGCGCGCTGGTGGGAGCGTGGATTCGGGGCCATACGTGAAGTCGCCGACGACCTCGCCGGGCGCAAGCTCGACCTGCTCCACGCCCTCGACGCGCGGGCCGATCGCCTCACGCGCCGTCTCGCCGCCGCTCTCGACACGCCCTACGTGGTCAGCAGCGATGCCCTCGGCGACGGGCGCATCCTCGGCAAGCTCCCCGATCATGCCCGGGCCCTGCTCGCCGCCGGCGACCGCATCCAGGCCGACCTGCTCGAGCACCGTGTCCTGTCGGCCGAGCGGGTGCATCTGGTCCGCCCGGGCCTGCGGCGTGTGCAGGAGCCGTCCTGCTTCGCGGACCCCGGTCGGGCGGCGGCCGTCCTCATCGGCGGAGCCCTCGACACCCCCGACGACGTCGAGCCCACGCTTCGGGCGCTGGCGGCCCTGCGGGCGGGGGGGCACGAGTGCCAGGGCTTTCTGCTGGGCGAGGGCAGGGCCGAGCGGAAGCTCCGCCAGCGGGCCGAACAGCTCGCCCTCCGCGAGGCGCTCACCTTCGCGGGGACTGTCCCCGCCTGGCGGCTGGCGGGCGTCCTCGCCGGTAGCGACATCTATGTCTCGCCGTCCACGCGCGACGGCCTGGATGTCGGCGCCCTGGCGGCGATGGCCGTCGGCGTGCCCGTCGTCAGCGCCAAGGATGCCCCGTCCGACTTCCTGAAGGAGGGACGCACCACCGTGCAGTTCCGCCGCGGCGACGCGGACAACTTGCGCGACGAGATCGGCTCGCTGCTGGCGGATCCCCCCCGTGCCAAAGCGCTGGCGGAGCAGGCCCTCGCGTATCTTGGGGAGTACCATGCTCCGACCGCCACGGCCGCCAAGACGGCCGATATCTACCGCCAGGCCCTCGCGTGACGAGCCCCTGTCGCTAGGCCTTCGCCTTCACGCCGAATGGGGCCAGCAGCCTCGCCAAGGGCTCGCGGTGGCCGGCGCTCAGTGGCGTCATCGGCAGCCGAAGCTCGTCGCGGCAGTGGCCGGCCCTCGCCATCGCCGCCTTGATCGGGATCGGGTTCGTCTCGACGAACATGCCGCGGAACAGCGGGAACAGTCGCCGGTGCTGCTCGCCCGCGGCCGCCAGGTCGTTCGCCGCGATCGCGTCGCACAGCTTCCGCACTTCGCCCGGCAGCAGGTTCGCCAGCACGCTGATCACCCCTTGCCCGCCGACGGCGCAGATGGGCAGCGTGAGCGAATCGTCGCCCGAGAGGATCGTGATGTCGCACGCGGCCGCGATCGCGCTCGACACGTCCAGCTTGCCCGTCGCCTCTTTGACGGCGACGACGGCGTCGATTTGCTCGTACATCCGCACGATGGTCTCAGGCGTGAGCCCCACGCCGCAGCGGCCGGGAATGTTGTACAGCACGATCGGCAGGCCCGCCTCACCCAGCCGCGCGACGTGATCGAACATCCCGTGCTGCGTCGGCTTGTTGTAGTACGGCATGACGACCAGCGCCGCGTCGGCGCCGGCTTGCCTGGCGTGTTTCGTCAGACGCAGCGCCTCGGCCGTCGAGTTGCTGCCCGTGCCGGCGACGACCGGCACGCGCCCGGCCGCCTTCTCGACGACGAACTCGATCACCTTGTCGTGTTCGTCGTGCGTGAGGGTGGGTGATTCGCCGGTCGTCCCGCAGGGCACGAGCCCCTGGATGCCGCCGTCGATCTGGAACTCGACCAGCCGTCCGAGGGCGTCGAAGTCCACCTCGCCGTCCGCGAACGGCGTGATCAGTGCCGTCATTGCGCCTTGCAGTTCCATCATTCCGCCTCGTTTCCGGAGGAGATAGTCCACGAATCACACAAAGTAGAAGAAACAGAAGAAACGGCCCTTGTCCACGAATTGCACCAATTACACGAAGAAGAGCCGTTCACAAGACGACTCGCTTGTATTCCAGGCTCTTGGCGCCGAAGTTAAGCAGAATCGCCAGCCGGATGCCCGTGGCTTTGAGGTACGAGATCGCCTGGGCCGTGTGGTCGTCTGTCAGTCGCGACAGGGCCTTCAACTCCAACACGAGCTTGTTCTCGATAACGATATCCATCCGGAACTCGCCGCACAAAACCTCGTCGTAGTGTACCTGGGAGAGCTTCTCGCTCTCGAACGGGATGCGCGCCTTCAGGAGTTCATGGCAGAGCGCCCGGTGATACACCGACTCAGGGAATCCCGGCCCGAGCGTCCGGTGCACCTTCTGCGCACAGCCGACCACGGCGTAGCTGAGCTTGCGATGAACGACGCCACCTTCGCCGACCGGCACTCTTTCCTGCTGAGTCGCAGTTGCGTTGGTTTCTTCCATGTCGGACAGTCCCCGGAATGCGAGCGGCTCTCCCGCCTCTTCTTTCTCTTCGTGCAATCCGTGTAATTCGTGGACCAGCGCCGTTCCTTCTGTTTCTTCTCCCGCTTCGTACGCTTCGTGTAGTCTGTGAACTAGCTCCCGCCCGCCTCGTCGATCAGCCGTTTCATCTCCGCCACCGCCGCGCGGAGGCCGACGAACACCGCCCGCGAGATGATCGAGTGGCCGATGTTGAATTCGCTGAAGCCCGCGAGGTCCGCCACGGGCCTCACGTTCGCGTAGGTCAACCCGTGCCCGGCGTGGACGGTGAGCCCCGCCCCGAGCCCGGCCGCCAGCCCTTGGCGAATCTGCGACAGCGCCTCGGCGGCCTCGCGCGACGGCACATGCCGTCCGGTCGCCGCGATGCACGCGTTGGCGTACTGCCCGGTGTGGAGCTCGACCGCCTCGCAGCCGGCTTCGGCGGCGGCCTGAATTTGCTCCGCCAGCGGATCGACGAAGGCGCTCACGACGACGCCCGCGCCGCGAAGCACCTCGGTCGCCTCCTTCAGCCGGGCGGCCTGGGCCACCGCGTCGAGACCGCCCTCGGTCGTGATCTCCTGGCGGTTCTCCGGCACGAGCGTCGCCTGGTCGGGCCGCACCTTCAGGGCGATCTCCACGATCTCCTCGTCCAGTGACATCTCCATGTTCAGCTTGCATCGCACCGTATCGTGCAGCACCCGCACGTCGCGGTCATTGACGTGTCGGCGGTCCTTCCGCAGGTGGAAGGTGATGCAGGCGGCCCCGCCCAGCTCCGCCTCGACAGCCGCCCAGATCGGGTCCGGCTCCACCGTCCGCCGCGCCTGACGGATCGTCGCTACGTGGTCGATATTCACGCCGAGTTGAGGCATCACAGTCTCCGTTCGAGCGCCCGAATTCTATGTCTTGCCACCCGCGCGGGGTGCCACCCATAAGCGAGAGGCCTGTGGGGACCGGAGCTTACGGGCGCGCCTCCCGCCACCCGGGCTATTGTCCGTAATACGCGTCCTGCCCGTGCTTGCGCAGAAAGTGCCGGTCGATTAACTCCGGCTGCGACGGCTTGGGGTACGTCTTCACGCGGAGGGTCTCGCTCGCCAGCCGGGCGATGTGCTCCAGGATCGCCGCGTTCTCGACCGCCGCGGCCGCGTCCGCCCCGAACGAGAAGGGCCCGTGGTCGGCCACCAGCACGCTCGGGAACTCGGCCGGGTCGAGGGACGCGAATCGCTCGACGATGACCTTGCCGGTGTTGGCCTCGTACTCGCCGCCGATCTCCTCGGCCGTCAGCAGGCGCGTCACGGGCACCGCACCGCGGAAGTAATCCGCGTGCGTCGTGCCGAAGATTGGGATCTCCCGCCGCGCCTGCGCCCAGGCGGTGGCGTAGAGGCTGTGCGAGTGCGCGACGCCGCCGATGGCCGCGAGCGCGCGATAGATCGCCAGGTGCGTGGGCGTGTCGCTGCTGGGGCGCAGCTCGCCCTCGACCGTCTCGCCGGTGCCGAGCGAGACGACGACCATGTGCCTGGGGCGCATCTCGTCGTAGGCCACGCCGGAAGGTTTGATGACGATGTGCCCGCTCTCGCGGTCCACGCCGCTGACGTTGCCGAACGTGCGGAAGATGAGCCCGGCGTCGCGCAGGGCGAGGTTCGCCTCGCACACTTGCCTTTTCAGATCGTCAAGCATGGTTCACCGCGGGCATTGTCCGTTGACCCGGGCGGCGAATCAAGCGCCGCCGACTCGGCCGGGTACGACCGACTGGCAGGGATGCAGGGGATACGGAAGATACAATATGGAACAGCGATGAACACGGACGGACGCGGACACGGACTCGCGGATCCGCCAGTCAGCCAGTTCACCGGTTGACCGACCAACCCACCCGCGGCCGTTTTCCGTGGTATCGTCCGGGGCCATTTGCTACCGTGTTTCCGGGCCGCGGGGCAGCAAAGAGATCGCGAGTTGACCCGCCCCGAACGGCCACGCAAGTGCAGTCAGCGAGCATGCCCAAGCGAAACCTCATCTTTCTGTTGATCGTTGCGGCCGTCGCGGGCGGGGCCGTGTGGCTGTTCCACGCCATGCAGCTTCAGCATCGGCGTCAACTTGCTCAGCAGCAGGCGGAGCTGGCGGCGATGGCCGAGATGAATCAGCAGATGCGAAGCACACTGCTGGCGATCCGGCTGCTCACGCGGGAGGGCGAGACGACCGCCCCCGACCTCGAGGAACTCGCCCGCGAGATCGACCGCCT
>Ga0272441_10001974_pt1 | contig 42875 bp, 46 predicted proteins | sample SSMProp6N_FD_193582 | JGI IMG/M metagenome (GOLD analysis project Ga0272441, IMG submission 193582) | Marine sediment archaeal communities from Little Sippewissett salt marsh, Falmouth, MA, United States - SSM-Prop-6N | ecosystem: Environmental > Aquatic > Marine > Wetlands > Sediment ...
AGAAAAAATCGACCTCATACATTCGTCTCACCTTTATTGACGGGTGAAACTTAATATGGTTCGTCGACTGGCCAACCTATTTTCATCCTTATGTGTGGCCCGCAGGGTCATGTATGCTTCTTTTTTTCTTTGTTATTTTATTAACGGAGCTTATCATTATTCACAATTGTTAAGATTGCGGGGCTTTGTTATTGTTTATGCTTAACATTATTCAATCTGCTAAAAAGTCATTGAATTAAGTTAACTTTATCCATCTTTCCCTATTTAGTTATCATATTGGGTTAACTTAATAATTTTATTAAAAAATTCAATCTTTTTATATCTCGTGGAAATTTCATACCTGTGCTGAATCATTCCCGATCGCCTATTACCCCGATGCTGTGAAAATTTTCGTTTTGCATGAATACATGATGACATGGTTACACATTCCGTATTCATAATTTTGCATTAAGAAATAAATGGATCGTTGGGTGAAATATGCAGATAAGATAATTTTGATATTGCAGGGGTATCTGTTGCTTCCATTTAATTTATTAATATCCCGCACAATATTATTAACCGCCCCATGGTTAACGTATGGGGATAACAGAATACGCAATAATGCGATGTGGATATATTCTGTATACCATAAACGCATACTTTTAGTAAGTATGCGGTCTTTCAGGCATCGAAATATGCCCGAAACCTGGAAAAAAGAAGGATTTCTAATGTTTCATGGTGCCTGCTCGAGGTGAAAAAATGGATTTCTTCACGAAATGCCATTTTCCACATGAAAAATATGGGGGTAATGGGGTTAAATGTGCCTTCCGTGAATTCATATATATAGTTTTCCCATCTTCGGGGGCCCATGTCGTATAATAACCTATTTGGCGACGAAGGGTATATATACCGTACCAATTAATGTCACATTTATGCATAGATGCGACCATGAGGGGCCTGTTTGGGCTTTTCGGGTCATTTTCCATGCAAGGTATAATCAGGATGGGATGTAAATGAGAAAATATCTGAAAGCCGATGAGGTCAAGGAAGTATTGCAGTCCACAAAGAATTTCAGGGATCATCTGATACTTCGTACCATATACTGCTGTGGGCTCCGGGTGGCGGAGGCGGCGGCTTTGAATGTGGGCGATATCGATTTTGAAGAGCGGGAGCTTTCAATCCAGAAGGCCAAGCGTCACAAGGAGGGCAGAAAGGTTCCCATATGGGATCAGGTGACGCTGCTCATGCTGGAAAACCACATAAAGGGAAGATCCAGAGATGATCCGTTGTTCGTCTCAAATAAGGGTGGAAGAATATCCGTACGACAAATCCAAAGGATATTCTACGATGCCGCTGCGAAAGCCGGAGTGGACCAGGATCGTCGTCATGTTCATACTCTTAGGCATACTCATGCAGTCATGGCCTTGAAATCGGGCATTGATCTTCGGACACTACAGCAGAATCTCGGTCATTCGAAAATAGATATCACCGCCATATATCTGACATTGGACATTGATGATAGAAAGGAGGAATATGAAAACCACCCATTGCCCATTTAGTTAATGTTGAACGCTATCAATACTTGCCGACGTTTAAAAGTATACGTAATATGTATATTCAATATGCCAAGGTGCAAGGTACGTGTATTGTGTAATCTTTATATGGTTACTATTCGAAATGCCATCATTTTTCATGTTTTTTTAAAGTAATTATTAATACCAAATCGCAAATAGGGTTTGTGAAAAGTTGTGGAGTGATATGATTTGGGTTTTATTGATGGTGCCAATGTTATTGTAAACGATTGTCTCGCGGTGAGGAAGAGAGAGACCGTTTTAATAATATCCGACCTGGAATACAAGAACATCTCGTCGGTAATACATGAAGTGGCATCCGAATCATCCAACGAGGTTTTCATGCTGACCATGAACCCGAGGAAGAAACATCAGGATGATCTTCCCCGGTCTATTCGTGAAGCAATGAAACATGTGGATGTGATAATTGCACCCACTCTTTACTCATTTTCCCATACCCCAGCATTAAAAGTTGCTCTTAGAAGGGGCGCCAGGGTTGCGACCATGCCAGGTGTTGTGTCCCAATCCTTTTCAACAGGGGGAATCACGGCAGATTATCGAAAGATCGATAAAGACATTTCAAAGATATTTAAAAAGATAAGAAGGACACGAGAGGCCCATGTCACCTGTGATCTTGGCACCGATATCATTCTGGATCTTTCAAGAAGGGAATGGATACCCTACGATAACGGTCTTTGCAGAAAGAAGGGGCAGTTCACAAATCTTCCTGCAGGGGAACTTTTCATACCTCCCGTTGAGATGAAGGCCCAGGGTAGAGTGGTGGTGGACGGATCCATGAACGCCCAGAAACTTGAAAAACCCATACGGATCAACATAGAAGACGGACAGGTAAAAACCCTCATAGGTAATACCGAGATCAGGGATTTTGTATTCAAACAGGGAAAGGCAGGGAGAAGTCTGGCCCGGTTGGGTTTCGGGATAAACCCCAATGCTAAGGTTTACGGAAGCATACTGGAGGATCGTAAAACCCTGGGTTCCATAAATATGGCCTTTGGTGACAATTCTAGAATAGGCGGAAGGATACAATCCCCCATCAATATCGATGCTGTCCTGGTAAAGGCCAACTTGGAGCTGGACGGCAAGATGGTGGTCGAGCAAGGTCAGTTAGTAATTTGAAGATACCAACCGTTCAGGGATGATCTTCCATCAGTTGACCCCGGGATACTATTCTCATTCCCATGTTCTTCATGTCATGGAGGTTTGCCCGGTGCACTTCTGGGGATGCTGCTGCTATGGCGTCTTTGACAAGTACAACACCCATGTCCCTCATCTGGGCGTCCACGGCGGTTGCTCGTATGCAATTGGGAGTCTGAACACCGGTTATTATCAGTGTCTTGATACCATCCTGTTTTAATTCCTCATCCAGTTCAGTTTTGTAAAAACCGCTGAAACGGGTTTTTACAATCCTGCTCTCACCGGATCTCATATCAATATCCTCGGGACACTCGGCGCCCCAGCTTCCGGAAAGCAGGTATCCCCCATTTTCGATAAACAGCATTCTCCGGAATTTCTCCACATCCGAACCATCCTTGGCATGTTCTCGGATTATGTGAAAAATGGGGATCGTTCGGGTCCTGGCCCATGTGAGTATCTCAACTATTTTGGGAAGGATCTCTTCGGAGCCAGGGATGTATAGCTTTCCCTTGGGGTTGACCATATCGTTTTGCATATCAATAATGACAAGCCCGGGGCAGTCCAGATTCATAAACGGGGCAAGGCGTTAAAACGATTTCTTTTTTACCCATCGGATGGGATCATCCTTTTTTTATTCCTATCCATTTGTTCTATACACATTCGTCCGTGCAGAAAACAATATATCCGCCGGGATCATCTTACAGCCATGATAGTTCGGGGTATCGTGGGGAGTCCCAATTCACAAGGAAGGAGTGCTGAACTTGTCCAGCTGGCCCTTCAGGGTGCCAAGGACATCGGGGCCGATGTGGAGGCCATATTCCTTTCAGATCACGACCTCAAGCCCTGTTCGGACTGCACGGATCTTCGGTGTCATGATGAAGGGAGGTGTATTTTTTCGGATGATCTTCCGAAGCTATCGGAAAAGATCGATACATCCGACGGTTTGATTGTGGCCTCACCTGTATACTGGAGTGACGTTTCCAATTCCACCAGGACCCTGTTTTCTAAGAAGATCAGAATGCGAACGCAAAAAACCAACGGGCTTCCCGCTCTGGGAATGCTGGTGGCAGGGGGTTCCGGAAACGGTTGTACCGAGGCCATGAGACCCATGTATCTTTTCTTCGAAAAGCTGCGATTTAGGACCATATCATCCTTTCCCGTAACAAGGTATAATTACACCCAGGCACGGGACTATTCCTACAAAGGAGGGAAAAAGATAGCAGAGATGGCAAAAAACAGGTCTAAACTGGACCCGGTGGCACTTCAACTGTTAAACAACGATCTGAGGTACAGGAACTATTCCCGTATAGACGAAAGACGACTTATTGCCCGTCTCATTGTTGACAACTTTGAACCCTCTACCCTGGATGAAAGAAAGATCAAAAAGGAATGGACAACGGAGATGGGGAGGATGAAGAACCTCTTTTCCAGAGACCAGAAAGCCGAGGCCATACTGATCCTGGACCGGATAATCATGGAGGGAGAAAAGAGGTTTGCGTGAATTTACTTTACATTTCCCTTATAATGATTGTTAAAGTGATTTAAGATGGCATCGATGGTTATTCTGGATAGGTTAAAAGGTTCGACCGGGTCACATATTATGGAGCTTTTTGGTTAAAAAAGGGAGGAGGTGTCATGACCGTAGATCAAATCCGAGTTGGGACTGATAATTTCAGTTATCTGATAATTGACAATATAAACAAAAAGGCAGCATTGGTGGATCCAGGCATGGATGCGGAAGAGGCCCTGAGGAGGATCGATGAAGGGGGATTGGAGCTTATTTACGTCATCAATACCCATTACCATTTGGATCACAGCGGGGACAATGCCAGGGTAAACAGAATTCATCCTAAATCTAAGCTGGTGGCATCGTCAGCGGATGGAGAGTATCTCCAGGGTGGCATTGACATTGCGGTTTCCGATGAACAGTGTTTGTACGTTGGGGAAGTGGTATTGAAATTTTTGATAATGCCCGGACATACCCCAGGCGGGATTGTGATAATCGTTGATGATAGGTATCTGCTGAGTGGGGACATTCTTTTCATCGGAGACTGCGGAAGGTGTGACCTTGTGGGAGGAAGCGTCAAGGATATGTTCGGGTCTCTTCAGCGAATTAATAGCCTTTCTGATGATCTGGTTGTATATCCAGGTCATGATTACGGAACCATGCCCACCGATAGTTTGGGAAACCAAAAAAGGACAAGCAAGGTACTGCTGGCCTCAACGGTTGAAGAGCTTTCGACCATTCCATGACGGGCGCTGATGATCGCCTGAAATAATTGCCATAGCATGATCCCGATAACAATATCCTATTGAAATGACCACATTGACATGATCCCCTTGACACCTACCTAATTAAACGACCCCTGCAGCATGAATGCATTTCTGATCATGTTGATTCGGTTAAACCGGTGGCATTATTCCTGCTGATCCATGATATATCCATCAAGCATTGTCGGATTTCGGGCAATTTTTGATAGTTTCCACAGCCCGTTCCATGCACATGTTGAGCACGGCCTCCACATCACCCTTGCCGGAAAGTCCCGCCGCGGCATCGTGTCCCCCTCCCTGACCGCCTGTTTCTCTTCCCAGACTTTCAAGCATGACGCCGGCATGAAAACCCCGTTTGACCACATTTCCCTTAGCGCGGCATGATATCCTGAAGTCGTCCTTGTGCTGACTTCCCACAAATGCCACGTCCGCCCCGGCAACTATCAGAAGCTTGCATGCCCAGGATTCAAAAGATGATATCTGGGAGCTGGCTACCAGAAGGTCCCCATGGGATAAAAAGCGGGATCGCTGGAAGGATTTGAATCCGGCAATGCGCCTGGATACGTTGAAATATCCTTCAGATTCTATGATCTCCAGAACCTCTTCCATCCGTATATCATGCAATTTGAGAAGACTGGCGGCGTTCTCAAGTGATTGGGGTTTGGCAAAACGGAAATGCCCAGTATCCGAAACCGTGCCTGCCAGCAAGGCCAGGGTAGATCTTTTCGAGGGAGTTATGTTCCATTTAGTCATAAGTTGAGCCAGAAGCTCCGCCGTCGAGGTGGAAGATGTGTCCACGATCATCAGGTTTCCTTTCCAGTTCCCTGAAGATACGTGATGATCGATGACTATGGGGGAGTTGAGCTCGGGGCATCCGCTCAACTGGCCCGGGCCGGAGGTATCTATCACTATCACATGATCGTAATCGGAGGGTTCGGGTGATTGGACGGTATTGACATTCATGGTGGCAAACAGGCGTTTTCCCAAAGCGCTGGGAGAGTCGAATATACCAACGGTCACGTTCGGGAAGGTATCTGCAAGGGCCGCGGCGGAACCTGCCGCATCTCCGTCCGCGTTGTCATGAACAAGGACAAGCTTGCTTTCGCTCCCCTTCAATACTGCGCCTACATGATCGACGATGGTCTCGTCGAGATCGGGGATCATTCGAATGCCACGATATCCAGCGGAGAGGTGGTTGGAACCGAATGATCAGCCAGACATCTTGTCGAAGGCCTGGTTGATCTTCTGCTGGAGTTCCAGGTATTTCTCCTTGACGGATTCTTCCTGCTTGGATATTGCCTTTATTCGGATATCCAGGGTGTCTTTCTGTTCGGTGAGCTCCTTTTTCACGGTCTTGACGTCCTTGGCCTTTACCAAGACCGACCCGATGCTCTTGTAAATGGGGGCCTTCTTGTCCACCTTTTCAAGCTCATCTATGGCGTGTTCCACTTCCTTTGCCTGGGCCTCCATGTGGGCTTTCTGGTTGGTTAACATCTGGACCTGGCCACGGAGCTGTTCAAACTGTGCCAACTGGTCCTGCATCTGTTTAGGTATGTCCATGGGTTTGTACCTCCTGGTTTACGCTAAGGGCGCATGATATCCATCTCAGGTGAGAGCTGAGTGCGGAACGTAGAACGGTGGTATCATCGCTTTTCAGACGAATAACGAAGCTGTCGCCTTCGTAGCCGTATCCCACGCTGCACCTGTCGGTCTGGAATTCCATCTCGGGCTTCAAGATATCAACCAATCCATCGGGTGGATTTTCAATACTCAGAACGGCGGTCCTGGTACGCTCCCCTGCCATGTGTCGTCGGCAAGGTCAACCAGAGATAATTACCTTTCTGGTGTTGGGCCGTTCTTTAAAGAATATCTTGGAACCGCATTTGGTGCATTGGATACCTACGTTCTGGGTATCGCTTCTGATCGGATCCTTGCAAACAGCGCATTTGTACATGGTAAACCTCAGTTATATCCGGCTCTCTTTTCCTTCTGTCCCCCATCGTCCAGTTGAATGTTCTTAATCTTTCTCATGGGGTGGTAAGCGCCGCCGGCAAAGGTGTGATCGCAATGTCTGCAGTGCCAGATACCGCTGGATATGCGCTTAACGGAAATTGCCTTGCATTGGGGACAGGTATGTTTGGACTTTGCCATTGTCTCTATCTTTGCTGCCTGCCTTTTTGGCTTAACACCGTAGCGAGCGCCGTACTTGGCTGCTGGTCCGACCTTCTTGGTTCTTTTTGACACAGGTCTCCCCTAAATTCCCATTACGTATTTGACCTTTTCTGATCAAGGGCGGTCAATATGGACCATTTGGGGTTTTTTTCATCATTTATTTCAAGAGGGTTGTTGGGATGACGATGCGTTTTTTAGGGTATTGCGCAGATGATCCACGCTCTTTGAAGAGTTTTCGATCATGGTCTCTATCTCATGTATGGTAAAAGAACCGCACAATCCCTTTTGCATGGCTCTTACATGTCCATCCTCATCCAATGTGATTGTCAACCGGGAATCGCAGACCGCTTCTTCCTGATACGTCGGATCGACCAATAGCGCATGCCCCAGCTTTACAGTGGTTGCGCAAAGGGGCATTTTTACCAGGGGAAGGGTTTTTTCGGTGAGGTTTCCATCACTATCTGGCATCCTGGTATTGTCAAGCGCCGCCATGGCTGCCAGCATGGACGCGTCGAAAAGGTTTCCGTCAGAATTTATTATCTGGAGATCGATGAATAGTACCCAGACCTCCTCTCCAGCCGTGATACACAGTTGCGACATGTCCAGGGCATTGCCCTCGCGAATCCCCCTGTCAACAACCCTTGCCAGTTCAATGGCATCGTCACGTGGGCTGTTTGCTTCTCCCTGATGGGATGGCGGAGGAATGAATTCGGCACTGACGCTCAAGGCTCCCTTGTCGGGATGATCCGGGTATGGAACTCCCAGGTTCATCTTTACCCCGGCTATGACCTGAGTGCTTCCGAGGTTAACCCACGCCGATCCGTCTGCGGTGTCGATGATCCCGGATCTGATCTGGATTTGTCGGAACTGATCCTTTGATCGATCGTCAAGCCGCCCCCCTTTCTCGGCGAGCCGGATCATGTAATCCCGGTTGATCTGAGATACAACTTCGGCGCTCACTTCTCCCCCTCCATCAGGTACTGTTCGATATCCCTTGTCGCCAGTTTGGGGTCCTCCAGATCATCTGGTATCTCCGGTCTGTCGTTTAGACCATTGGAATCGTTGGGGCTTGCCGTCTGTTGCGGTTTTTCGGGATCATCCGGTGTTCCTGTTCCTTCATCGTCAAACATGGAATACATTGAAAGAAGACACTCTCTTTGGATTTCGGCCACCCTTCTGCAGCCATCAAGGCACATATCCATCCCTTTGCGGATATCGCCCTGGGTGAGATCACCATCCATTTGAAGAAGAAGTATGGAATCGGTATCGTTGATAACCGCAACAGGCATGTCGGCATCACCCTGGGAATCCTCCTTTCCCGTGAGGTCGACTGCCATCTTTCCTTCAAGCTTTCCCGCCGCGCAGGCGCTGACAAGCCCCTTCATGGGTATTCCTGCATCCGCCAACGCAACAGATGAGGCGGTTATGGAAGCGCATCTGGTGCCGCCATCTGCCTGGAGCACCTCCACGTGGACATCAATGGCGGCTCTGGGATAGTTCTGGGTGAAAACAACGTTTGTGAACACTTCTGAAACCTGCTTTGATATCTCGATTGAGCGCCTGTCGTACCCGGGCTTCTTTCTATCTTTGACAGAAAACGGTGACATGTTGTATCGGCAGTGGATGATGGCCCTGGTGGGATTCTGTCGGTGTTTTGGATAGGCCTCTCGGGGACCGTAGACCATGGAAAGAACCTTGTTCCCTCCCCATTCAACCAGAGCGGAACCGTCGGCGCCTTCCACGATACCCGGGGTAATCTTGATTGGCCTTAGCTCATCTGCTTCTCTCCCGTCCATTCTTTTGTCATTCTCATCAAAGAATCTGACTTTTCCATCTTTCAAATAATCACTTCCCGTAGATTAGACGTTTTTTTCAAATATTGACAGTTTTCAGAACATGAATCAGTTATTATCATTATCAGTGGCCCCGTCGATTTCTGTTGTGTTCTTGGTCAGATATCTATCGGTTGAATCGTCTTTTGGCTCTGTGTTTTCCAGTAAAAAGGTTTCAACCGTCTGGGTGAGGCCCTTTTTGTGTGAATGGGACTGGATCATCCCTATGGCCCTGGAAACGATCTGCATGTTCTTTTCGTTCCCATCGAGCCAGATTAGGCCGTTTTGGCCCACAAACACGTAACAGCCGGAGCGTCCCTTGAGCATCGATATCATGGAACCGGATTTTCCAATAATCCGGGGAACCTTGGATGCCGATACCTGAACCAGCTTTCCACCTGTAAGTTTCCTCAATCCCTGCCCCTTCATCGACAGTATGATCTTTTTTGTCTCATCAACCATATCAACCCTTGCAAGAATGGTATCACCCACGCGAAGGAACTTTCCTGTCTCGCCAAAGGACACGTCCCATGGAACATCGTTTATGTGAAGCTGGGCCCGGTAGGGAGCAGTGATCTCGACGATCCATATCATCGGGTTCATGTCCACGATGGTTCCTATGACGGAATCGTCCTGGCGGGGATTGTAACGACCGGCGAGAGGTATCACATTCATGAAATTTGCCTTGACGTTCCTTATTCCAAGGCGGGATGAATAAATGCCGTCCTCTCCCCTGAACGTCCCTATACCCGGTCTTAGCTCATCGTCGCTGAGCCTATCACCTGGAAGTACAACCGTCCTGGAATAAAACTTACGCTGGGCAGGCTGATCTATAATATCTTGATCCATTTGAAACACCCGTTGCTGGGCCTGTTAGGTTTTTCAGCCGGGATCACTCAAGGAGCTTTGTTTCAACATCGCCCTTGGTTCGGGAATTGATCCGTTCGAGAAAATCATTTTGTAGTCCGGCGGGAAGTTCGATGATACCGACCCAGTCACCGTTCTTCTGATATTCCTCTTTGGTGAGCTTTCCGAACTGGTGGAGGTCCGTGTAGCATCGGGCACAGTCCTCTCCTGAAAGCCGGACAGCTATTGCCACCTTTTCAAAACGGATTGGTAGTATGGGGGCCAGGGCCTTTAAGACATCCTTTATCTGGTCATCCGCTGGCTTGAACGGGTCTATATGGACCTTGGCATCATTCATGGCCGTGTCGATACGCTGGGGCGGATGCGGTGCCTTTGTCTGGGGATTGATGGCGTTCTGTGCGATCTTGGTGATGATCTGTTTCCGCTTCTTATCCAGCATTTCCTTCCTCTGATCGGTGGTCAACTGGATGTCACCTTTGTGGATGATCCTGGTTGCAATGTCTGCAAATTCCATGTCCGGGAACACCTTATCCATGTCGGCCTCCGATGCACGATCCCCTTTCCGGGCATCCTTGAATACCTCGTCTATGGCCAGATCATCGCTGACGTTCAGTCCATCTCCGTCCCTGATACGCTGAACCGCGTCAGGGTCAATCAATATCTCAAAGTGGCAGCCTTCCTTTGAATACCTGGCCACCACGGCATCATCGAGCGATACCATATCAACACCTCAATTATTAGATCAATTATTCTGTTAATACACTGTTATTCTTATAGCGTTTACGGGTGATAGTGGGATGAATGTCTACAGGCATTATTGATTTCTTAGGGTCACTTCTTCTTTTTGCCCATGGCCTTCTTTACATATCCCTGGACCGTGTCTGCCTCAAGCTGGGTAAACTTCTTTTTGCGGGTTACGACCCCTATTTCCACGGCGGGGGCGTTTAGGCCGCCTTCAGTGGCCTGATTGAGGGCCTTGAGTCCCAACGCGATCGCCTGATCCATGGACATGTTGTCCTTGTATTCCTCTTCGAATATTTCCATCACTGCATTTCGCCCGGCTCCGATAGAACCGGCCTTGTATGCCATAAGAGCCCCGGATGGGTCCGTCTCGAAGAGATGCTCCCCCTCCTCGTCAACTCCCGCAACCAGCAGGGCTGTCCCGAATGGGCGAACGCCTCCGTACTGGGTGTAATTCTGCTTGAAATCGCATATCTTCTTGACAAGTATTTCAATACCCGTGTGCTCGTTGTAGGTTATCTTGTGTATCTGGGATTCCACCCTGGCCCTGTCCACCAAAACCCGCGCGTCGGCCACCAGACCTGAAGTTGCGCATCCCACGTGATCTGCGATCTTGAATATCTTCTCAATGGATTCGGGTTCTATGAGCCTGCTGGTGATCCTCTTGTCAATGATGAGCACAACACCGTCCTTGAATTTCAAACCGACCGTCGTTGTACCCCTTTTAACCGCTTCTCTTGCGTATTCCACCTGGAACAGCCTGCCATCTGGGGAGAATACGGTTATAGCCCTGTCATAAGCCATGTTTCCCGGTTGCATTTAAATCACATCCAATGATCGCTTGATCCTTTTTGATCCTTGTTCAAAAATCTTTTAAACAACTGCTGAACCAAATGCACACTCTGAGCCTTTATTGGTTCGATACCGCTCATTGGAAAATACCGTATTTAATCATTGCCCCGGCACGTTGAGATCAGGAATGTGGATATCCACCAGAATGGTGGGCTGTCAGCCTGTGGAAGAACCACCCACCCCTCTACCGGCCAAAATCCCCGTGGCGGCCGCGTGAACGATTCCCCTGCTGAGCCCTGCCCCGTCCCCTGCGACATGGAGTCCCTCCACCGAGGTTTCCAGCCTACTGTTCACCTTGGGTTTGAGAGAGTAATACTTTATCTCCGGGGCGTATAACAGCGTGGAGTCCGCCGCAACTCCCGGAAGTATCCTGTCCAGGGTTGTCAACCCTTCTTTGATATCCTGCACTATCCTATAGGGGAGGGCCATGGAGATGTCCCCGGGGGTTGCGTCCCCCAGGGTCGGTGAGAGCGGGTTCGAATCGATGTTTCCCTGCCTGGATCTCCTGCCGGAGTTCAGGTCGCAATAGCGCTGGACGATGGGACGGCCGCCCCCGATGGTGGTTGCCAGTTTTGCTATGGATTCGCCGTAGGATATTGTATCCTCAACGGGCTCGGTGAGCATCACCCGGACCAGGAGAGCGAAGTTGGTGTTCCCTGATACCTGGGCCTTCATGGAGTGGCCGTTCACTCCGATGAACTCCTTGTAGCTCTCCCTGACCACCCATCCGTCTATGTTGGTGCAGAAGGTGCGGACAAAGTCGTTGTATGTGGATGACCACATGTGGAATTTGGGGTCACGGTTTATGGCCAGGATTTCCCTGAATATCTCGGTGGGGACCTCGACGCGAACGCCCACGTCCACGTTGGAGAAGGTGAAGTCCAGGTCGTGGGCCTTGACCACGTCCTCGAACCAGGATGCGCCGCTCCTACCGGGGCAGAGCACGACATATCCAGCCCGGAGTAACCGGGCGCCCATTCTGACACCAACGCACCGGCCGTTCTTTACCATAATGTCGTCAACGTGGGACCCGGTGCGTATCTCCACCCCCTGATCGCCTATCACCCCGACGAGGCGTTCGACCACCTCCACCGTGTGGTCAGAACCTATGTGCATCTGACGGACAGGCAGGAACCGAGCGCCCACAGCCACGGCCTTACGTTTCATCTCCTCAACGGCCCTGGGGTCGGGCTCACTGGTTATGGGAGGCACACCGGCTTTCAATAATATCTTCTCGACTTCACGAATAAGGTCCCGGGTGGTACCTTCCGATCCGGTCAACTGCTCCAGGTTACCCCCCACATCGGTGGAGAAATTCAGAGTACCGTCAGAGAAAGTACCTGCACCGCCCAAGCCCTCCATGATATCACACCGGGGGCATGGGGGACAGTCGTGTCCCCTCCACATGGGACAATCCCTGTCGGAGGCATCCTTTCCAGCCTCAAGCAGCAGGGTCCTAAGACCCAGTTTGGAGGTTTCCAGGGCACAAAACAGCCCCGCCGGGCCGGCGCCCACAACTATCACATCCCAGCAGTCTGTCATTGTATTCCCGGAGACAAAAACCGTCATTGTGGATTATATTTCCCCTCACTTGTGGGTGAAGTAACCGACAATGCCGTCATCCTGCCAGGTAACGTTGCAGAACCCGAAGCGTTCCAGCTGTACGACACCGCTGGCGTCCTTGAGGCCGACCTCGGCCGAGCCCTCACGCCACTTCCCATCCGGCATGAGCACCCTGGCCGGCACGTTCTCATCGGAGGGGACCCAGTGCACAATCCGGGCCTTTCCCTTGAACTCCTCGGGATCGGTGCTCAGGAACCTGGCCACGCCGGGAGAGGTCACTTCCACGTTGCACAGGTCCTTCAACCGCAGGATGGTACCCTGCATGACCTCGTCCCTGTCCTCGGTATCCAGGAGGACCTTGATGTCCCCCGTAAGGTGAAAATCCCTGGTGCCCTGATCGGGGTCCTGTGGGTGAAGTGGAGCGCTGCCCTTAAGATCGTCCACGTCAAAGATGGACAGTTCCAGGGGTTCCTTCACGAAAAAGTAACGTCGGGCCAAGGGATCCACTATCTCCCTGTTGAAATGACCCAGCTGTTTGAAATAGTCGTCACCGGTCACGGTCTTGTCAGTTTCCGTCATCCCCACCTCCACGGCATAGCTCTGGAATGCCCCGGGTTGGTATCCCCGTTTTTTAAGGGCGGTGAGAAACGGGAGCCGTACATCATCCCAACCCGTGAACTCCCCCGCCTCGATCCTGGGTCTGGTCTTGGAACATGAAACCGCCAGGTCCTTGAAGTTCATGCGCCCCACGTACATGTGATGGGGCATTGTCCATCCCATGGCATCGTAGAGGAACTGTAACCGCATCTGGGAGTTCCTGTGTTCTTTTGCCCTGACCGAATGGGTTATTCCATCCATGTGGTCGTCCACCCCGACGGAGAACGTCATCAGGGGCCATACCCGGGTCCGATCTCCCACCCTGGGATGGGAGCTGTCGATTATGCGAAAGGCGCCCCAGTCACGAAGGGCCGGGTTAGGATGATTGATGTCAGTTTTTACACGGACAATTGCTTCACCGGGAGCAAAGGTGTCAAACATCTTCTCCCAACGTTCAAGATTGTCCGGAATCGATAGGGATCGGCACGGGCAAGCCCTGGAATGTTCCCGTATGTTTTGGGAGGCCTCTTCGGGATTGCAGGTGCAAACATATGCCAATCCTTTCTCTATGACATCCCTTCCCTTTAAATGATATCTCTCAAGTCTATCCGACTGGATCGACGCCTTTGTGACATTTCCGTTTGTGAGCCAGGCCGCATCCTCCGGTATCATGTCGTAGGCGGGAGGATATATGTTATCGGGATTGGTATCCGCTATCCTCAAAACGAGTCTGCCATCATATTTTTGGGAAAGACCGAAATTGAGAAGGAACACGTAAGCGTGTCCAATATGAAGCGGTCCGGAGGGAGATGGTTCGAAGCGGAATACCACATCTCCCCTTTCCACCGGAATATCAGGCAGGGTTCTATTCCTCTGGCCTGTCTTTTTTTCCAGCATGTCGGGGTCGAGGGCCTCAAGCCGGGCCTTCTGTTCTTCGAAACCCAGTGAATTTACTTCGTTTACGATCTTTCCCACAATGGGAACTATCTCCTTGGAACGTGACCTTGCTTCTGGAAAGGTGCCCATTACCTTTCCAATTACTGCACCGGGTTGGGCCTTTCCTTCATGGAAAATTGCGTTCTGAAGGGAGAATTTTCGGGCTGCCTTTTTAATATCTTCCATGTTGGCACCGGCTGGCTGTTTTGTTAGATAAGAATGGATAAAAGAAAAGGTGAGCTATAAACATAGCTCACGCTGACGATCGGGGAATGACGGTAAAAACGTGCCGCCTGCCCTCTTGCCTACCGTTTGTTTATGGTATAACCACAGCTCGTGCATTTCCAAAGCTCGAAGATGTCCTGCCCCCGGGAAAAGGGAACCATGAACCCGCCTTCACACTTTGGGCACGGAGGGAAAATGTTTTCCACCATGATATTCCGCCTCCTGATGATGCCAAGGCCATCATGAAGCATAAAGCTTTCCATGGATCGATATCGGTAGATGTATTTGAGAATTGTATTTAAGAGTATCTGGATTGGGTCGATATCAGTACTCGATATCAGTCCAGATCGGCCTTTATTATGATATCAATATTCTTGGGCTGTTTGGTAACGTTGCCCTTCTTCATGCCAACTATGGCCTTGATACCCTTCTCCGATGCCAGGTCCACCAGTCTCTGGGTGATCACACCGTCAAAGACCACTGCGGTAACCCCTTTTGGGGTGTCCTTCAGATCATCGGTGAGGTTCCTTACGTTGACCTCCTTGACCACTTCATATGAACCGTTCAGAAGGTTAGCCTTCAAACTTCCATTCAGAGTGTTGAGGGTGTTTTTGTAGGCTTCCTGATCGGAGCTGAGGGTCTTGGCCGGGGGCTTTCCCGAGTCGATCTTGGGCGATCCGCCAGAATTGTTGTTCTGGTTCTGGGGTTTACCGTTCCCTACCCTGTCGGACCGGGATCCGCTGCTACTCCCTGAGCCACTTTTGTTATCGTTGTCGCTCTTTTGGGGTATGGAAATGTTGAACATCTCAAGGAATTGATCGGTGGGTATCTTGTTTCGAAGGGCCTTGATGATCTGTTTCTGGCTCATTTCTTCCACCTCAACATTCCGGGGAGCCCTGGCGATGTGATCCACTTCAGCCACCTGGAGTATCTCCTTGATGATCAACTCGCCACCCCGGTCGCCGTCCACGAATACAGTGACGTTCTTTTTTGCAGCCAGGTCAACAATGGTCTGGGGAATGCTGGTGCCTTCCACGGCAATGGAATTCTTAATCCCGTACTTCAACAGGTTGAGCACGTCGGAACGTCCCTCCACCACGATTATGGCATCCGTTGATTCCACGTTGGGGCCGGCGGGGCACTTGTCCTGCCCGAAGGATACGATCTCTTCCACCTGGACCGCCTGGCGAACGCTGTCCGTCAGGTCCACACCCGCGCTCTTTGATTCTTCCATAATCTTGGATAGAAGCTCTTTTGCCCTCTCGATTATCCGGGTCTTCTTGGTGGCCCGGACATCCTCCACGGACTGGGTCTCTATCTTTGCCTTGCAGGGTCCCACCCGATCGATGGTCTCCAGGGCGGAAGCCAAAATGGCGGTTTCCACCTGGTCAAGACTGGAAGGTACGGTTATCTCACCTTCGGATTTCTTGCTCTTGAACTGCAAGTTGACCTCAATTCGTCCTATTCTGCTGGTCTTTTGCAGCTCTCGCAGATCAAGATCGTCACCAATCAGACCCTCTGTCTGGCCGAATATTGCGCCCACGACATCGGGCTTCTCTACCATCCCATCGGCGATTATCTTCGCCCTGATCATGTATTTTGTAGTTGTCAGATCCATTGACATTGCATTTCCTCCTTTGGTTACTATTCCTGATTTTTCTTTTTGGCAAATTTTGCCTTCTTTGTTCTTTTTGCATTTTTGGCACTTCGCATGCCCTGAATATTTCGTAAAGATCTCCTTTTGCACCCAATTTCCTGTTTGCTCACATTAAGGGCGCCTTGGCATCTTCCACTTCCCTACGGATGCCTTTTGATTCACACATGCGTGTGTGCTTGACTTACGAGCAGCGCGATGCGGTGATCGGTAAGTGTGAGGTGTGAATTGATGAAGTGATCCTTACGATCACGGTTGGATTGATGTTGGGGTATATATGCGTTTGCCTGCCTGGGTTTCGATTATACATATACCTGATTATTTCTCGGATCGGGACCTCGGGACCTCTGGGAGTTGTGGGGCGTTGGGGAATAGTGTGGCGTCCTGGATGGTTTTTCATGGGAATGATTTATATACCATCAGATGCCCGCCCCGTGCACATGAAGCATTGGCGGGGAAATGTTTAAATATGTCGTCGAAGATAGGTATAGTTTGCAGATACCAAATCAGCGCAAAACGCGCAGGAGGTATTGCGGATGGGATACGAATACGTTGCAGACAAGGTAGAAGACATCTTTATAAGTGAGCTTGGAGAATATTCAGCCTTTATCTTTGAGGCCAACCTGAGGGAAATGGGCCATACCCGAGAGACCTTAAGGGAAGAGGACCTGGCAATGCTGGTGGAGCGTATGGAAGCCGATTATGCCAAGATCTTCCGTGAAAGGTCTCCTCCTCTCAAGGGGCTTGTTAGCAGGGCAATGGACTGAAAGAAAAAGATGGAATAGAAATCCGGCTAGCTGAGTGATGCCACGGTTCATGTATTTGTACCGTGGCACCCTTTGATTTTTCACTTTATTTAGGCATTTGGCCTCACATTCTTTTTTCTCAGTCCCTCCTTCACATCAGAAATCTGTCAATGAAAGTTGAGAGGATGTGGAGGAGATTGGAAAATCTTTTTCGGTATTACCAATCCCCAACATCTCCATTAGGGACAGGGCGTTGAATGCCGCGTTTCCATTGGGATGGTTGTTGAAATAAACGCTTGCCGTTCCTTTGATATCTTTCAGATCGGACATCTTTTTTACAATACCCTGAAGTTCCTGTTTGGAATAGAGATAATCGTAGCGGTTCATTCTTGTGTCTTTTACTGTATCTCTTTTAGCATCGTTTCTGAACCCCATTTCCGGGTCTCCGTCTCCATCGTGTATCATATCAGAATCCATATTGGAAGTCTCATAGTGATCGGATACATCTTTGATACGGTTACCCGCGAACCACATGTCCCGGTTCCTTCCGTGAAGTCGAATATAGGCGTGGTCCGTAGTATTGTCCACCGAAAACATTGACCCCGGCCCGTCCACTGTGCAGGTTGTTACGTTGTGCTCATGGAACCATCCTGAAACCTCTTTTACAGGAGAACCGGTTTCTTCATCTATCCAACTGTGATGCCTGAATTCCACGCAGGTTGGGATCAGATCGGTATCCAATGCTTCCAGAAGATCAAATAGAATGGAAATACCATTCTTGCCGGCGTTTGATCGATCATTTCGAAAATAGGGGCTCAGCTGAAGCAGAAGCATTCCCATGCAACCTCCGTTCGAAAGAGGAAGCAGGCAGCTCCTTTGGAAATCAAGGGCAGATCTGACCGCTTCATCTGTCTTTCCCTCCACCATGGTGGAATGGGATATGGACTGGGGGAGTTTGATAGAATAGGTGAAGGGGCCATCCAGTCCTCGGACCTTCCTGATCCAGCTTTCCACGGTTCGCGATTTGGGAAAGGAATAGAATGTGGAATTGATCTCCACCGTGTCAAAATGCCTGGCATAGAAAGAGAACCAGTCATCCTTCTTTTTTAATAAATAACGAGGGTAGAACCTGCCCACCCAATCATCGTAATGCCAACCAGAGGTCCCTATGAGGAATTTCACAACCATATCATTGAAATAATAGTTATTTACGTTTTCTGAGGATCGTCTTATCCGTGTGATCCGGTGGTCTGGTATGATGATCCTGACAAGGTTTTAATTGTAAACCGTCATTTCAACTTGGGTTTACAATGGGGTCAGTTGATGATCTGAAACGAATTTCAGACAGGGTTCGGTCCGATGAAGGTATCTCCGTGAAGGATGCCCTTGCCCTGGAAAACCTCGGCATTGACATGATATCACATCTGGCTGCGCTTGCCAACGAGATAAGAGCGCGGAATTTTGCAGACAGCTTCGATCTTTGCAGTATCATAAACGCCAGAAGCGGAAGATGTTCGGAGAACTGCTCATTTTGCGCTCAATCTTCACATCATACCACCCAATCTCCAATATATGATATGAAGGAATCCGAAGAGGTGTTGGAGAATGCAGTGGAGATGGAAAAGGCAGGAGCCAACAGGTTTTCAATCGTAACATCCGGAAAAGGTGTCCCGAAAGGTGAGGAGATGGAACGGTTCCTTGCAACCGTGAGGAACATCCGAAAAAGGACGGGTCTTGAGATATGCGCATCTTTGGGTGTAATCAACCATGAGGAGGCAAAGCTCATTCGGAACGCGGGTGTGGTCAGGTATCATCACAACCTGGAGGCCTGTCGGGAGTTTTATCCCACCATCTGCACCACCCATGGTCACGCTGAGCGGGTAAATGCGGTAAAGGTTGCCAAGTCGGCCGGTTTCGAGGTATGTTCCGGGGGCATAATCGGAATGGGAGAAAAGTGGAAACACAGGGTAATGTTGGCATTTGAGCTTAAGAAACTGGGGGTTGACAGCATACCGCTAAACATCCTCGATCCCATCCCGGGCACGCCATTGGAAGACCAGAAACCTCTTGATTTCTGGGAGATAATAAGGACTGTTGCCATGTTCAGACTCGTAAACCCCGAAAAAGAATTGAGAGTGGCAGGCGGCAGGTTCAAACACATAGGAACTGACAGGGCAGTTCTATTCCTGTCGGGTCTATCGGGGGTGATGATAGGCAACCTCCTGACCACCAGGGGCATGTCTCCCGAGGATGATATTCGGACGCTGAAAAAGCTGGGATTCAAACTACAGATGAATTGAAATCCTGCTTAATTTTAAACGGATAGTCAAGGGCCTGGATTTATCCGCCTAGATCCATCCCTCATTCTTCCTCGCCAAGCTCGTGTTTTTCCAGCTTGCCGTAAAGGGTGTATCCCACAAGACCAAAAAGGATCAAAATGAAGGCCGAGCTCCACAGGCCCACATCATATATCTCGCCTTGGGGCACCAGGAAATAACCTGTCCAGACCACCAGCAGGGTGATACCTATTACCAAAAGCGCCATGTAGAACAGCTTGGGTATCATTGCTGGCATTCGGGTATCTTCAGCCATGGTCGGGATGGCGAATACCGGGCGGGTTATTAAGATTTCCCGTTAGAAAACCCATTTTTACCCAAATGCCATGAAAAAGTCGCAATTAGGGCCCTAACACGTGGCACCAACACGCAAATCCAGTTCCGGTGAGTAATCCGGGAGTGGGTTGTGAGAGTGGGATTCGGGAGTGGGATTCGGGAGTGGGATTTGGATGTGGGATTTGGATGTGGGATTTGGGAGTGGGAACTGTAAATATCTATGGTTGCCACAGCATTGCTATCAACGGTTAGACTTATATAGAAGCGCAAACATATTCCGGTTCAAGGTGACTCATATGATGGGTGGACAGACACCAATCCTTGTACTTAAAGAAGGCACCAAACGCGACAAGGGTCGCGGTGCCCAGGGCTCGAACATTGAAGCGGCCAAGGCTGTTGCCGAGGCGGTCAGGACCACACTCGGTCCCAAGGGAATGGACAAGATGCTGGTGGACTCCATGGGAGACGTGGTGATCACCAACGACGGCGTCACCATTCTCAAGGAGATAGATGTGGAACATCCGGCGGCCAAGATGATAGTTGAGGTGGCCAAGACCCAGGACCATGAATGCGGCGACGGAACAACAACCGCCGTCATACTGGCCGGGGAACTCCTGAAGCGGTCTGAGGAACTGATCGATCAGAACGTTCATCCCACCATCATAACCTCAGGTTTCAGGATGGCTGCGGATAGGGCTTTGCAGTCTCTTGACAAAATCAGCGTCAAGGTAAAGCCCAACGATACAGAGGTCCTTTCAAACGTAGCAAAGACAGCCATGACCGGAAAGAACGCCGAGGTCGTCAAGGATCTGTTGGCAGATCTTTCCGTAAACGCGGTCCAGGCCGTGGCAGAAAAGGATGGGTCCAGCTACAGCGTGGACATGGACAACATCCAGGTAGAGAAAAAGACGGGCGGTTCCATAACCGATACCGAGCTTCATGAGGGTATAATCCTGGACAAGGAACGGGTCCACCCGTCCATGCCCAGGTCGATAAAGGGAGCCAAGATAGCCCTGGTCAACGCCGCCATGGAGATCAAGAAGACCGAAGTGGATGCGAAGATCCAGATCACCGATCCCACCCAGCTCCAGAACTTCCTCAACGAGGAGGAAAAAATGCTTCATGCCATGGTTGACAGTGTCAAGAAGTCCGGAGCCAACGTGGTCATCTGCCAGAAGGGCATTGATGATCTGGCCCAGCATTTCCTGGCAAAGAGCAACATTTACGCCGTACGTCGGGCCAAGAAATCCGACATGGAAAAGCTGTCCAAGGCAACCGGTGCCGTCATTGTCAACAACTGGAAGGAACTGGACAAAAAGCACCTGGGAAAGGCCGGGGTCGTTGAGGAGAGGAAACTGGCAAATGACGAGATGACCTTTGTCTCCCAGTGCCCCAACGCCAAGGCCGTGTCGATCCTGATCCGCGGCGGAACGGATCATGTCATAGATGAGATAGACAGGAGCCTGCAGGACGCCCTTTCCGTCGTGGCATCCACCGTGGAAGATCAGGCATACATCATAGGCGGCGGTTCCGCTGCTGTGGAACTGGCAGAGGATCTGCGCAAGTACGGTTCACAGGTGGGAGGCCGGGAACAGATGGCAATTGATGCCTTCGCATACGCCCTGGAGACCGTTCCCAGGACCCTGGCGGAGAATGCCGGGCTTGATCCCATAAACACCCTCATTGCCATGAGAAAGGCCCACAAGAAGGGAAATATCGGTCATGGACTTAACGTCTACACGGGAAAGATAGAGGACATGAAGGAACACAATGTCATAGAACCCCTCAGGGTTGGCAGACAGGCGATCAATTCCGCCACCGACACCGCCATAATGATACTGAGGATAGATGACATAATCGCTTCCAGGCAGATGGACCCCAGCGAGATGGCCGCGGCAGCCGGAGGCGGTGGAGGAATGCCTCCCGGCGGGATGGGCGGAATGCCCGGCATGATGTGAGGCACACGCCCCTAACAGACCGAGGGACCTGGCATTGAAATGTCCGGGTCCCTTGTTTTTTCCTTTTTTTTAAAAATATTCGATTACCGTTCCATTTTTTTTTTTACATTTATCGTTTATCTCCATGATCTTCCCTCACAGATGGTTGGGTGATTGTGGATTCGTTAACTTTAACGTCTCTTCATCCATTGTCATTTTTGAATTTTTGGTGATATGTTGATTGGAAAAAAAACCATTGGATTTGTCATCAATCCCGTGGCAGGCATGGGTGGACGGGTTGGGCTGAAAGGTACGGACGGTAAGGATATCCTAAACGAGGCCCTCAAAAGAGGAGCAAAACCGCAATCGGGAGCCCGGGCGCTTCAGGCCATATCCCAGATCGACACGAGCGATGGAATTTCATTTATGACCTGCGGCGGGGATATGGGTGAGGATGTTCTGCGGGAGGCTGGGATAGGCAATGAGAGTATGGATGTGATATATCGGGGAGGTGGTGAGACCAGCGCCGATGACACCAGAACCGTATGCCAGATGTTTAAGCAAAAGGGTGTGGACCTGTTAATCTTCTGCGGTGGTGACGGGACCGCCAGGGACGTTTGGGAAGCCGTGGGGGATAGCGTGCCAGTGATAGGCATCCCCGCGGGCGTGAAGATGCACTCATCCGTATTCGGCATAAACCCCAGGGTCACGGGTGAGATAGTGAATCGGTACCTGAAGGGGGAACTGTCCATTCAGCAGGCCGAGGTCATGGACATAGACGAGGAAGCATACAGGGACGGCAGGTTGTCTGCCAAACTTTACGGTTACATGATGGTCCCGGTGGAACCGGTGCTCATTCAGGGCAGGAAATTCTCTTTTCAAGCGGTGGACGATGATGAGGCCAAGGCGGGTATCGCCGAGTATGTGGAAGAGATGTTGGATCCTGGATCAGTTGTGTTTTTGGGTGCGGGATCAACGGTGAAGGCCGTTGGGGAGATCCTCAATATCGACAAGACCATCCTGGGAGTGGATGCGGTCTTTGAGGGAGAACAGGTGGGCAAGGACCTGGATGAAAAAGGCATTCTTGAGCTACTGGAAAGACACGGTAAGGGACAGATCGTGATATCGGTGATCGGGGCCCAGGGATTTCTTTTTGGCAGGGGTAACCAGCAGTTCTCAGCGGAAGTCATCAGAAAGGTTGATCTTGACAATGTTCTGGTGATAGCCACTCCTTACAAGATGAAGGAGACCCCCGTACTTCATGCCGACACGGGAGATAATGAACTGGACAAGGACCTTAAAGGTTACAGAAAGGTGATAATAGGTTATCATCAGATGAGGATGACCCGGGTAAAATGAGATACCCTGTAAGATCGACGGTTGATCAATCGTCCAGGACATCCTTCAAACTGTCATGTATCAATCCATTGGTGGCCAGCACGTGACGGGTCTCTATGGTGTAGGGACCGCCGTCCAGGGCGGTTATCATGCCCCCGGCCTCGCTCAATATTAAAGATCCGGCCGCCAGGTCCCAGCTATTGAGCTTCTTTTCCCAAAAACCGTCCAACCTGCCACAGGCAACCCAGCACAGGTCCAGGGCTGCTGCGCCCACTCGTCTTGTACCCTGGGTTTTGAGGGACACTTTTCTGAACTCATCAATGTTATCATCCGGATCAGAACCTCTATCGTAGGGAAAACCCGTGGATACCATGGCCTCTTCCAGCTTTTCGCACCTGCTCACCCGGATTGGGTTTCCGTTCAGTGTTGCACCCATGCCGCGTATCGCCCCGAACAGTTCGTCCCGGTTGGGATCGTGGACCGCGGCTGCCATCACCTTACCATCCCGGGAAACGGCGATGGACACGCAGAAGTGGGGGAAACCATGAACGAAGTTGGTGGTGCCGTCCAGGGGATCGACTATCCACTGCCATGACGCTTCCGGGTTAACCCTGCCGCCCTCCTCACCCCAGAACCCGTGATCCGGGAACATCTCCAGTATATTGCTGCGGATGTATCTTTCCGAAAGTTTGTCTGTCTCGGTGACCAGGTCCCTTCGGCCCTTGAAATCCACAACGCGGTTCCCATTTCGACTTCCCTCCATCACCTGCTGACCCGCCAGCCGCGCCAGTTTGAACGCCGCCTTCTGGACTGAATACAGCTCCATCATGATACCCCAAATAACATGGAGGTATTAGGGATTTTTCGGAGTTATAATGTCAAAACGGTCAGGTGGGAACGGGTGATTTGGTGCGGGTGGCTGGAATGGGGAATGAGAGCGGGTGACTGGAGCGGGGAATTTGAAATTTTTTTTGGTTGGTCGAAAACCACTTGCCAAGAGCAACGGTTTTAGTTACAGCGATGCAATGTAAGTGCGGAGAGACTAATGGAATCAAATGCCATTGACTGGGACAGGCTGGAGGCCAGTCTCCTTGAATTTCGAAGAAAGTTGCACAACTACCCGGAGCTGGGCTGGCGCGAGTATCGGACATCCAGACGCATTTACCAGGAACTGGACGCGCTCGGTATATTCGACATCAACGTGGGTCACAGGATAGTTAACGTTGAGAAGATCCCCGATGTTTTCTACCCCCACATCAAGGCAGACCCAGAGGACCTGGAAGCCTGGATTTCCATACTTGAAATGGAAGAAAAAAAACACACTAACGGAAATGCCACGGGTCGTCCCTTCACCAGAAAGGTCCGTACCGGCGAAGGAACGGATACATACATAACCCCCACCGGAGTGGTGGCGATTCTGGACAGCAAAAGACCGGGACCCACCACCATGCTGCGTTTCGATATAGACGCATTTTACGTGGAGCCTGAAAAGGACAATCAGAAGAGAGAGGAGATACATCTTGTGTCCGACCCTTCAACAAAAGTCGAAAACAACGGGACTGATGACCGGGGTCAGGTGATGCATGCCTGTGGACATGATTTCCACGCTGCAATGGGAGTGGGTATCGCCCGGGTATTGAAAAATATCAGAAATGAGATCAATGGAAGGATCGTTTTGGTATTCCAGCCGGCCGAGGAAATGGGGGGAGGGGCCGTTTCCATGCTCGATTCTCCTCTCATGAACGATGTGGGAAAACCGGACAACTTCTTCTCATCTCACGTGGGGGTTACGGAAGAAAGGGTGTTCGGATGCACCTCAAAATGGTTCTTCTGCGGAATGATGAGGGTAACCTTTCGCGGTCGTAAGGCCCATGCGGGGCTGGAACCATGGGCCGGCATAAACGCCCTGGAACCCGCCCTGGCCTGTGCAACGGCGCTTCTGGGTGAGGATTACAGAAAACACAGTTCAAATCGGGTCAATGTGGGGAGTTTCATATGTGACGGCCCGTTCAACGCCATACCCGACTCCGTGGAGTTCCAGCTGGATGTCCGTCATGAGACCAGAGAGGCGTTTCAGTCATTATATTCAAAATGCGAAAAAATAATTGAAACGACTGCCCATGATTTCGGGTTCTCCAGGGGAGATGTGGAAAGAGGGTTTGACACCAAGACCGTATTCAAACTGATCAATGTCAAAACAAACGATGAAATGAAAAAAAGGCTTTATAGAGTCGCAAGGAGTTGTTCTGATAAGAAACGTTTTCCCCATTTTTACAGGATGTACGGAGACAATATTAAAGAAGAAATCGAGGTCACTGCCGGAGAGGATGCCAACGATTTCATACCGGCCACCGTTACAGGCGATTGTGGTGGGATCGTGATACTGGGCGGCCAGCGGGGCGGACATCACAAGAAAAGTTTCAAGATGGATGAGTCTGTTTTGATATGTGGAGTCCAGTTCTTTTTCCAACTCGTAAAGGACATCCACGGATCGGGCAACACCGACACTCATCCGCCAACCGATTGAGATGACGATAGACAACAGCAGGCAGGGATATCATGGAGATGACTGAAGGAATCCAGAAACTGACAGACCACTGCAAGAACCATTACCAAAATTCCAAATCGAAGGTCCACGGATGGGGTCATGCGGAGAGGACCGCCAGGGGAGCCGTGTGGTTCGTTGAGATGGCAGGAGGGGGAAAGCGGGAATGCGAGCTTGCCTACGTGTCCGGGCTTCTTCATGATTATGTAAGGCCTGGAAGCGAGAAATCCGACCATGCCCGTGAGAGTGCCGATTCGGCCAGGGTAATACTGGCGGATTATTCGGAATTCATGCCCCACGAGGTCGATCTGATCGCTCAGGCCATTGAAGATCATCGAAAACCTGTGAAATGGCGCACCCCACTGCATCAAAGCGTGTATCTGGCGGATAAGGTTCTTGAACACATGGGAACCTACTCCGACTTCCGAGCCTGCGCATGGGCGGGAGAACTGTCGAGAACAGACCTCGTCGGCATGGCACCCATCGATGCTGTTTCAAAGTATTATCAATCATCTGAACGCAAGTTCCGCGCAGAAAACTATCCTCCGTTCGTGGAAAGGCTGGTGGACCGACAGAGTGAATGGAACCATACCTTCAAAAACGCCCTCAAGAGAAAGGAGGATTGGGCAATGGACCTGGCAACAAAGATGTTCAATAACGGAGCCGCCGGAAAGGATCTTGACGAAAGCCTTTTGCGATTCTCTCCAAGAGGAACCGAACAGAAGAAATGGACAGTTGATATGAGATCATACGTGGATGGATCCATATTTGAACGGATCGATACCTTGATAGATCGATGAAGCCCTGAATACTTGATCGGGACTTAGAACATCACTTATCCCTTCGTCCCTTGATGGTCTTGTTACCGTGCATGTGCGGAGGATATGTGCGAAGGACTTTCCGTTTTCCGGATTTTTGGCATGGGAACTGATATGGCCTTGATACTCTTTTAGGCCAGATAAGTTTTAAGTAAACCAAACAGGTTTGCCACCCAATCTGCTTGATGTGGTTTTTGACATGGGAAAGGTCAAGAAGTCAATTTATCGTCAACCTGTCACCGCCGAGGGCCTCAAGAAGATCGAGAAGGGCCAGCTTGAATGGTTCGACGTCGAGATGTTCAGCAACCTCAACACGGGTGTGATGGAACAGTATCTGGAGGAGAAGAACCGCCGGGACGGTTTCAAGGTGGAGGGGTTCGACTGGAAGAAGGTGGGGATCGGCATACTCGTGGGAATGGCCTTTGCCATAATCACGGAATACGTGGGCCTCAAGGTGGGTCTTGCCATGTCGGGAGCATGGTACGTTGTATATCTGGTGGGTCTTTCTCTCAAGTGGAAGCCACAGGTAATGAACGTGGCGGTGGGGGCGTCAAATGCAACATCGTACGTTTCGACGGGTTTCATCTTTACCTTTCCAGCGCTGTTTCTTCTATGGAAATCCGATGAATATCTGGGAGAGGGCGGAGTCCCGCTCATTCAGATGTCCAAAACCGACGTTTTTCAGTTCATGATCCTCGCCCTCACCGCAACCATAATCGCGGGGATTTTGGGGATGCTATATTTCATCATATTCAGACGTATATGGTTGGTGGACGATCCCCTGCCCACTCCAGGTTTTGAGGCGCCGGTGAAGCTTCTGGAGATATCCAATTCCATGGCTGGAGGTGCGGTGGATCAGGCCCGAAAATCGATCCGTACCGTGATTATGTGGGGAGGATTCTCTGCGGTTTTGGTGTTCTTTAGAGATATGCCCCTGGGCGCTTCACGGGAATCTGCCCTGCACAAGATGTTTGCAGGCACCAACCTCTACGAGGCCGGAGATCTGGTCGTTCCCTACAACTCTTCGATATCCAACTACACGATACTGGGTTTTGGACTGATACCCATCCAGTTCGGAGTAGGGTGGTTCATGAAGTTCAAGACGGCACTTCTGGTGTCACTGGGAACCCTGCTCACATGGTTCGTCATCGTCCCCATGGCCGCCGGGATAGATGTTCCTGTTTTCAACGCGGTGCTGGGGGAGTACATGACCGTTTCCACCGAAGCGGCCTACCAGTCATATCTCTCCGGGCATCATCAGCCCACCGCCATGATCGCCTATGCAAAGGTTGCCCGGTTCATAGCCGTGGGCGCCATCCTCGGTGGCGGAATAACCGCTCTTATCAAGATGGCGCCCGTGTTCAAGGACGCCATCGCCGATGCAACAAAAAGCGGTGGTTCCGAGGGCGCCTGGATAGAGGGGAAGGGATGGTACGAGTGGCCCGCATCCCACATCAAGATAATGATAGTCGTGGCCGTGATATCCATCTTCGTAATATTCGTGGGTGTCGGGGGTTTTCCCCTGGGCGCCTCCCTGGTATTCGTTATCATCCTGGCAATGACCACATTTGCCCTGGGCGCCATTGCAGTAAAGGTCATGGGAGAGACAGGAACCGAACCGGTATCTGGAACATCATTCATCGTGCTGGTATTCTTGATGGGGGTTTTCTCTCTGATGTCGTCACTGACGGTCTCGGAGATGCTGGTCCTTACGATCATCGGTACCACGGTGTTCGCCGGTGCCATATCCCTCTCCGGTGATGTGGTAATGAACTTCAAGGCAGGTCTTTACTGTGGCAATCGGCCTTATCACATAATGAAGGCAGGTCTGACCGGTATAATACCCGGAGCCATCTTTTCCGTAATAGGGGCCTACATCTTCGGAATGCTGCTGGCCGAGGGCAAGATGAACCTTCTGGCTCCCCAGGCCCGGTCCTTTGCAACCTTCATGTCCGCAATCGTTGGAGGGGATCCCACGGTTTACCAGATGCTCGCCCTGGGAGCGGTCATTGGAGTGTTCGTGGAACTCATAAGCGGTATGGGAACGGCTTTCGGATTGGGCATGTACTTCCCGCTTTCCCTGTCATTTCCCATGCTTGCCGGCGGCGCCGCTCGGGATTACTGGGAAAAATATAGACTGGAGCCCCGGGCCAAATCAGAGAAATGGGATGAAAGAAGACGGACCATGGCACTCATTCAATCCTACATGATGGCCACGGGTCTGATCGTTGGCGAGGCCATTATGGGAACGGTGGTGGCAATAGTTCTTGTCATGCAAGGATGATCTGCCGCTTAAAATCCAGCCGATTGCAGTTTTTTCGATGTTTTTTGATGATAATGCCATTGATAATATCTGTCATTGAAATGCCTGTCGTTAACAGTCATTGCACCAGCTGCACCAGCCCCGGACAGCCGTAATACCTGCTTTGGCCAGGCACGGCAGCCGTCCTTCCATTTAAAATGGTCAGATGGAAATTTTATGACTGGGTCAGCCAGCGTTGACCACCGAAACTTAAAAAAGTGGAAGGCTGATTGCCCTCCGTGGTTTTCCAACTTCTCAGCCCGGAAGATAAGACAGTTCTCATGTTCGGATCTCTCGTGTTCATCATATCCATAGGCCTGGCTTTCGTCATGGGCGGGGTACTGCCGGACCAATTCGGTGATGCGGACGCCGAAGTGCAGGAACTCCCCCTGGGCAACGGCAACTTCACAGCCAGCGGCCAATCATCAGAGAACTCCCAATCAGAGGAAACTATCCCCATTACTGATGGAATAGTGAAATCCATAACTGTAAAACTAGACTGGTCTGATGAACCGGCGGCAAGACCCAATCTTGCCAATCAACCGGACGAGTTCACGGTCTCCATAATGAGCCCCTACGGAGACGGGTCCGATCCCGTCACGGGCAGCGGCGGTTCGCTGTCATCATCCTACGATGTTCCGGAAGATGCCTGTGCAAATGCGTTGAAAAACGGTACGGCCCAGAGCTGGATCGTTGTGATAGACTGCGGCGAATGCGGCGATCAGACACCACCGTTCTTGCCAACCCCCTTCGGTCTAAGAGGTGTTTCCGATACCGGTAATGCATGGGAACTGACTGTCAGTTACAACTATGTGCCTTTTGAGGAGGAAGAGTAGATGTCAGACGAGAAATTCGTCCCCTACATTCCTCCGGAACAGAACCTCCCGGACCTGACCATCAAGGCGATCATTCTTGGTATAGTACTGGCCTTCATCATGGGTGCGGCCAATGCCTACCTGGGACTTTACGTGGGGATGACGGTTTCCGCGGCAATCCCCGCAGCGGTCATGGCCATGACAATTCTGCGCCCTTTCAAGGGAACCATTCTGGAGTTCAACGTGGTCAACACCATGGCAGCCGCTGGAGAGGGTCTTGCCGCCGGTGTGATCTTCACCATACCCGCCCTGCTCGTGATCGGAATGTGGGGAGAGATACACTGGATGGAGACCACCGCAGCCGCGTTCATCGGCGGTATTCTGGGCGTGTTCTTCACCATACCCCTTCGCCGTATCCTGATCGTTGACATGAACCTGCCATTCCCGGAAGGGGTGGCATGCTCAGAGGTCCTGAAGGTGGGAGAAAAGGGCGGATCGGGTCTCTATTACGTTTTCTCCGCCTTTGCGGTGGGCGGTTTATTCAAGCTCATGAGCTCCTGGTACGGCTTCCGATTGTTCCAGGAAAGGGTGGAGACCATCATAGGAAACGGGAATTCCCGGTTGATGATGGGCATGAACGTATCCCCTGCCCTGGTGGGCGTTGGATACATTCTGGGTCTCAACGCCTGTCGTTTCATATTCTTTGGTGGGGTCATCGGTTGGATCATCCTCATTCCCATGGCCGGGGCCATTTACGGATTTCCTGCATACGACATCACCGGGCATGCCTACATTGACTTCCTCAACGAGGCGGAAGGCATCACCTTCCTGTGGCGCTCCTACACCATGTACACGGGCATCGGAATGATCGTTATCGGTGGCATATGGACACTTATCACTATGCGAGGAGCGTTATGGCAAGGCATCCAACATTCCATGGCCGGGGCCAAGGCAAAGAGGGAGGGCCTGATCCGGACAGAACGTGACTTTCCCATGCAGTGGTGGTTCTACATAATCATCGGAGTAGGAACCTTTGCACTATACTGGAGTACCACAAAAAGCGGATTGATATCGGGAGTGGCCACCGGTGCCATGTTCCTTTTTGCATTCATGTTCACTGCAATAGCCGGATATCTTGCAGGGGTGATAGGATCATCCAACAATCCCATATCCGGAGTGACGGTTTGTACCCTGCTGTTTACGGGACTTCTGCTAATGGCACTGGGCGCATCCGGCAACGCGGGAATAACCGCCACCATCATAGTGGCCGCTGTCATATGCTGTTCAGCAGCCATTGCGGGAGACTGCATGCAGAACATGAAGACCGGTCATATCCTGGGTTCGACCCCCAGAAGTCTTCAAATAGCAGAGCTTATCGGTGTGACCACCATCGCTCTTTCCATTGCAATGATACTCGGTGTCATGCATGAAGTGTACGGCATAGGAACAAGACAGCTCCCCGCTCCCCAGGCATACGTCATGGGAGGAATGGTAGAAGCCGTGTTCAACAAGGAGATCGAGATTGCCTGGTTCGCTCTCGGAGCCTTCATGGCCATATTCTGCATAGTGTTCAACGAGTTTGCCAAGCGCATTGGCAAGGAAAGCTGGTCCATCCCCATCATGGCGGTGGCCATCGGTATCTACCTTCCATTCCCCCTGACCCTTCCCATATTCGTGGGCGGGCTAATGGGATGGTACTCGGTGAAGTACATAGAGAAGAACGCGATCTACCCGGGAACCACCGAAGCCCACGAGAGCCTGCTGGATGGTCTGAAGGAACGGGCCAACAGCGTGGGAACCCTCTTTGCATCCGGCCTGATCGCAGGAGAGGCTCTCATGGGCGTCATCATTGCGGTGATAGTCCTTTCAGGGATCGATGTCACCATGATAGGGCTGCCATCATCCTGGCCCGGCCTGTTGCTGTTCATCTACGTGATATTCTTCTTCTTCTACCTGGTAACCCGGGAGACCCGCAGGCATAAAAGGGGAGGCCCTCTTTCGGAGGAACCGCCCAAGCAGGAAAACGGAGCCTGAGCAAAACCTGTGGCCCCGATCGATAATTGTGGGGGAACGGTGATGCCCTGGGGAAAAAAGAAGGATCAACCCGCTCAGGTGAACATGCTGCCGATGAAATTCCGCCGCAATGCCAAGTGGCTGGTGAAGAAGAAGACCGGCACGGCGGTGATCTTTGTCCCAAGATTCAGCACATCCAGGGGCGAGAAGGTGGGCTACTTCTTTGACCTGGGACCGGACCGGCGCATCCACATGGACCAGTACGGCACTTCCGTGTGGCGGCTGATGAACGGCCGGAACACGGTGGAACGCATAGGAAAGCGACTCATGCGCAAGTACGGGGAAGACATGCATCAGGTCTACGACAGGCTGTCAACCTTCATCATGATAATGGAACGGGCCGAAATGGTAAAGAGGGTCAAGGAAGGCGGGGATGGGATAAAGGGCCTAACGCAGCGGAGGGTGAAACTGCGGCCAGACGGCAAACCCTCCCGGTCCAAGACATTTGGCAAGTACGGGCTGAAGACGCCGGAAAGCAAGTGCGGCGTGGACATGTGCTGCACCGGCGGCGTCAAGGTGAAGATGTGATGATTTGGAAAAAGGATCGCCCGCTCTATTCTCCTTCTTCCTCATCGTTCTCAATGGGGATGAAACTCATCTCGTAGACGTACCCGTGCACCTCGTCCTCCCTGCGAACGAACTTGAGGATGCGGTTCTTTGAGAAGGTTATGTTCCCGCCCATGAACTCCAGGTCCAGCTCCCGAATCTCCCGGGGATTACCACGTTCGTCGGGCTCGTTGTAGGATCGGACCTCGGCCTCGAACTCCACGTCCCCGATAACAATGTAGAGGGGTTCACCGGGGTCCGGGAACATCTTCCAGTAGTCACGGGTAATGGTAATGGTGCCGTTGCGGGTCTCTATGCGACCGGGCCTGCGAACGTACTCGGTGAGGTTGGGACCGTTGTGGGCTCCCCCGGGACCGTCACCTATTCCACCGGACCGCATATCGTTACCGCGGCGGTTCTGTCTCTGGGAGTTGCGGGAACGATTGTCCCTGTTCCCTGACCGGTTCTGCCGGTTGTTATCTCCTCCCCTTTTACCACCGCCTCCCCTGCCGCCCCGGGGTCTGTTCCGCCTTCCGCTTCTTCTTGACATGCAAATGACCTTCAATCGTTATTGAGATGTATGAGCTTGAAACCGGATTTGTAGGAACCGTCCAGAGCCACTCGGACACGGACGGCCCAGACCCGAGTCCCGGACACGAATTCCACAGGATACCAAAAAACTTCCCATGACCACGGGGACCCGTCCAGTTCCCTGATTTTGGCCACGGGAAAGCTCAACCTGCCGAAATAATTCCGAACCTCACTGAGGCTTTGGGTGTATTCCAACACGTTGTCCCGGCCTTCCAGGGGAAAAAGGGCCTTCTTTCCGGAACGTTTGAACGAGAAATGCACCTGTTCTTCGAGCCTGTTGGACAGGTAGGATTTCTTGAAGAACCAGATATCATAACCCTTGGGCGAATCCTTGGTCTTGAGAACCAACCAGGAAAATGGGCTGTTGGTGGGCAGGGCCCGTATTACGTACCCATCTTCACGATACCGCTTGGCGGTGTAGAGCTTCATCACCACCCTTATCATCAAATATGCGAAGAACACAGAAAGGAACAGCTGGGCATAGGGCAACAGGTCCGGGTACTTCACGTAAGGGTCCTTCACCTCGTGAAGGTAGTAGAAGAACAGCAGCATGGACGAACCCGCCATTAGAACGTATATGTTAACCCCCCGCTCGATATTGAGCTTGTAGGCCCTGTTCTTCCAGGGATAGAGGATATAGACACCGTAGTTGGAGATGAGGTCCATTGTCAGGTGGAACCCCCCGGCAGCCAGGCCCACCACGATCAGCATCCAGAGTTCCAGGTTCTTGTCGGGGAACAGCTGCATCCAGACAAGGGCACTCGTGCACACGTAGATTGGCAGGAACAACAATGAATGGGAAAAGCCCCGGTGGTACAGGAACGGGTTTTCCCGTTTGATGAATCTCCCCAGGGGCATGAGAAGGACGTCCAGGTCCGGGAACATGCCCATCAACACACCGAAGTAGATGGTGTAGTACTTGACTCCCTCGTGACCCACCAGGATCAGCCACGAGAACATGATGTGTGAAATGAAATCCATCGACGCACCCGAACAGAGGTCATATCCCTTATCAATTCCTCACGCATGGTTTAGGGCCCATCGATCATTCCTGAATAAGCTCGATCAGGGTACCGTCCGGGTCCTCAACGAAGGCCAGCCACTTTCCCGGGGACAGTTCGAAGGGTTCATCGGTTACGGTATAGCCGGCTTTTTTTATCCTACCCACATCAGAGCGGAGGTCCCTGACAACAAATGCCAGGTGATCGAACAGCCGATCGTCATAAACGGCCTGGGCAAAGTTGCGCTGATCGTGGTAACGGGTCAGCTCCAGAGAGAACGATGAATCTTCACCGTCATCCAGGAAAGCGATCTCCGCATTGTTCTTCTGGATATCCCTTCTCCTGACCAGACGCATGTTGAAGAACTCCTGGTAGAATTGGATGGACCTGTCCATGTCGGAGGTCCTGATGGAAACATGAGCAAACGCCATGGCATGGGCAAGACCCGCCGCTTGATTTAAGCTTGACGGATGTGCGGAAATACCACTTTCACCCAACCCCCCCTTTTCACTTAATAATCCCCCTGGTACATTACTAAGAATTACTCGGGGGAAGCAGACACGTTCAACTATCATATGCCCTTGGCAATGGACAACATCCGGCTGCAGCCGGACATCGCCGCATCGATGGAGGATTGTGGTGATCTTGCATCGGGCAACCGATCGATCCATGAAACACGGCGGCTCCTGACCGCGTTTCACCGGGTGGACAGTTTCACAGGAGGATTTCTTCCGGGCGAGATGGTTTTCCTGCGGGGATATCCCCAGTTCGTTCATTTCCTGGAATGCCTTGTACTGGTCCGCGGAGTGGGTCAAATGGAACGTGATTCGGTGCTGATCGACGGCGGTAACGGTGCAAACCCGTACCTGATGTCGAACCTGGCCCGGAGGTTCCGCTGCGACGCCGATGAACTGACCAAGCGTGTGCACTTGAGCAGGGCGTTCACGGTGCACCAGATGGGCCATCTCATAGAGCATGACCTCCAGACTTTGGTGGACAGGACCGGTGCAGGTACCCTGGTGGTGTCATCCTTCCCGCAGCTGCATCTGGACGATCGGATCGGCTGGGACGAATCCCGGTCACTTTGCATGCGTGCCCTGGCAAAACTCCGTCAGCTGTCCCCTGGCAGGGTCATCATCCTGACGGACCCCGGAGGATCGCCGTCGTACCACCATCGGAGGTTCGTGGGCATGGTGGAGGGCGCATCGCATCGGGTGATCAACGTGAGGTTCCTGGGACGCCGCAAACTTAGGATATGGGACAGTGATGGCAACACCATGGATTTCTGTCCCGTACCGCCGCACCAGTGGACCCTGGACGATTTTAAGGAGGGATGATCGCGGGCAGAACGGTGCCGACCTACAGGATGGCCATCGAGGAGATTATCGGTGAGCTTTCTCCCTACCGCAGGGCGCTGTCCCGGCGTGATCGGGAGGCGTTCGACGCACTGGTCTTGCAGGCAAGGCTCCATGCGTCCGCCTCAGGCTCCCTGGCCAGAACAAACCCATTCGAGGCAATGCTGCTGTCCATCCTGGTGGAACAGGAAAAACGGATACGTTCCCTGGAAGAACAGGGGTGACCCACTGGACGGATGGCTCCTTGACGTCTACACCGACAACATCCGCAACCGGATGGAGTGCTGGGTGTGGACCAGGAACGGGACAATATCGATACCCCAGAAGTACCGCCCGTTCTTCCGGGTATCCGGAAAGGACATGGATTCCCTGGAAAGAAAACTTCACGGGGTGCCCGGAGTGCATTCCACGGAACGGGAAATGGTCCGGGCGGATATTCGGGACGTTCATGACACGGAATTTTTGCGGGTGAACGTGGACATCTATTCCCAGTTCAAGGTCCTGGCAAGCAAGGTGGCGGCCCTGGGAAACTACAGTGACCATGATCTCTTCGATGTGGAACCCAGGCTTGCCCAGAAATTCATGCATGATCGTGGACTCTACCCCCTGGCACCCGTCAAGGTGTCCAACGGGTCAGTTAAGGCGGTTGGATCCTCCTGGGATATGGATTACGAGCTGCCACCGCTGACCACCACGGTCCTGGAAATAACCGGGTCGAACCCCCACCGGTTTCCCAAAGAGGACGAGCCCATCCGATCCGTCAGGCTCGGATCTGAACGGCTCGACGGGCTTGGAGAGGACGATCTTCTTGAAGAACTCCAGGCAATTCTGGACGGAGAAGATCCGGACATCATATTCACCGTCCACGGGGACACCAGGACGATACCACAGCTTTTTGCCCGTGCCAGGGCGCTGGGGGTTGATCTGAGGCTTGGACGGGCTTCCCAGCCCACCTCGGCTGACAGAAAAGGAAGCAGTTACTGGTCCTACAACAGGGTGGTTTACAGGCCACCCGCCTATTATTTCCGTGGACGGTATCACCTGGACCGGCGTGGGTTTTTCGTCCACTCGGCCGGCGGTCCCTGGGGACTTTTCGACCTGGCCAGGATATCCGGGGTACCGGTGCAGGTGCTGTCCAGGCTCTCACCCGGTACCGCGGTCTCGGCGCTCCAGATGCACCAGGCGTCCTCGGACGGTGTTGCGGTGAAATGGAAGAAGAACGACCCTGAACGGTTCAAGACCGCCCGCAGGCTCCTGCTAACCGACAGGGGAGGTTTCACATTCGATCCCAGGGTGGGGCTCCACGATCGGGTGGTCGAACTGGATTTTGCTTCTCTCTACCCGTCCATAATGGTCAATTTCAACATCTCTCCGGAAACCGTGGACTGTTCCTGCTGCGGGAAAGATCCGGACGTTCCCAGGGTCCCGGAGTGCGGTTATCATGTTTGCACTCGACGGGAAGGGTTGATACCCCGGGTCATCTCCCCGGTGCTTTCAAGGCGCTTGGAGTTCAAGAAACGTTCCCGGGAATCCTCCGGCGAGTACGCCCGTCGCTGCTGCCAGATCCAGGAGGTGTTGAAATCACTGCTGGTAACGTCTTTCGGCTACACTGGATACAAGAACGCCCGGTTCTCCCGCATAGAGTGTTACGAGTCCATAACCGCGTACGCCCGGGAGCTGGTGATGCGGGCCAAGGAAGTTGCAGAGAACAACGGTTTTGACATTCTTCACGGTATCGTGGATTCTCTGTGGGTACGGGGCAACGGGGATCATCAACGGCTGAGCAGCGCGATCTTCCATCGGACAGGTGTTCAGATGTCTATTGAAGGGGTGTACGACTGGATAGTGTTTTTGCCAAACCGGTCCAACGGTTCCGGGGCGCTGACCCGATACTACGGGAAGTTTTCCAACGGTAATGTGAAGGTTAGGGGGATCGAGCTTCGGCAGCACAGCACGCCTGAGCTGATCAGGTCCCTTCAACGGGACGTCTTGGAGGTCCTGTCCCGGTGCGGGAACGCTGACCAGGTGCGCGGCATGGTGCCGGAAGCCGTGGATATGGTTTACCGCCATGCCCGACGGGTGATTGACGGCGGGTGCAACACCGACGACCTGGTGATAACCACCCGCCTCAGCCGGGCCCTGGAAGATTGCAAGGTCATGACGGTGCAGGCGGCAGCATCCTGGCAGATGAAGAGGGAAGGGTTACCCGTCAGTCCGGGTGAGAAGGTAAAATACGTGGTGACCAATTCGTCTGTTAGAGACCCCCACCGAAAGGTGTCCCTGGCCCGAAACATGCCAGGTAGTTACGATCGGGAGTACTACCTGACACTGCTGCTTCGGGGCGCCGAGTCAATACTGCTGCCTTTCGGGGTGACTGTGGGGTCGCTGCGGGATGGGCTGGGGGAAGGCAAACAGACAGGATTGGAAAGGTGGATGTGATCACATGATCGGAGCTCATAAGTTTGAAAGGATAACGGGCCTGAGCGGGGTTTTTCCAACCCACTACAACCCAAACATGATCGTTTCTCTCCTGGATACGGATGTGAACATCTGAGAAAGCTCAACGATTACAAACAATTCGGCAGAAGGGGCGTGGAATACGATAAGTCGGATGTGAACAAAATTCCGGTCCTCAACGCAGAATCCTTGAAACACTGGGTCGCAAAATCGCTCCTGTTCTACAAACTTCGTCGGCTAGGCCATGATGTGGTTTCGGAGGTCCCGATCCCTGGGTTGGGAGTCGCGGACCTTATCGACTTGACCTTGAACGTCCAGTACGAAATCGAGCTTGACGTGCACAAACACATTCGACTTTCCAAGGCCGAGAAATATGGACGTGACGGCGTGGAGATCATCGTTGTCCATTGTCACAATATGCCAACGGATATCAAGGAACTGAACAAGTTCCTGGACCAGTATATTGTAGTCGACTAGGCATCTTTTTATATTGTAGGCAACAATTCAAAGGTGGTTCACCATGAAATTAATGAAAACGTATCTCGATACCTCTGTAATCGGCGCAATTTTCGACACTGAAGATCCGAATAGGGTAGAGCAAACAAAATATCTGCTCAGCATATTGAAAGATCGTGATGGGTATGTCCCATTCATTTCAAACATTCTAATCGAAGAAATTGAACGCGCACCTATACAAATCAGATCAGAACTTGAGAAACAAATCAAAGAAATGAAGTGCGAGATCATTTATGAAAATAAGAGTTCTATTAACCTTGTTTCTGAATATATTAAAAAGAGAATAGTATCGAATAAATACAGAGAAGACGCAAGGCATTTAGCTATTGCTGTCATTCAAAACATGGATTTGATCGTCACATGGAACTGCGTTCATATGGCCAATTACAGAAAAAAGAGAATGATCTGGGCCGTAAACTTAATGTTGGGGTACGACCAAATAGATATCGTAACACCCTTGGAGGTCATTGGACATGACTAAATGGAAACACAAATCCCTTGAATGGATACATGAAGCAAGGGAAGAAAACTATCATCGAACCAAAGATATTCCTTTGGATCAAGTTATTAAAAAGAGTGTTTCCAACGCCAAGAAAAAGGCCAAGAAATACACTGCGTCATAGTTCCACACCCCCATCCCACAGTGACAAGACCATACCGATTTCGTCCGTCACTGAAATTTTCTTAAAACAACACCAAGAACTTCTTCCTCAACATCCTCAGACATCACTAAATCGATATTGTTCCGTTTTGCATACGTTATCAGTTCCAACTCATTGCCTTTAAATATCATGGCTGAAATGATCACATTAGAATCAAGAAAAATTCTCATTCCGCCCATTTCTCCTTTCGGGCTTCCTTGATTGCCTTTTCAATATCTCTTTTAGTAATACCTTTTTCTTTGGCCACTTTGGATAGGATATCGTTGATCTCATCCAATCTCAGCTCAGCCTTTTTCATGAGGATATAATCGCCTATCTGATCCACTATCAGATATCCATCCTTCTCTATATGTAAAGATTTCCTCACATCAATTGGAAGCGTTATTTGTCCCTTTGTGGTTACTTTTACGACATCGCTCATAATACCATAAAAGGTAAGGATTCCTTACTACCTATACTTATCCCAAATCCAATCCACCACCGCATTCGCCAACTCCTTGATAGCCTCCCACATGGCCTTTAGAAAAGCCGTCAGCGCGTTCCAAGCCGCTTCGAGGAATCCATCAACATGAGTTTCAAAGAGGAGAGCCGCCGGGGGACTTTGTCCCCCTTGCTTGATCTCGACTCCACCCTTCGGGTGCCTTCACCCACCTGGGCTGCGCCCAGGTCAGCGCGGCTCACTATCTCCTCCTCGACCGGGTCGTCCCGCCACCCTCTTGGCCCCTCGGCCAGCACCACATATCCTCGCCAGTGCCCGAACCCATCCCCCTTCGGGCCAGCCTCAGGGCCATCCTGCGGATAGCCCAAATTCAGTAAATCCCGTCGGGATTTCCAAAATCGCGGCCGCCCGCTTGAAACTGTATGAACCAACTCATTGAAACTATCGAATAATTATTCCGGACTACCAAACTGACCCGATCAGGACAGCGACCCGGTTTGTACCAGCCCGAGCAGTTGCCCCAGCCGTCTTTCCGGCCGGGTTTCTGTCGATAAGTTTTCACAGGTTTCAACAGCGTCCACCACGTCGATGAAGGGGATTGGTTTGGGGATAGAAAATTATTTCTTAGTCTCGTTTCGACATTCACCCCTAACCGATCGACGGTACAAATAAATATGTGATATCACATAATATCCAATGGTGATCCGATGGCCAACATGACCTTAGCCATTTCAGATGACGTATATGAAATCGTCAAATCTCATAAAGAGGTTAGGTGGAGCGAGATCGCACGAAGGGCAATTGAGGACTACGCGAAGAAGCTTGCCCTCTTAGATGCGTTATTAGAAAAGAGCGAGTTGACCGAAGAAGATATCACGGAATTGGATGAAAAGGTCAAAAAAGGCATCTATGAACATTACAAAAGGATGAAGAATGCATGAGATTGGTCATCGATACCAATTGTTTCATGGCCGGTCTCTTGAAGGATTCAACCTCAAGATCAATCATCCTTCACTGGGACTTTCACTTCTATGCTCCTGATTTCCTAATGCAAGAGGTGAACAAGTACGAAGATTACATAAAGAAAAAGGCAAAGCTCACAGATGAGCAATACAAACAAACATTCTATCTCCTATTAGAAAAGGTGAGTCTGGTCCCATTTGAAGATTTCAGATCGGAATTTTCCAAAGCTGAACAGATAATGAGCGATATTGACATAAAAGATTCTCCTTTCATCGCGGTGGGATTGGCATTGAACATCAATGGGATTTGGTCTGAAGATGACGATCTTAGAAAACAAAGTGTATTGGAAGTTTATTCAACTGGAGATTTATACAATATCATGCAAAACTGAGTGTTCGTCCGTAAAGTCCCTCAAACTCTCCAAAGTGCTGGCGCCATGCCGATTTCGTCCGTCACTGAAATCCTATTGATCCTCTCATTTGAAAAACGTACAGAAATTCTGCCTTGCGGTGTCATGCTGCTTTAGTTCTCATTACTCCACGGCCGGGAATTTGAACCTCGAAGAGGCTGACGTTTTTCACCGTGTCGGTTGCATTTTTCGGTGATCTATACCGGTTTGCAGGTGCTCCGATCTTCCTTAATCCATGCCCCCGGATCTATACCGCTCTCATTTATCCGATTTATCAATAGTCTTCTTTTTTCTTTCAATCCTTTTAACTTTTTCAGGCTCTTTTAAATAATTTTCATCAGAGACAATGGACTCACCAATTTCCCTCTCTGCCTCCAATCTTGCCTTTCCAGCAACGTCTCCACCCCTTTTGGCAACATCTTTGCATTCGGTAAAACCCAAGGGATCTTCTTTACGTGTTATTTCGGTTGTAACTCTCTCTCCGAGCATTGTAAATATTAATTCTAGATCGTTCATATGATCTCGGAGATTTTCCCTATTCAGTTCTTTGAACTGTTTGTATTCCTCAACGGTCATTCCAAAGGTTGCCATGCTGATCTCATTAGTAAGAATGGCATATTCAAGGGCTTTTGTTATTGATCTTTCAGCCCACTCATCGGTGAGTTCTTGCCGTATGGCTATGCCACGCAACCTTTTATCGATCCATTCTTTTGAATATCCCTTTTTCTCATAAAGATATTTCATACGATCTTGAGCCAACTCGGGATTCTCGATTTCCTCGATCCGTTCATATCCTACGCGGGCCAGCCATTGTTTGAACGGTTCCGCCTTGGGAGATGGAATTGACTGGATTATCCTAAAAGCAGTTTCTGTATTTACACAATCCGTGAACCGATTTTTCCCATCCGGTGCAGGCATTTTCAACTGTCCGATTTTATCGGACATTTCAAACCCTTCTGAATACAGTTTAGCTTTTAGATCTGACCAATACTTCCTTGGGCGTGAACTTGCATCCAATGCCGCAATAATATCAACTACCGAATAGTACCATTCATTATCATGCCATATTCGTCTAATGTTGATACTTTGAAAGACGACCATCGATCTTTCTTCATCCATTCGATCACCGATCGTGGTTTGTAACGGTTTTACCCCATATATATTGAATTGATAGAGATAACCGAAAGTGGGGTTAGAACCTTCGACATGATACAGATGGGATCCCAGTAAACTGACACCGTTGGGATGGATTTTTATGGGGAACTGATACGGTTGGGAAACGATATTTGGGCGTCGGGACGGTGGATCATCGAGGTTAGGGATGGATCGGTCGAGGTGAAATTCCCAGGCGTGTCAGGTTAGTTCGGTTTCCCTGACTCCATGGCCGGGAATTTGCACCTCGAAGAGGCTGACGTTTTTTACCGTCAACTGACACGATTCGGATACGAACAAACTTATACCGTTCGTACAAGCAGGATCATTCAACTGATGGATTCCGTATACGGTCTGCGTCAGAAATTCCTAATGCCAGTGGAGTCAAGGTCGAGAGACATTACGGAATGTGTTGGGTGAATTGGGTTTTCCCTGACTCCATGGCCGGGAATTTTTCAGGCGGCGTACCAACCGCAGTTCATATACAATCCACGGTTGGCGGGCCGACGCTGGGACGAGGGATTTTCAATCTGCGGTTGGTGGCGAGCGTCGCATGCGGCACGATGACGCAGAATCACGACAAAAAAATCGTGCGTGGGCGGCACAGTGCAATGTTATGGAATTTAATTCTCCTTGTCTGGAATTTTATCTCTTAATATTTCAATAAGTATTTTTATCGTCTTTGTTGAGATATAAGATTTAGATATTTTAATCGTCTTATTACTAAAAGTAGTTATGTAACAAAATGAGTCTGTCGAATCAAATGTTGAAAAAGAAGAGACATCAGAATATCTTATAAACTCTCCACTATTGTATATTATTTGTTTAATTGCTGAAATCGGTCTTGTGAATCCATCTGAGTAAATTATTAAATTAAAAGGTAAAAATAAATTCGTTAATGAAATAATAATTATTGAAAATATTGTTTTGAATAATATTTTATAATAATATGATTCAATCGCCAATCCTCTATCGCTATATAGAAATAACACTAATGTTTCAAGTAAACTACCAGCCCCTAAAGGGGCTGGCGTTTTAAATGATTTTCAGGATCCGAATGAATCTAGTGTCCTTTGACCAGTGAAACTCTCTGGTTGTTGCATCCCATCCAATTCCGCTGGAGTCCAGTGTTTACCCTGCTGCCTTTCAATATAGAATTTGACCGTCTCAGACGTCACCCTTC
>Ga0272441_10001975_pt1 | contig 42874 bp, 41 predicted proteins | sample SSMProp6N_FD_193582 | JGI IMG/M metagenome (GOLD analysis project Ga0272441, IMG submission 193582) | Marine sediment archaeal communities from Little Sippewissett salt marsh, Falmouth, MA, United States - SSM-Prop-6N | ecosystem: Environmental > Aquatic > Marine > Wetlands > Sediment ...
GCCGCAATTGTTATAACGCCAAAATGTAGTCGGCTGATTATTAGTATGTTTTCGTTTTATCTCGGATTTGGGGGATATGTTGTCGTATGGTATTGTGAGACGGCCTCTATCAGATATGCCAACGAGAGGACAAAGGTAGCGATGCTGATCACCATCACTGGAATTGCGATCGAGACGTCGAGGAAGGCAAAGGTCACGCCAACGGCGAGAGCGTTGATGCTGGTGGCGACGGCGAGGAATGTGAGAACCCGAAAGTCGAAGGGGTTTGCCACCCGCTCGCCAGGCTCGGTTGTCACCGACTCTTTGATCATCTTTTCCGTTGATCAGCGCTAGAAGGCAGCTCTATTTTGAAATGAGATCGCTATTTTCCTCATAGATAGAGATCATACGAACAATATTTCATTCTGAATATTAAAATATGCCCCATATAATGTAATTCTCATTATGACCTCAACTCAAGAAGGATGGGCACTGTTTTCCACCGACGCCATCCGGGCGCCCAAGAGGCGCCTTCGGCCCGCCGCCCACATCGCCACGCACGCTCGACGCTGCCCCTTTGGAAAACAGATCTTCCAGGAACGAGCGTCCTGCTCGGTCGAGGTCGCCGTCCAGGGAGAAGGTGAGGCTGCGCACTCGGATCTTTCCAATGGTTTCGTCCAGCGGCGCCTCTTGCGGTTTGGGATATATCAGGATCGCTTCACGACACTCTTTTGTCACCGCATAGGTGACGATCTGGTTGAGGTCGGGCTTCTTCAAGGCCGGGGCCTTGTATTTGGTGTCCAGGACGCAAGACGCCTTTTCGCCCTCGTAAAGCACGAGATCGATGTCGAAACGAATCCGATTTCCCTCGCCGATGACGACCTTTTCGTGAGGCTTGATCGAGAATCCTGGCGGCAGGAGAGATTTGTGGGACCCGAGCCACTCGGCAACGAACAGCTCGTAGAGGTGGGCCATATCCACCAGGAAGGGCAGCATGGTCTTTTCGCCCACCCGATGGCTCGGGCCGCTCTGCTCCAAAAAGAAGCGGCAGAGGGCGTGCATGGGCTGGTAGTCTTGGTTGAGCCTGTTGTAGTGCCGCCCGACGCATTCTTGGGGGCTGCAAGGGGTCGGCATTGCAAGACCGTGCAACGCTCGATAGGCTCGGCGCACTTGGGGCAAGGAGCGCTCGGTGCACATGCCGCTTCGAAGGATGCGCTGAAGGGTCCAGGCCAGGATCTGGTTTTCCTCGACATCTGGGGTATGCTCTTCGTAGTGGCATTCCGGGCTGATGTCCCAGGGCCTAAGGCAGGTTCGGCGCACATCAAGCCTTCCGCGCACGTAGGGAAGGCGCCCGCTTTCTGGAAGGTATGCTCGATAGAAGCCCTTTCGACCACGATCCAGCACGCGGAGGGCGAGAACTTTGGCGAGGCTCTCATAGAGTCGATTCAGAGAATCACAATTCGTCAGTCCCTCAAGGATCTTGAAGCCCTTGAGCCTGTAGGCATACTCCAGCATCCCGAAGATGTTCTCTATCGGGACCTTGGGGTTCAGGACGAGCGCCATTTCAGGGCTCAAGGGGATGTGGCCCACCCAGCCAAGGGATGTCAGAGCCCATCGCCTTTTGTTCTTGAAGGAGGGCACTTCTATCGAGATCTTACTTTTGTAATTTTGCCATATCATCTCGCACTCTTCTTCGCTGATCTCTGAGCTGTCAAGATACTCTGGAACGTACTCAGTAAGCTCGATCAGCTTTTGGCTCTCGGCGTTCATGGCAGGATCTCACGTTGGACTTTCTCCCAGCGGAAGTCTCTGACGTTCTCTGGTTGGTCGAAGAAGTACTCTTCCAGGTAGGGTTCGATCTCCATTTTCCAGATGTCCTCGATCTCTTCATCCAGGTTTTCCCGGAGGAAGAAGGTGATTCCCACCTCGTAGTGCGGATCGTTGATCTGTTCGTTCAACCGGCGCAAAACTTTGACCAGGCCTTCTGTCGAAAAGCCAGTATCTCTTTTTTGATGATACCGGCTCAGGACATCGTAGTTTGGCTGGAGCCGAAGGAATGCGAAGCGCCGACGCAGGGCGTGATCCACGAGGGCGATTGAGCGGTCGGCGGTGTTCATTGTCCCGATGATCCGGACGTTTTCCGGTATTCGCAATGTTTCTCCACCTGCGAGTGGGATATCTCGTTCTCGGTATTCGAGCAGGTACATCAGCTCCCCGAAGACTCGGGCCAAGTTGGCGCGGTTAATCTCATCGATTATCAGGACGCAGGTTCCCTGGCGCGATTCGGCCTGCTCGCAGAATTCGAGGAAACGGCCCGGAACGGTGGGATAGTCCAAGCCACCATCGTCTCTGGACAGGGGCCTAATTCCTTGGATGAAGTCCTCGTAGGCGTAGGCGGGGTGGAACTGGACGAGATCGAAAAAACCGTCTCCGCCGCCGATGAGGTGCTTTGCCAGGTGCTCGGCCACGTAGGTCTTTCCGGTACCTGGTGGGCCGTACAGGACTGCCTGGCCCTTGCGCTCGATGGCCCGGGCCCATCGCTCCAGCATGTCGAGGTCAAAGCCGGTATCCTGGGCGCATTGGTTAAGTGGATATTCTGATATTTTTGGAAAATTATCATTTTTAAAATCTTGAAATAACTCATCACGCTCTTTTTGCTCTGAAACGGCTTTTAAGAAGATTTCATCAATAGCAATTTTCTCGATAGACTTTTTGTTAGAGATTTTAGCCACATCTGATTTTTCATTATTATGACTAATATAATCAAGTACACTCCTGTAGTTTTGGCGAATATTTTCTTCAAAAACCATTATCGTCTTGATAGGTATTTTATATATTCGGAAATCAGGCTCATAAGTATATTGATCAATATTTTCGTGCATGTATCTCTCATCTACACTCTTCAGATCTGCCCGGAGCATTATTTTAACTCTACAAGATGTGAAGTAATCTGAATTATCAAATCCCAAAATAGGACCGTTTTTGTCGTTTTTACCAGTAAACATCACATAAAAATATGGTCTTTTTGGATTAAAATAGATAGAAAAACGCACATCTTTAGGATCTTCAATTCTGAGATGTAAGATTGTCTCCTTTAAAAGGTCAAAAGCCCATTCAGCTTCTTCCCTATTTTTGAATATATTTGGCAATGTTTTAATAAGATCTGTCTTAATTTTTCCCTTAATTTCTCTCTTACGTTTAAAATCCTTATCACGTGATGCCATTTATATTCCTCCTATTGTTCAGTAGATTCTATGTTTTTGTCTAAATAGGTTTCCACTTGCTTTCATCCACGAAAAACATTTCGTCTGATTCGATTCCTTAGAACCTGCCTTCATATCTGAAGCGTGCATGAGTGACTGCCCGGTTAACAGCCGCGGCACTCTCGCGCCGCATCTCCCCCTAAATTTTTATTTTGAAATGAATACCCCGCAGCTTGCTGCGGTTGGGATGGTCACCAAACCGACTTAACAGTTTGAATCGAGCCACGGATGATCTAAGTGGCATGGAATGGGGAAACATATGACTGGCTTAAGAATGATGTTATTTGCTGTCTATCGGCTTAACAGGGCGGCGACGCACCCCGCTGCTTGCAGCGGGGTGCGTCGCCGCCAGTTTGACTAGAGATAACGTCCCACAAGTGCCTATGGTCTTCAGCCTTCTCCACTGGGTCCCTTCTGCTATCGCTGCGATCTTGGCGATCTCGCTCGTCTTCAAGGAAACCAGAAAGCACCACCGAAACCTGGCCCGGCTCATGATCCTCGCAGCATTGGTGGGCCTGGTCGGCCGCCTCTGGGAAGGCGACATCCATCTATTTTCCTTGAACCTTCACGCCTTCCATTCCTGGACGGGCCTTGCCGCCCTCTTGCTCTCTTTGGGCCTCTTCGTCCAAAGGGAGTTCTTTCGCAAGCGCAAATTTGGCGCCCACTGCCAAGGTCGGTCGCATGACTGCGGGCCTTGCAGCTTTCACCCTCGTCACAGGATTGCTGATCCTCTCCGATCTTGCGCCTCAGATCGCTTCTGCTCCCGCCACCGCGACCTCGTACCCACTCTCGGTGAGCCACAGACGTGATACATAATTTGCGCCATTCAGATTGATAAGGTGATCCACTTTGATAGTAACTGAATACGTCGAGTTTCAGACACGCGGAAACGCCGACATGATCGACATAACCGCTGACGTGAAAGATGCAGTCCAGAAATCAGGCCTTGATGCTGGAGTCGTCGTGATCTTTGCGCCAGGGGCCACTGGAGCCTTAACCACCATCGAATACGAGCCGGGCCTCGTCGAGGACATGAAATGGGCCCTGGAAAGGGTTGCGCCCAAGGATAGAGACTACGCCCATAACCTTCGCTGGGGAGACGGAAACGGCCACTCTCACATTAGAGCGTCGATCCTCGGGCCGAGCCTCACTGTGCCCTTCATTGAGGGAAAGATGACACTTGGCACATGGCAACAGATAGTCTTCTTGGACCTGGACAACAGGCCCCGGAGCCGAAAGATCGTCGTCCAAATAATGGGCGAGTAGAGTCGAGCAGAAACAAATGTGGCCAAATGGTGGCAAGCAAATTGTGGCGCTCGGGCCGAGGTGGCTTTGAGCGCCAGAGGCAAAGCAAAGTCTGCCTGCCCGGATGCGGGCGCCGCCCGCCTGGACCATTCCCGGCTGAAATACCAGGCCGCAAGTTCCGTTGGGCGCGATGGCAGGTGCATCACAAGCCGCCAGAAGACGCAGGTCTTGGCCAAGAGAACAAAAATCCAGCTAGCCTCACAGGGAGTTCAGGCGGCAGAAAACCATTCATCGCGGCTGATCTTGGCTTTCCTTAATATTTCAGCTAGGAGGGGCGCTCCTATCACATTGCCATGATACGGGTTTGGAATGGTAACGTAAAGATGGTCTCGTACCATGTAGGCATGACAAGATCCCAGATAGGGACCAACGAAACCCAATTTTTTCATCCTTCGGATGAGCTCCTTTCTGGAGACGGGAACAAGCCTAGACAATGGCCATCGGCTCCGTCGAGACGCTTATGGCAGCGCCTCCGATATCTGGGATTGAATCGCCCATTCTGAGATGCAGCACAATCCAGCCTTCGATGACAGATATCAGCTTCTTCCGACACTCTTCGACCGTCAAGCCGGTGGCCCAGACGCCTTCTAGCTCTGGGACCTCACCAAAGACGGGCTCAGGATCGTCTATGAGCTTGTACTCCGCCTTGTCCAGGGCCGCCTGGGTATATTCTGCGAACATAACCTGATGTTATTGACCTGTGATGGATTTAATGTTATCCCAAAAAATGGGAGCAATCCCACACTCACATTAGAGCGTCGATCCTGGGGCCGAGCCTCACCGTGCCCTTCATCGAAGGAAAGATGACACTTGGCACATGGCAACAGATAGTCTTCCTGGACTTGGACAACAGGCCCCGGAGCCGAAAGATCGTCGTCCAAATAATGGGCGAGTAGAGCCGGGCAGAAACAAATGCGGCCAAATGGTGGCGAGCAAAATGGAGGCCGAGCGGGCCGAGGTGGCTTTGAGCGCCAGAGGCAAAGCAAAGCGGACCTCCTGCCAGATCTCAGCGTCGAGATCGTACGCTAGATCCCGATTTTCAAGCTACCTTCAAGAGCACTACCAGGATGAAAAACCTCACCATAATGCTCATTCCAGTGGAAAAGACCACGATCTTTGGGCCAAGATGGGGACCAAATATGGCTATGTACCGAGGAAGCAAACTCCTCATCGCAAAGAAAGGAAGCATGAACATGCTTCCTAGCATCAAGACTATCATCGACTGAATCGCCGTGATCTCGCCGCTGTGAATCATGGGGCCAAGCAGCGATATCCCAGCGATGGGGCTCGCCACATAAGTTGTGAGCGGCACTATGCTCTCTGGCGGAATGCCAAACGAGTCCGCCAAAGGAAGAACGTTGAACACCTCAAAGGCACCTCGATCCTTCAGGGCGAAGACGAGAGTGGTCATGAAAAGGTAGATCGTGGCGATCTTGAAAAAGAGCCGTCGTCCCTTCTTCACAGCCTTCAAGAGAGCATCCCTGAAAGATATCTTTTCAGGCGGCGGACCTGCTGGAACCTGGCATATGTTCGCATCCAAGAGGACCCTGCTGAGGATCACGACCACGGTTATCTTGAAGAGTGCCGTGGCGATGAAGACCAAAGCATAAAACCCGCCCACAGCCAGCCCGAGAGCAGGAATCACGATCGGAATCTGATACGTGAAGAGCTCTCTTACGTATACAGGTATACTGTTCAAGATGGCGCAGAGGGCTACTTCTCTATCCTTAAGGCACCCGTCGTCCCTGAACTTGGCCACCATGCTGTTGGCAGCGACAGCTGATCCAAGCGAGATGACAAAGGCCGAAGCGCAGGCTTCAGGAAGCCGGGTGAACCTGAATATGGGCTTTGCAAGGCGCGAGAGACCTTGAGTCAAACCCATCTCCACGATCACGCCAGCTCCAAAGAGTCCCAGAGCTATCATGAAGAGGATGGGAATCGCAAAGTCAAGCACCCGCAAGAAGAGCTCTATCATCGGGATGAAGTTTGTCTCCATCTAGATCAAACTATTCCACGTCGGGCGCACAACTTTTTGCTGCATCGAGATATTGTCAAGAACTGTATAAAGATATACCAAATTATTTATCCCAGAATGTTCCCAAATAAGTCCAAATGAGGGTGTGGTTGGGAAGGGCAGAAGACGGGGACGAACGACGGGCTAAAGGCGGCATACAAACGAGGACTGAATATGTTTTGGGATCTGGATACATGGATACCTATCGGAATAATAACGATTTCGATCCACGTTTTAGATGTCGATTTTATCAATTCTCGAAGTCTGTCACCGTTTCGCCTGAATATTTGGAAGATTGAGAACTATTTCGTGGGGGATGCGATATGAAACTTTTGCCATTAGATAAACTGGGTGCTAGATCCAAGAAGAATCGGCCCGAGATAATAGACTTTGGGATATACCTTCCTTGGGTCTCTGCAGAAGATGGAAACCGGCTCTGGGTCAAGATAATTCACGAGAAGGATCAGTTCATCCAAGACATACAGCCAGCGATGTTTGAGTTGGCTCATTCTAAAGATCCCGATTACGAAGATTACTGGTCGGCCCAGGTGAAGATCAACGCAAAATCGAAAGATCGAGATCTAGATCTAGATTCTCATTGGGGCGAGCCTGGCCGTTACGTCTACAGATACTTCCTCGAAAACCCAAACGTCGGACCCGTGGATTGGATAATCGATCCCTTTGCAAGAGAGTTTGGGATCGGAAAGCTATCCGCCTTCACCTTGGGATACAAACGTCACAAGTGGAGCCGGGAGGAGGCCACATGGAAGACACCTCCACTCGATGAGATCGTCCTCTACGAGCTGATGATCAACGAGTTTGGAGGCTCGATCGAAGAGACCATCCAGAGGTTGGACTATCTTCAAGATCTTGGCATAAACTGCGTCGAGCTGATGCCGGTATCCAACGTTTCTAACACCGTGGACTGGGGTTTCCTTCCGATAGGCTATTTCGGCGTCGACGAGAGGTTCGGAAAGCGGCGAGACATGCAAAGGCTCATCGACGAGGCGCACAAAAGAGGGATCGCTGTGATACTGGACGTGGTCTATGGCCATGCAAGTGACTATTTTCCCTACTTTTACGTCTATAACAGGCTCAACTACTACGAAAATCCCTTCATGGGCCCCTTTGCAAAGGACTACTTCGGCCAGAGCACTGACTTTAACAGAAAGTTCACCAGAGATTTCTTCTTTTCCGTCAACCACCACTGGCTGGACGTTTACCATGCCGACGGCTTCAGATACGACTGCGTTCCCAACTACTGGGACGGTGCCGTTGGAAAGGGCTATTCAAACCTGGTCTACGAGACTTACGGCTTTGTGAAGTCCAAGAAGGGCGATTCAGATCACTGGCAAAGGTTCTTTAATGGAGATTCCATCAACCTGATCCAATGTGCAGAACAGCTGGAAGCGCCGATAGAGATCCTGGAAAAGAGCTACAGCAACTCGACCTGGCAGAACTGGACTCTCGATGCCGCAAAGGGCGTGGCTAAAGGAAAACCTGACTCACTCGTCCACCTCGGGCTTCAGACCGGGCTTGATCGGTATCCTCATCTCGAACCAGTCGAGATGAACGAAGACGAGATCGAGAAGACGGCACTCCAATACATAGAAAATCACGACCACTCCCGTTTCGTCTGCAACTTCAAGACCGCCTCTTACGGTGACGAAGAGCTTCTCAAAGAAGGCGACCGCGGCCACTGGTACAAGGTTCAGCCCTACTTGATCGCCATCTTCGCGTCCAAAGGGATACCGATGCTCTGGCAAGGCCAAGAGTTTGGCGAGAACTATTTCATCCCCAAAGAAGGGATGGGCCGGGTGGTCATGTTCAGGCCGGTCCGGTGGGACTACTTCTACGATCCCGTCGGAAAGAGCATGATCCGTCTGGTCAGAAAATTGGTCGAGATGAGGCATCAGCCCCAGTTCCAAAGAGGCGGTCACTACTTCTACAACGATCACGGGCGCTACCAGTCCAAGAACGTCCTGCTCTTCTCCCGAAATTACGAGAAAGCATTTTCCTTGGTTGCGCTCAACTTTGGCAATCAGGATCAGACCGTAACGTTCCAGTTCCCCTCCGCCGGAGACTACGAAGAAGAGCTTCACGGAAAAGACAACCTGAAAGATGTGGCAGCAGGAGAAGAGACTTCCATCACCATTCCAAGCAATTATGGGCGGATCTGGACCACCGGAAAGAAATGAAGGGATGAAGAAAAAAAGGGCAGTGTGTTGTTAAGCACTAATCTGGCGAGAACCAATTAGTATCATATAATTGGTTCTCGCCTATAATTTGGGGTTAGCAGGATTCTTGATAGCAGCGGTTGCTATTGATATACGCAAAATCCAGAACTCAATTTACAGCAAATTCGGCACACTGCCACATGATGGAATGGGGAAACATATGACTGGCTTAAGAATGATGCGATTTTGAGATCTATCGACTTGGCTGGGCGGCAGCGCGAATTATGCCCCGCTGCTTGCAAGCGGGGTGCGTCACTGCCAGTTTGACTATATTATAACCTTAACTCGGCTCAATTTAGGGGTTACGGCTGGTGCAGATCGCTTGGTGTACAGAGAAACCAACATCTTGCGACGGCTTCAGATTACCAAGCGTTCCAATTTACCCCATTATGCACCACCCTAATGAAGGGAATAGCTGCTGACGAGGTTAATACGCAATTATCGACAGCTATCGCCCGTAATGTCCATCAAATTGCCACGTTAATTCCCTAATTTCCGCCGAGTTAAGGATTATAATCATGAACCTTATTATTGGTACTTAATGGCGCATCCCAAAGAAATCATCTGCTACAAGGCCCGCGGTTTCTTGGGTCGGCACCGTCTTAGCGCATCGGATGTGAGACGAGTGGCAGACCGCCTTATTGAGATCGTCAAAGTTCAAAATCAAACAGTAATAACATATTTAATTAGATTTCTACGAAAATTATATATGCTAATAGTCAGCAGATACTAACTTAATAAAATTAATGTCAGGGATCGAAATGTACAGGAATATTATTAAATACAGGGATATATTGTTCGTAACATCTGTCCTGATGTTACTGGCCATTGCTATCCCCTTTGTGGTCGCTCAGGATTCAAAAATGAGATACTCAAATGAGAACCACGGATTTCTGGGATACTCAAATGAAAACGGTGGTCTTCTGGGTTACTCACTCGAGAACATGGGATACCTTGGATACAACAACATGAACGATGGTCTTCTGGGTTACTCACTCGAGAACATGGGATACCTTGGATACAACAACATGAACGATGGCCGTCCAGGTTACTCAATCGAGAACATGGGATACCTTGGATACAACAACATGAACGATGACCGTCCAGGTTACTCAATCGAGAACATGGGATACCTTGGATACAACAACATGAACGACGGCCGTCCAAGTTACTCAATCGAGAACATGGGATACCTTGGATACAACAACATGAACGATGGCCTTCAGGATTATTCAAATTATAACGAAGGTCGTCCTGGGTTCTCAAATAGGGTAGTCTGAAATTCTTGAAATTGATTTGCTATTAAAAAATCGATATGAGAAGGTGTATTGACGATTTGCCCAGCGTGGCTTTGAATCACACCTTCTTTATCTGGACCATGGGCTTTCCACAGCAGACCAACTGGCCTGCACCGGCTTCTTTTACCTCGACTACATTCCCACAGATCTCGCACTTATATACTTCGCCGACTTTTGTCATGTTTATAACCACCTCGTTTGTCATAAATTTAATTCCTCTTCCTTTAAGATTCTTTTGGAACATCGAGGTGGCGACCATCCACTTACTTGTGGTAGGATTACAGCTGCCTTAACTCACTTTGTTTTCAGCTACGTCCTCACATTCTTCTCGTAACTCCACTCGAACCGTGTTCAGCAAGCTTTCGGTAACTTCTACTGGAGCCGTGGACGCGATGGTGCATTCGGTATTGCCAAAGACCACATCGTCGGTCTCATTGGCATAAGGCCAGTATATCGCGCAGAACAGCGCCTCGCCAGATTGAGACTGTCCCAATCCTAGGACTGCAGGGTTCAGATCGATGGTCACTTCATGAGTCTGTATATCTTTGCATCTGGCACCGTTGAGATAATTGATCACGCTCGTTCGGATGACGGGGATGCTCAACTCGACCGGCCTTCCGTAATCGGTCAGGGCAATCATCATCGTTCCGTCTCCTTTCAGCCAACATATGTGCGAGGCGTATTCAATCCCGTTGGGGTTATCCTCAGGCGTCATATACTCGGTCGTTATCGGGTAGTACGCCCCACCCAGATCGAATGTGATGTCGTAATTTCCCAAAGCGACATTCTCGGGTAGAGCCAAGGTGGCCGAGACGGTCAATATCGTCAGCATGAGGCCAAGCTGCAATCCGATCTTCAGTATACCACTTCCATTATAGTTGAGAACAAATTCGATGAAACTAATTAGGTTCTCGTCAGAATAGTGTTTGACGACACGAATAGACCAAATCTCACATTCCTGCAAGCTTGAGATTTGTTCGAAATGTGTCGTTAAACACTATAATGCCAAAATCCCAGGAGGGCTGTTTTTCCTTTGGCCTTATATTTATCTTGGTGGGACGCCGGAAAAGAACGAAAGGCTCGTCTTTTCTTCTGGGGAATCAGAACAAGTCGCTTGATTAAAAGTCGCCAAAGCATATTCCAGGACAAATAGGCGAAATAAGCCAATTTTCGGAGAGATTCTGAGATTTAAGACATATATATAGGACTTAATTGGCGTTAATTCGATTAGAATAGGTATATAGCACTTTTGAGTCAGAATTCGCGAATAAATTGATTTATCATTTATCTATTCAGAGCTTCTGATTTTTGATGGAATAAATACAGTATATAAGACGGTTATATGGTTATAAACGTGCAGATCAACAGTTTTATTTACTAGATCAACCATTTAGCCAATTGAAAATAACATGAGCGACAATGTCCTCTTAGAAGCCCTTGATGCGATTTCATCAAGGATTTTTTCTGGATTCAATATTATTGAATCCTCTACAGGGATATTTAGGTCCTTTGACCTCATCTCTTGGCGTTCAAAATGTTTAAAGATATCTTATAAATCCAACGCTAAGCAGAAGGAGGGAAAAAAGGTTTATGTCTAATGCTGCCTGCGTTTCAGGCGGAAAATCCTCTTTTGTTGGGGACCTACCCGAAGAAAAGCCACCTCAACCGGCTGATGGAGTCACTGAACGGCTAAATGAACGATTAGCCCGTCTGGGTGCTGATATGGACGAGATAGAACGAGTAAAACAGGTCTATCCGATGAAGATCAGCAGACATTTCCTCAACCTAATCTCGGAGAAGAACGACCCTATATGGAGACAGGCTGTGCCTAACATCGAGGAGCTCTGCGACGTCTATAACGTCTCAGATCCCCTATCAGAGGAAAGAGATACCAAGGTTCCAGGATTGGTCCACCGTTATCCAGACAGGGTGCTGCTCATGGTCAGCAGCCGTTGCGCCATGTACTGCCGTTTTTGTACCCGCAAACGGACCGTAGGAAAGATAGTGCAGACGCCTATGGAACAGATATTCCAGGGCATCGATTACATCAGGAGCCATCCCGAGATCAGAGACGTCCTGCTGAGCGGTGGCGACCCACTTCTCAGGACCGATAAAGACCTTGACATAATCCTGGGCGAACTCAGGTCGGTTCCTCATGTGGAGATCATCCGTATCGGTACCCGCATTCCGTCAGTCATGCCAGAAAGGATAACTCCCAAACTGGTAGAAGTGCTCAAGAAGTACCACCCACTCTACATGAACCTCCACTTCGAGCACCCTCGCGAGATTAACCCAGAAAGCGAACGGGCCTTGAAGCTCCTCGCAGATGCAGGGATTCCTCTGGGCAGCCAGTCGGTCCTGCTTCGGGGCGTCAACGACGATCCTGAGGTGATGAAGGAACTGATGCAAAAGCTGGTCAAAAACAGGGTCCGGCCCTATTACATCTACCTTTGCGACCTGGTCAAAGGGGTAGAACATTTCAGGACCACGTTACAATGTGGCTTTGACGTGGTCCACCACCTTCAAGGGTACACCTCTGGCCTTTGTGTGCCCCACTTGATCATAGACTCACCAGGCGGTGGCAAGATTCCGGTGCTTCCTCCAGACTACCTGCTCTCGGTAGGAGGGGAAAGTGCCACTATATCCAACTACAAAGGCGAAGTTTACGAATACCCTAACCCGAGGGTCTAAATGAAAGTAGCCATAACCTGTAACACACTGCCTGTGGGATATACCCGCGAGTCTGGAGACGACACCTTTGCCGAGTTCGACTCGCCAAAGACCATCGACGCCATAAGGGATGCTCTGCTCCGTTATTCCGATGCAGTTTCGGTGGTCGAGGCCGACGAAAACGCTTATGAAGCGCTTAGACGGGGCGGATTCGATTTCGTATTCAACATAGCCGAAGGAATCAGAGGCGAGGCAAGAGAGGCCCACATGCCCGCAATCATGGAGATGCTGGGCATACCCTATACGGGATCTAGTGTTACCTCCCTTGCTCTCACTTTGGACAAACGAAGATGCAAGGAGGCACTCCTCGCAAACGGGATCAGAACGCCACGTTTTCAGCTTCTTCGCACTTTTGAAGAGTATCGTTCTGGCCTTGAGTTTCCGCTCTTCGTAAAGCCCAACAACGAAGGATCCAGCATAGGGATTACTGCAAGATCGCTTGTGAATGATGAAGCAGAACTCGAGTCGGTGATCTTGGAAATCGTGAAAACCTATCACCAGCCAGCCCTGGTCGAAGAGTACCTTTCCGGAAGAGAGTTTACGGTGGGCGTAGTTGGAAACTCGCCGTCCCGTGTTCTTCCCGTCGTCGAGGTGACGTTCGATTCTTTGCCCTTGGATGCACCTCGTTTCGACTGTTACGAAGTGAAATGGATCTACGATTCCATCGAGACAGGATGCGATACCACGGTCTGCCCGGCTCAGATAGATGCTGACCTGAAAGAAAGGATTGAAGTGGCGTCCCAAAAGACATTTCAGGCTCTAGATATAAGGGATCTTTGTAGGATCGATTTCAGGCTGGATCGAGAAGGCGAGCCCAGCGTCATCGACGTAAACGCCCTTCCTGGCCTGATACCCGATCCAGAGGAGAACTCGAGGTTTCCCAAGGCAGCTTACGCTGCAGGCTATTCTTATCAGGATCTCATCGGTGCCATCTTCAAGGCTGCCTTGGAACGCGAAGGGATATTTCTATGAGGATTGCCGTTCTCTACAACCTGCCAGACTCAGAATCTGAGCGATGCGAATCCGAGATGGCAGCAGAGCTCGAGGTACTTGAGACTGCAAAAGGCGTAAAGAAAAGCCTGAATGATGCAGGTTACGAGGCAGTGCTTGTCAGGTGCAATCGCGACTCAATCTTCTCGCTCACCAAATTCGATGCGGTCTTCAACCTGGCCGAAGGCTTTGAAAACGACCTTAAGGCAGAGCCTTACGTTGCCGGAATGTTGGAACTTTTGGGACTGCCTTATACAGGCTCGCCGCCCGGGGCCCTGGAACGGTGCAGGGACAAATACCTATCCAAGCTGATCCTTGAAAGGGAGAACGTTCCAACGCCCAAGTTCCAACTTTTCAGGAGCGAAGATGAGCCGTTTAATCTGAGTTACCCTGTGATCATAAAGCCCGTTTTGGAAGATGCAAGCATAGGCATAACCATCGATTCTCTCGCGGAAAACGAAGATGAACTCAGAGCCAAGGTAGGGCGAGTACTGAAAAGCTATCACCAACCAGCTCTGGTAGAAGAGTATGTAGACGGAAGGGAGATGAACGTCGCCCTGATCATGCGGAAAAACACAACCGAAGTGCTGCCCATATCAGAGATCGTTTTCGACCTGCCTGAAAACGTTCCCAAGATTCTGGGATTCGAGGCAAAGTGGATCGAAGATAGTCCTCTTTATCAGAAGACTGAGCCGTTATGTCCTGCCCCACTCAGTCCCGATCTTGAAAAGGAGATGGGACACCTTGCAAGAAAGGCGTGTTCGGTGCTTGGGGTGAAAAACTACGCGAGGGTTGACTTCAGGGTCGAGGACGGCCGGCCTTTCGTGATCGAGGTGAACCCAAACCCTTGTATAAACCCCTGTGGAAGTGGGTTTGCCAGGGCTGCCAAGGCCGCAAGGGTTGATTATGCTCATCTCGTCTTGAAAATACTGAACGCGGCCCTCGAAGAGAAGAAACTCCCAAGTGGACGGATCCCGCTACGAGGTGACCTGGCCGAAAAGTGCGACGGATTCGCATGGGGCGAGCTTAGTTTCAGGCGATCCAATGTCATGGACGCGCCACTTCTCTTCAGCTGGTTTAGCGATCTGAATCTTACGAAGTACATGGAACGCTCAGGTTCTGCCAGCAAAGAAGAACTTGCCACATCCCTCTTGACCTCAAAGGACGAGGATTTCGTGGTCTTAGCAGGGGAAAAACCATTCGGTTTTGCCTCGCTGTACAACAGGACTGAGTATTCCTGTGAGATATCATATCTGATAGGCGACTTTGGTTTCAGAGGAAAAGGGCTGGGAAAGGAAATTGTAAGAGCTGTTGTCAATCACGGTTTTACGAGGTTAGGCCTCAGGTCTATCTTCGCCTCATCTGCCACAGAGAATATCTCCTCGATAAAGTCTCTTGAAAGCGCTGGCTTCAATATGGTGGGCGTGAGGCGTGCCTCTTTCAAATGGGGTGGGCGATGCCAAGATGAAATGCTTTTCGACATCGTTCCAGAAGATGTCAGGTGTGCATCTGACCGGGATTTTGAAGTGTTCAAACCAGATAACCCGTTACAGCCCTGTACATCCCCGTACAGCCCCAAAATTGGGATATAGCAGTTTTGTACAACTGGACACACGGGGTTTTGAAAAGATGCAGGATCGAATAGAGATCGTTCTTGGCGACATAACCACATTGGCGACAGAGGCCATAGTGAACGCCGCCAACAACAGTCTTTGTGGCGGAGGCGGCGTTGATGGCGCAATTCACAGGGCCGCAGGTCCTAAACTCCTGGAGGAGTGCCAAATCCTGGGTGGATGCCCTACTGGCGATGCCAAGATGACAAAGGGTTATAATCTTCCGGCAAGGTATGTGATTCACACAGTAGGACCTATATGGCATGGCGGAAGTCACGGCGAAGATGAGACTCTTGCAAGTGCTTATAGGAATTGTCTTGAGCTGGCCAAAGAAAACGCCATCAGAAGCGTTGCATTTCCCTCAATCAGCACTGGTGCCTACGGTTTCCCAAAGGATCGAGCGTCTTGCATAGCCTTTCAGGAGATCTCGAAGTTCTTGGAAGAAAACGACGTTCCTGAAAAGGTGGTCATCGTCTGTTTCAGCGAAGACGATTACAGGCATTACATCGAGGCGGTAGCAGAGATTGGAGAGGCAGATCCCAAGTCCCATGAACTGTAATAGTTTTTATCTGGCAACCCTGGAATGGAGATACTTACACAGGAACTTGCCAAAGATCCTCTTCATGTACTGTTCAAGGCCGCTCCAATAACCAATTCAGCCAATGTTGTGAATGTCATCAAGGGAGTGACGGCTAAAGTTAACGAAACCTGCCTAAAGACCGGGGACGTCCCGCTCTGCCCTCCTCGCTCCCGCAAGCTAAAAGTTTAAAGCCAGAGGACAAACTATTGATCTAGCCGAGGAGGTCTACACCGATGATATTTGAAGTCCATTCTTTTGACATAGATATAGGGCAGTACAAAGTCATGCTCAACCTGGCCGACGCCAGAGAGATGGGCCTGAACGCAGGAGATAGGGTGAGGGCAAGGGCGAAGGGCGCGTCACTTACAGCCATCCTGGACATCACGACCCAGATGGTCAAACCTGGCGAGATTGGCATATTCACCGAAGCGCACAAGATGGTCGGCGAAGCCAAAGAGCTGGATGTGGGTCCTGCGCCAAAACCAGTCTCAATAAGCTACATCAAGAAGATGATGGACGATGAAAAGCTGACTGAAGACCAGATTCGCACCATCGTTCAGGACATAGTGGACAACAACCTCAGCGACGTTGAGATATCCGCATACCTTACGACCCTTTACATGAGAGACTTCGACTCCCAGGAGACTGAATGGCTCACCAGGGCCATGATCGATACAGGGGAGCGAATCCGTTTCGATACCCATCCCGTGGTGGATAAACACAGCATAGGTGGCGTTCCCGGAAACAAGGTATCTCTCCTCGTAGTTCCGATAGTTGCAGCAGCCGGCCTTCTCATACCCAAAACCAGTTCGAGAGCCATAACCGGTGCGGGAGGGACTTCCGACCTCATGGAGATCCTCGCCCCCGTGGAGTTCAACTCCGATGAGATCAAGGAGATTACAGAGCGGGTTGGCGGGATACTTGCCTGGGGTGGAGCCACGAACATCGCTCCTGCAGATGACAAGCTCATAAGAGCCGAATACGCCCTTTCCATCGACCCCTACAGCCAGATGCTCGCATCGATAATGGCGAAGAAAGGTGCCGTTGGCGCAGATTCTGTGGTCGTGGACATGCCTGTTGGACCGGGAACAAAGCTTCCAACTCCTGCAGATGGAAGGTCCATGGCAAAAGATCTGATCGACCTTGGAGATCGGCTTGGAATTAGGGTCGAGTGCGCAATGACCTTTGGTGGATCTCCTGTTGGAAGAACGGTCGGCCCTGCCCTGGAAGTCAAAGAGGCACTCAACATGCTCGAATGTGGCGAAGGTCCAAACAGCCTCAAAGAAAAGAGCCTCTCTCTTGCCGGAATACTCCTTGAGATTGGGTGCGTCTCCGGCCTTGGTTGTGTTGCGGCCCGGGGCGAGGGCAAGAACGTGGCAGAACGGATCATGACCAGCGGCAAGGCCCACAAGAAGATGATGGAGATCATAGAAGCGCAAGGCGGAGATCCCACGATAAAGAGCAGCGATATCGAGCTTGGCGAGTACTCAGAAGACATCCTCTCGCCTTCAACAGGTTACATAATCTCCTTCGACAACAAGAGGATCGTCGAGATCGCGAGGAACGCTGGAGCACCTGCTGATAAGAAGGCAGGAGTCCTGATCCACAAGAAGATGGGCGAGATTGTGAAGAAAGGTGAACCCATGATCACGATCTATTCCAGCAAAGAGTGGGAGCTTCAAAGAGCCATCAACGACACCTTGAGGGATATGCCTATCCTGGTCGAAGGGATGCTCCTTGAAAGGTACCCCCGATACGAGGAGATTTAAGAGAGTTTTTGGCAAGAACCGAACGTTTAATAAGAGGGCACTGGAGACGTTACGCTCATGAAAGTTGCCGTCATCTATCATTACGATTTCGGGTTGAAAGGGCATAGCGTCCTCAAAAACCGGATCGCCCCCTCCTTTATTGCTCTCATGAAGTCTGGCCTCGTGGACGGCGATGAAGTCCAGGTATTCGAGCCAGAGCCTGCGCCTGTGGAGCTGGTAGAGAAGGTTCACACGCCAGAGCACATGGAAAACATGAGGACTGAGCCTTACGACAGGCAGTACTACGATGTGGCCCTACTCTCGGCCGGGAGCGTTCTCATGGCAGCAGACATCGTCATCTCTGGCAAGGCCGAGTCTGCCTTTGCCTATACCGGAACTGCAGGCCACCACGCAAGCCCTGGAAGTTGCTGGGGCTTTTGTTACTTCAACGACGTTGCTATCACCATTAACCACCTGAAAGAGAAGGGACTCGAAAGGTTCCTGATAATAGACGTAGATCCTCATTTTGGAGATGGGACGAGAAACTTCTTTGGGGACGACACCAACGTCTATCACATAAATTTCAACCACCAGCCCAAATCCGTATACAACAAAGAGAAGAACAACTACGATATCGGGATCGGATTCGATGCCGATGATGAACAGTTCTTAAGCGAGCTTGGGGCAGCTCTCGATATGGCCAAGGACTTCGATTTCCAGCTCTGTTTTGTGATCTTTGGCCATGACTCTCACGTCGATGATTATGGCGGATTTGATCTGACCTCTAAAGTTTACCCGAAGATGGCAGATCAGATCAAGAAAGCCGTGGGCGATCGAGGTCTCATCTTCGTTCTCAGCGGGGGCTCTAACCCCGAGGTGGCGTCCGAGGCCATTCCTGGCATAATATCAGTCCTGGCAGGAGGGCGGTTTCAGTGAAGATGGCATCAAACTGTTACAGCTGCATCATGGATCGGGCTAAGTTCGAGTGCGACATGCTCTTTTCAGAAGATGAGGAGAAGAGGGCCGCAATGGAAGAGCTGCTTGACTTCATGGTTGCCCACAAAGGAGAAGTCCCTTCGGTAGTGGGGACCGAAAGGGAGAGGATCATAAAGAAGCGAAGTGGTAACCCTGATCCTTACATGGAGATGAAGGTGACGAGCAATCGTTTGGCTGAATCTCTTTTGCCTTTGTCTACCAAGTTTTATGACGATTCTGTGGATAAGCTGGAGGCGTTGGTCAGGATCGCTGCGGCCGCAAACTCAATGGAATGGGGCGTGAAAGGCCACAATTTCGATACGGATTCCTTCGATCAGGTCTTCCTAGAAACTCTCAACGAGACTCTGGATGGCGACCTAAACGAAGCTGGTCGGTATCTGGACCGGTTCGACAATGTACTCTACCTAACTGACAATGCGGGCGAGGTGGTCTTCGACCTTTTCGTCATCGAAAAGCTCGAGAACATGGGAAAAAGGGTGATCATCGGACCAAAGACCAAACCCATACTAAACGACGTCACTGCCGAGGAACTGGAGACTATGACTGAAAGGGAGATAGAACCCACAGGCCCTGTGGTGGGACTTTCTCTTGAGAATGTGCGCCCCGAGCTTCTGGAGCTTCTCTGGGACGAAAGCTGGCTTGTCATCGCCAAGGGTATGGGCAACTTCGAGACCATTACCGAGTTTGACGATCGGCTCCGTGGCCGTCTGATCTACGTCATGAGAGCAAAGTGCGAGCCCGTCGCCATGAGAGTTGGGGTTCCTCGCGGGGCTCTAGTGGTCAAGATCGTATAGGTCTCAGGACAACGTTGTGCAATTGAACTTGCGATTGGCAGATCCTGCCCACAGAATCTCGTGGGCAGGATGTTCAACAATGCCCATATAATATTTTATATAATAATTGATCCAAAACTTTGTATTCTGCCCGATTAACTCGACACAAAATTCGACGTTTTGGTTGTACACAATTGTTAAGTAAGATTGCATCCAAACATTAAGTTCAATTTCGTCAGTTTCATCTGCATAGATAAGTCCCTTTGCAGATCTAGAACAGAATGTTGATAAGAAAGCGGGAATACAGATTGAAAATTTATTTAGAATGGGGGTTAGTTCAATGAGATCGTATTACTATTTGGCGTTGATCATGGCTTTGATCTTTACCACATCGTTAGGGGCAGGGCAGGCGATGGCAGTCGATGACAGCGCGAAAATTTCACCAATGATGAGCATAAAACCGGGTGCTTCGGCCGTTGCTGAACTATTTGTTCCGATCTACTATGCCGATGGATATCAGTCTACGGGATCAGTCTACGGGATCAGTCTACTATGCTGGCAGTCCGAGTGCGCCCGATAACCCGATCTACACCAGACCTTCTGGCAACATCCATAGTTTCGCTTTCCATCCTGGCGTCCCTGAAAAGCTATACTACGTCAACGCAAACAGGGACGATATCTACATGTCTGCCGAGACCGGTACAGGTTGGTCTGCGGAGTCTGTGATCTACACTCACAACACATACGTGAGAGACATAGCCTTTGCTTTTGATCGTAACGGCGACCTTGGGCTCTACTTCAGCGAGGCGACCGGCGCTGGCGGCGATGGAAAGATTTACAAGTTGGATGGAGCTTCAGCAGTTCTGTATTACCCCGTCAAGCTCTCCAACGTGGGCGGATACTGGAGTGGCGATTTTGCCTTCGACTCCGATGGTAACCTCTATTTGAGCTCAGGAAACAGGGTTCCCGCAAGCATATACATGGTCGAAAGCGGGAGCGGGATTGTGACCAAGATATTCGAATCCAAGAGCGGTTCGATAGCGGGCCTGGTTTACAGAGGCGGCCGCCTCTATTATGCTGACTGGGGGACACACATATGCCGTCTCGACATCAGCACCAAGAACAACATAGTCTACTACACCAACCCCAAGAGGACCTGGATCTCTGACGTCGGGTTCAAAGAGCGGTTAACCGATCCAGAGAAACAGCCAAAGGCCGGTGTGTTCTACTACGAAGTTCCGTCAACACAGGTATTCGAGACTGTGGATGCCAATAATATCGAATAAATTATCTAGTGTCTGCCATCGAGCATCGCAGTTGCCACTCGATTGAACTGCCAAATCGAGCCTCAACATTTCGAAACCTATTTATGCATCTAAAATCATTTAGATCTGAAACGTTTTAGATTCTGAGAGTGGGAGTGATTACTTTGAACCCTAAATTTCTGATCGTGCTAACCCTAGCTTTGGCGATCTCGACGGCCACTTTGGCCTTCGGCCAGGGCGAACTGTTGGCCATTGCAGATCGGCCGCTGGAATTAGTGGCAGAACCGCTTATCCCGGCCAGGATCACCGAGTTCGTGGTGGCAGCTCCAGAGTACCAGGAGCTTCCAATCTATGAGATAGGTGGCCAGAAAGCATCTCAAGAAGTGACATATAGGCTTGCAGGCGAGGTCTTCGGTTTTGATGGAAAAATGGAAGAAACTCGCGAAAGCTATGTGATAGAAGCCGATGGAAAGAGCCTGGAGGTATACAAAGATAGTGGCGGAATATGGTTTGCCGACGAAAAACAGCTTTGGAACCCCGAGTCTAAAGCGTCTCTTCCTGATGATAAAGCCGCTCGCGAAGTCGTCGATAACCTGTTAGCCAGCCATAAATGGCTCTTGCCCAGTAAAGGCGTTCTTTCAACCGAATATCTTGGCACTACCGGGACCCAGATGGCGACCTTCAACGCCAATAATGGCAGAAGAGTCGACAGACAGTTGGACGTTCAGGTAAGCTATGGCCTCATGGCCCAAGGCGAAGGTTTCGCCCTTCCCGTAACCGGCGGCGGCGCTAAGATCAACGTCGTCCTTGGAGATGGCGGCCAGGTCATAGGATATGCAGGACCAAGTCCCGGCCTCATGACAGATATGGTAGGGATGTTCCCCATGATCACAAAGGACGAGGCCGACCAGACCTTTAAAGAGATGACAGAGGGGTTGAAGCTGGCTGAATACGAGTCGAACTTGGCCTACTACCTTGGACCAAACACCGGCGAACAATCCTATTTGGCTCCGGTCTACGTCTACAGCGGCATGATAGTCTTGGGCGACCAAAAGGCGCCTTTGAGAAACGTATTCATACCGGCAGTGGCCGAAATGGAGTTCTATCCAGAGATCCCGCCGTTCAAAAAGCCACCTATTCAGAAGAGAGGCGCTGATGAAAAGGTAGAGAAGGACCGAGCAGATGTGGATGAAGGACCTGTAGGAGAGCTTCTGATTGGCGAGCTGGCGTCGCCCATATTGACGATAAAGGCGAGCTGGAAAGAAGCTGGCGCTTACTATTACACCTTGGGTTATCAAAACGCCAAAGGGTTCAACGACGCACTTTCGGCTGCGGGATGGACGATAGACTTCCTTTGGGGCGACGGTCTCGCTTGGGAGCGCGACTGGAACGAGAACGACGATACCTGGGTTGACGATGAGGACATAGTCTTCTACACGGGCCATGCAAACGTGAACGAATGGCTCCTCCACACTCCTGACGATGGGTCACTCCACTACACCGAGTGCGGTGGCAATGATCGGTGGGGTAACCAGGATCTCGAATGGGTAATCATCGCTGCCTGTGGACCTCTTGAAGACGAGCTTATCAATCCACATGGTGGTGGAGACGTCTTCAGGTGGAAGCCTGCATTCTCTGGACTTCACCAGCTTTTGGGATATGCCTCTGTGACCTTCGACAACAACGATGAAGGCAAGAGAGTCGTTCAGTACATGAGAGATGGTGACACCGTTATAGACAGCTGGTTCAGGGCCGCAAAGGAGATTCAGCCCTCTTCCAACGGGTGGGCGCCGCCTTACGGTCCCGAAGTTTGGGTTGGCGCGATGTATGCCTACAAGTCCGGCACTACAAGCCCCTATAACGATCACCTTTGGGGTTATGGATCTGTGGCACCTGATCCCATAAACCCGAACGTCTACGTTGCCATGTGGAGCCGGTGCTGAGTCGATTCTTCAGCACTGGTTTCTCACTTCTATTTTTTATGTATTTTGCCCATCTATTTATTTTTATTAGATCCCATTGATCGTTTCGTCTCATGCATCTCCACCAACTATTAGAACCGACCGAGACAAACTCTAGTGTCATGCAGTATTCGGAAGGCAGCTTGGGCCGAGTCTTTGTGATCAGGACGGAAGACAGCGAGGACCTGATCCAATCGATCCAGGATTTCGTGACCGAAAAGAAGGTCCGATCTGGCGTTGCCATCTTTATTGGGGCCTTAAGAGAAGGTCGGCTGATCACCGGCCCAAAAGAGCCGACGATTCCGCCAGGGACTCATTTCGTCGAGGAAATAGATGGGGCCTGGGAAGTTTTGGGTGTTGCCACGATCTATCCAAATGGGTACAGCGATGAAGGCAAAGAGATGGCTGGTGACGAGGTGGCTGGCGACGAGGTTGGCTCAGCGATTAGCGCCGAGGGCAGAAATGAGGCCGATGGTAAGGTGGCCAGTGATAAGATTGGCCCAGTGACTCGTGATGAGGTCATCGAAAAAGGCCCCAAGATACACATCCACACAACTGCAGGCAGGGATGAAAGAGTGGTCACAGGTTGCTTGCGAGAGACGGCCACCACCTATCTGATCGTCGAGGTTATACTTATCGAGCTTTTGGGCTTGGATGCAAGACGAGAGCTGGACGACATTTCAGGACTCTGTCTCCTTTCCTTGGGAAAGAGGTTCCCATGACGCCCTCATTTATTCCAGTATCCCGCAAAGAGGCAAAAAGCTCAGGGGTAGAGAGGTTTGACGTCATATTGATCTCGGGAGACGCCTACGTAGACCATCCCTCTTTTGGGGCTGCAATCATCGGTCGCGTCCTTCAAGATGCAGGATATTCGGTCGGGATTATACCTCAACCTGACTGGCGACGTGACGAAGACTTCCGAAAGTTAGGCGAGCCCAGGCTATTTTTTGGCATCACTTCAGGAAACGTCGACTCGATGGTGAACAGTTACACGCCAAACAAGAAGCGGCGGAGCAGCGATGTTTACTCGCCAGGTGGCAGCCTCAGAAGACCCGATCGAGCTGCCATAGTCTACGCCGACAAGGTCCATTCCCTCTTCCCAAAGACGCCACTGATCCTGGGCGGGATCGAAGCGAGCCTTCGAAGGTTCGCCCATTACGATTACTGGTCAGACTCGGTCCGCCAATCGATCTTGGCAGACGCCCCCGCTGACGTGATCGTCTTTGGGATGGGCGAAAAGGCCCTTCTCCAGATTGCCGACCGCCTCTCAAAGGGCGAAGCGATCCAGGATATCAACGACGTAGCAGGGACCCAAGTCAAGATGGCGGTTAAAGAGTGGCGGAACGCGGATAAAGAGGGGTACGTTACCCTTCCATCCTTTGAAGAAGTGTCAAAGGAGAAACGAAAATACGCCGAGGCATTCAGGCTACATTATCAGGAACAAGACCCATATCGTGGGCGGCCAGTCGCCCAAGCTCATCCCAAGACCGTTACGATCCAGAACCGGCCAGCTTTGCCACTCTCCACTGAGGAGCTGGACCACGTTTACGAGCTTCCCTACACCAGAATGAGTCATCCCTCTTACAAAGATAGGATCCCTGCCCTGGAGCCAGTCAAGTTCTCGATCACGACCCACAGAGGATGTTTTGGGTCGTGCGCCTTTTGTGCGCTCACCCATCATCAGGGCAGAATTCTCCAGAGCCGAAGCGAGGAGTCTATCCTTCGTGAGGCTGAAAAGCTCGCCAAAATGCCCGACTTCAAGGGCGTGATCCAGGACGTGGGCGGTCCCACCGCCAACATGTACGGGATGAGCTGCACCCTTTGGAAATCGAAGGGCGCGTGTCCCGATCGGTTCTGCTCGTCAGAGTGTCCCACAATGAAGTCAGATCACAGGCGGCAGCTTGAGCTTCTGAGAAAGTTGAGGGCAATTCCGGGAGTAAAGAGGGTCTTTGTCGCTTCTGGGATAAGGCACGACCTCATTTCTGAGGACGCAAAAAGCGGCTCGGAATACCTGATGGATCTATGTCGATACCATGTCTCAGGTCACCTCAAGATCGCACCAGAGCACGTATCAAGGCGGGTTACAGACATCATGCACAAGCCTTCTTGTGACGTTCTGGAACGCTTTCGGTCTCGTTTCGATACTCTTAGCGAAAAGATTGGACGAGAGCAGTACCTTTTGCCTTACTTCATGTCGGGCCATCCCGGCTGCACCATCGAGGACATGATCGAGCTTGCCGAGTATATAAGGGACCATACTCTTTACACCGAACAGGTTCAGGATTTCACGCCAACTCCCATGACCGTTTCGACCTGCATGTATCACACCGGCCTTGATCCTTTCACAATGGAAGATGTCTACGTTCCGAAAGACCGAGAAAAGAAGATTCAAAGGGCACTTCTTCATTATCGAGATCCCAGAAACTGGGGCCTTATACGTGAGGGTTTGAGGATGGCAAGGCGAGAAGACCTGATCGGCAATTCATCCAAGTGTCTCGTTCCAGCTGCCAAAAAGAAGTCACATGGGAAAAAGGGGCCTCGAAGGAAGATATAGTCAAGAACAAATCAGGTGAAATTAATTTATTCTCGCCTGAAAGGGCGTTCAATCGTGGTGCTCGACCAGGTCCTCTTCGAGGGTGGTGCCGGAAGGGCCGTTCAGCACCATTCTTCCTGGCCCCGAATCGAGGGCTGCATATTTTCTGGGCCCCTTCTCCCGGCATCAGCCGGGCGCAATCGTTCACCTCACCAGAAACGAACCTGACGCAAAAACAGATGCTCACAGATATCTGGCAAACTCGCCCTCGTCGACCTTTGCCAACTTCGATATCGGAGCAGCGCACTCTGGGCGAACTCTCTTGTTTATAACAGATAGTTATATATGCCATACGGTCAAAACGGGTTGGGATCATCTCCAGAGGTGTCAGATATGAAATGGCCTTTAGTTTTGTCGTTGCTATTAGTCTTGGGATTGACCTGTGCGAGCAGCATCTGTGACAACGCGGATTGCGAAGACCCGATCGAAGTCAACGTGGGCGAGGAGTTCACAATATCCCTCGAATCCAATCCCTCGACCGGCTTTGCGTGGTGGACCTACTTCGAACCCGCCAACTTGACCTTGACTGCAAATGCCTTCATTCCCGGTGAAGTTGAAATGCTAGGCGCTCCTGGTGTTCAGAACTTCACCTTCGTCGCCGAGGAGGCCGGGGAGACATACGTCTTCATGCTCTACCTCCGACCCTGGGTGAACGGTAGCATCGTGGACGAGAAAATCTATCCGATAGAGATTGCGGCCGAATCGACGCAATGAAAGGCGTCGGAGCCGTTTGATTTTTTTTGTGATTTTGTAGTAGAGACATTTGAAATATTCAAGAGTCTGTCAGCATACGTTATTCTTCCCTGCCCTGAACAGAGGTTTTGCGCGTTCCCTGGCCCCTTCTCCCGGCGCTGCCTGAGCGCGATCCTAGCCCACATCCCAGAAGACTGGCAGAAACGGCTTGCTCTTTTCGGTGATTTGATTGAACGCCCATCTGAACGTTACGCGCTAGATTCAAGCGAGTATCCAACAGCACTTAATCAAAAACGTTCGCCTTTAACTCAAGCCACATCCCGCTTTCTGGATGGAGATAAGAGTATTGAAGGCTGGTGTTGTACATTATCCCTTCACCATAAACGTCCTCAAAAACGATCTCTCCAATCCCTGCACCACACCCTCCCAAAGTCTCCACAGCCACGTACCCATCGCTTCCAGGATACTTCACCACAACCCAGACCCGATCCCCAAGAGTGTGCCCCTCATATCCGGTCATAAGGCTTGCATCGTACCCGTCCCCCTCCAACAACGCCCAACATACTTGAGACGCTCTGGCATAGTCTGGTTGCGATTCCTCGCGAGCGTAACTGTAAAGCTCCAAAAGATCCCTCAACCCCATCGACCAGGCGAGATCCACTTTTCGCTGGAACGGCAGTTTTACGTGGCAGGACGGATCGCAATCCTTTTCGAGCGCGGTATCCAGACTTGAATACTGGATGCGACCAACTGTTCCCTCAATCTCCTCGCCTCCAGAGATTCTCCTCGCACCTTTGCCTCCTGCCTTGCCATCAATCCCACACACTTCATAATCGTCGCCTCCGTTGCGGATCAGGCCCGAATACCAGCCGCACCCGTTATCGGGCAAGACAAGAACTGCCACACCCCTCTCGATATCTAAAGGTAAGGAGATGGCTTGCCACTTCCCATCGAAATCCTGGACGACAACCCAGACGACACCGTGAGTCTCCATCAAAGCCGAACGATAGCCACTCGTTTCGAGAAGCTCTTGAACCGCGCACGCTCTTGAATCGTCCACAAAACTATCGACCAAAACTATGTCTTCTTCAGAGCTGAGGTGATCAACCCCATCAGAAGACCGATACACGTCAAAGTCCAAGGTCACTTTCACTCCAGGCGTGGTAGAATTGGCAGATCCCACATGATGATAAGAGTTTAGAAGATCCTGAAGAACGATCGCCCAGGCATCGGAAACGGTGGATCTAGGATCAAGCTCGACGTAGTTATCTCGCCCAATATCTTGGAAGCTTTCGATCATCTGCTCGAAAATGTCTAGATCTTGGTCTCGACTCGAAGGACATGGCGTGACCGATGCGTAAAAGAACCTGCCAGATCGAGGTGAAGTCCAAGCAACAAGCCTAGTTTCTGCCCCATATAGTCCATATTTGTAGTAGAGATCGAGAGTGGCAGCGCTCTGACCGTTCACGACTGCAGTTCCCTTTTTCGCGGTGAAGACGGGAAGGCGCAACGATTCGCTCCTGTAAGCCCTTGCAACTTGATCCAGACAGCTTTCTGGATCCAGGCCCGGATCTTTCAGCCAGTTTAGGGTGATGCGGGTACAAGTCCCATCAATGGAGATTTTGCCCCATGACAGATCGCCTCGTGAGATAAGCTTCCAGCCTTCAGGATACACAAAAGTGATATTCATATCCTGGTATCGATCGAACCTTTCAACGTAGTGGCCGTCTTCATCGCCTAAAGATCGATCGCCCTCTTGAAAGGAAAGGCCACTTTCTTGAGCGAACTCACGTTCAAGGAACTTGCCCTTTTCGGACAGATCCAGGACGATTCTGCCATCTACATCTGGATCGACGCCTTTTGCCGCATAAGCTGACGACGTGAGAAGTGAGACTATGAACAAGAGAAGGACATATCTGATCACAGGAATCTCCCTACCGAACTTCTGAGGATTGGATATACTCCTTTCGATCAGAGCGAAAGCAAGAGGATAACCGGATGAAATCGTCGGTAAATGGCTGTAGGTCACAACATATCGAAATCATCAATTTTGGACGATGAAACAAGCCCATGTTAACACCTAAAACGGCTTGCTCGAACAAGCGAGAACCAAGTAGCTCCATCTAATTATAGTCAAGAACCGATTAGATGAGACTAATCGGTTCTCGCCAGAATAGTTCTCGACGATATTTGATTTTTATCGAATACCCCACAGCTTGCTGTGGGGGTGAAAAGCAAATAACTTGATCAAGAATTGACGTGAGCAGTTTCCATATTGAGATATGAGTCTTCTGCTTATTAATTAAGGCAATAAGCGGCGGCACACCCCGCCGTTTGCATCGAGGTGCGCCGCAGCAGTTTGACTTTCTCGGACGGTCGTATTCTGTAGGGTTCGAACGATTTTAGTATGTTCTCCGGTCAACGACCTTGTTCAACATGTTAGGTTTTTCATCCCAAAACCTAACATTTTTTGGGATGCCCATTTATCCGCCTAACAGCATCATCTAGTCATTGTTTGGGTAGCCAAAATCTGGACGAGATGCAACGGGGAAGACAAAACTGCACGTTATCGAAATTAGGTGCGCATGATGCTAACTAACCTAAGACCAGGGGATCACGGAAGAATCATGGCCATAGAGGCAGGGCAAGGGGCCAGAAATTGGCTCGCGTTGAGAGGAATTTCTGAAGGGTGTGCTCTAAGAATGATATCCTGCAGGGGGCCGATTGTAATCGAAGTCAATAGAAATACGATCGCTCTCAGCAGAGGGATCGCACAGAAAGTTCGGGTGGTTTGAGGTGATCATACGGAAAAGAAGCTGTCAGAGATGGAATACGATGAAACGGGGTCTGTGAAGAAGATCGAAAGCGGCCTTCGTGGCAGGCTGGCAGGCATGGGCATCAGGGACGGAAAAGTGATCAGAATGATCGCCAAGCAGCCCATAAAAGGGCCTGTGGTGGTAGAAGTAGACGGATCCAGCACATCCCTGGGTCTGGGGATGGCAAAGGAAATCATAGTGGAGACAGACTGATGAGGGTACTGCTAATGGGCCATCCCAATGTTGGAAAGAGCGTGGTATTCAATCGCCTAACTGGTGTAGACGTCATCACCTCCAACTACCCTGGAACCACCGTTGAATATTCCGAAGGATCGATGCGGGTGGAAGGCGAAGAGGTCGCCGTTATGGACGTGCCAGGAACATTCTCTCTAGAGCCGAAGGACAAGGCAGAAGAAGTGGCAGTGGAGATGTTCGATCGGGAAAAAGATGCAGTTGTGATATCCGTTGTCGATTCGTCCAAGATAGAGAGAGGGCTCTACCTGACTTTGGAGATTATAGAAAGGGGTTATCCGGTGGTGCTAGCGCTCAACATGTGGGACATGGCAAAACATAAAGGGATCGATATCAACGTGAACAGACTGAGCGAGATCCTCGGAATACCCGTAGTGCCAACCACGGCAACCAGCGACGAAGGGTTGGTCGATTTGGTATCTTCGCTGAAGAAAGCACAACCAGTTGGGACAAAAAAGATTATCGAACGAGTGAGGATCATGAAATGAGGCTGACCGCTGACGAACGCTGGAACCTGATCGACGAGATCTCAAAAGAGACCGTATCCTTAGGAGAATACAACGAGACGTTGAGAGACGTACTTGGAGAAGTTACGGTAAAGCCGTTAACAGGTATACCGGTGGTTATCGCAGTTCTCTATGCTTTTTGGAGCGTATTTGGATCCTTTGCAGGTTTCTTCACCGACGGTTTCTTCGTCAAGATCTTCGACAAACACTGGCTGCCTTGGTGGCAATCCCACTTTCCAGATACCTGGAGTTGGTTGTATTACATCGTCGTGGGAGACCCCATGGCGGACAATTGCTTCGAGGCCTTCGGCATGTTAACCTCAGGGCTCTTCGTCGCCATCGGCGTTGTTCTGCCTGCAGTGTTCATATTCTACCTGATGCTCACCTTGTTAGAAGACGTAGGGTACTTGCCACGGCTTGCAGTCCTCATGGACACGGTTCTGCACAAGATAGGGCTGCATGGATATGCAATCGTGCCCACAATCCTCTCCTTAGGGTGTAACGTCCCTGGCGTTGCGGCCACCAGGATCCTAGAGACGAGGAAGGAACGGTTTGTGATGATGACCCTCCTCGCTATATTCGTGCCCTGTGGTGCTCAGCTGGGGATCATGAACGATGTGATCCCAGACACCATGGGCTTGGTGCTCTTGTACTTGATAGCTGGGTACCTAACCACTGGTTTCATCTTGAACAAGATCATTCCAGGCAAATCTCCTGAGATCCTGATGGACGTTCCGCCCTTCCAAAAGCCGCTGCTGAGCAACCTGGCGCTGAAGATATGGATGAGGATGAAAGGCTTTTTCACCGACGCGATTCCCTACGTGTTGTTGGGCGTGCTGGTAGTAAACGTCCTGTACCTGGCAGGGTTCATACAGTGGTTGGGAAGCGCCCTTTCGCCGGTCTTCGTTTATTGGTTTGGCGTGCCAGAAGAGACTGCAGGTCCTTTGATCGCGGCCTTTCTCAGAAAGGACTTGGCCGTTGCACAGCTCAGCGTGATCGAGATGACTTGGTATCAGATGGTGACGGCGGTGGTGCTGGTTTCCATATACTTCCCCTGTCTGGCAACGTTCATGATGTTGCTCAAAGAAGGTCGAAAAGAGCTCTTGGGAAGCTTGGTGGTGCTGATCGCCGTTGTCACCATCTTTGGCGGACTGCTCCACTTGATAGGAATATTAGCGGGGGTGGCTTAGATGAAATTTGGCAGCATCTACTTTGCACTGCTCGGCGCAGCCACTCTGGCATGCGGTTTTGCAGATCTGATAGTGACGATATCGAAAGATGCCTATTCCCTGGGAATTATGGAGTTTCCAGGCGAGATGTTCAGAGGCGGTTGGGGTGGGCTTGTCGTTATCTTCGCGGGCCTTTTCTACCTGTCAGGAGCAAAGAACGTCTCCGAGATATGTCAGCTATCGAAAGTGGTGATGGGCAGCATTTTGATCTGGTTGATAGCCGGTTGTGACTTGCTTGCAATGATCACAGAATCGATACCAGGCGGAGAGGATGGGTGGTTCAACACGATGGGTGGTTTCTTGGGGACGTATGCACCACCATACACTCCTGCGATGGTTCTGTTGCCGTTCTCGATGGTGACGATTCTCTACATCTACAAAGCGAAGGGCAGCTGAAATCAGTTGACAAGCCAGATCACCGACCATCTTATTTAACTTGCAGGAGTTGTAGGTACACCTAACGTGTTCATGGGAAGAAGAAGAAGAAGAAGAAACGCACAGGCGATATTTCATGAGTGGCAAACTCTCCAGAAAAGCTGAGGATTACCTCGAAGCGATATTCAACATCTCACAGGAGAAAGGGTACGTCAGAATAAGGGACATATCCAAACAGCTTGGAATTAAACCGCCAAGCGTCGTCGAGATGGTGAGAAAGCTGGACGACCAGGGTTATGTCGTGCACGAGAAGTACGAAGGAGTATTTTTGACCCCGGCAGGAGAAGAGGTTGGGAGGGTCATAAAGGATCGACACGACACGATAAAAGCCTTCTTGATCTTCATCGGCATTCCTGAAGAGATTGCCGATGAAGATGCGTGCACCATGGAGCATCATCTGCACACCAAAACCGTGGAACAGGTCAAGAACTTGGTCGGGTTCATCAATCAGGGGCCGGATCATCCTGAGTGGCTGGACCACTTCAGGACGTTCTGCGATACAGGCAAGCATCCGTATAATAAGATGAAAAAATGCGTTCGCTCGAAGGCGAGTCTCGTTCCATAGCGGTCTACAAAGTCGCAGCAAATGTCGAATAAGGGGCAAATAGCAAGAACAAAATCAGAGCTCGATCTCCATCATGTCGTAGCCGAGGGGCCAATCCTTGACGGCGATGTCATGAGGCGGAAAAAGGTGGCTTATGTGAGTTAAGATAACTTCTTTAGATCTCAATTTTCGGGCTAGGTCCACGGCCTCCTGAGAATTCATGTGCTTTTTTAGGTTGTATCCTGGAGGCATGATCCCGTCAGCGACCATCAGATCGGCATCTTTCATAAGATCGAGGCTCTCTTGGGGGATGTCAGCGTTAGTATCGCCGGTTATCACCAGTTTAGTTTTACCGTCCCTTATGAGAACTCCCGCAGCCTCAAAAAGTGGTGGATGATTGACCTCAAAAAGGGTGATCTCCATCCCTGCAATCTCGAACGGCACCCCGATCTGAACCGCGTTCCTCTTCGGGTTTAGAAAGTAGAGATAATGCATTATGTAGTCGAGAGTGTCCTTAAGGCCGTAAACAGGAACTTTGCTCTGGACCCTATGAAAATCGCCAAACCCGGCGTAATGATCGTAATGGGCATGGGTCCAGATAACCCCGTCCACATGCTTGATCCCTTTCTTTATCAGCTGCCACCTCAGGTCTGGACTCGTGTCGATCAAGACCTTGCCGTCATCGCTCTCCACCAGAACCGAGAACCTGAGCCTGCGGCTCTTGCCACCACACAAGGCATCGACGCAAGTAGGGCACCTGCACCCAATCTTTGGAGTCCCTATGGCGTCACCAGTTCCTAGGAGAGTCACTTTCATGAGGTGACGCTCCGCTTGTGATCTCTTATCCTCTGGTCGAAATCCTCGATTGCCCGCAACATGTCCACTTGATCTATGGCCTTTCTGTCCTCGAGCAACGCGTTCAAGACCGCCTCTCTGACCACCAACCGAATGTCCGATCCAGAGTAGTCAGAAGTCAGTTCGGCCAACTCTGCGGCATCTACCTCGGCGTCGATCCTGCTCAAAACCCGCTCGAAGATCTTTTGGCGCATCCCTTGATCTGGCAGCGGAAAGTTTACGATCTTGTCAAACCGTCTCCATGCCGCATAATCAAGAAGTTGAGGATGGTTGGTGGCAGATATCAAAAGGACGCCATCGTCCACCAAACTGATGTCGTCGACCGCCTTGAGCAAAGTGTTCACAGCCCTCTTTATGGCGCCGTGCTCGTCTGAGGTTCTGGTCTTGGCCACAAAGTCGAACTCGTCTATGAAGAGGATACAAGGACTCAAGGACTTGGCCAGTTCGAAAACTTTGTCTATGTTCTTTGAGGTCTCGCCCAGATATTGGCTGGTTATCATGGAGAGACGAACCTCTACAAGAGGAAGGCCGAACCATTTAGATAGAGCCCTTGCAGTCGAGGTTTTGCCGGTACCTGGTGGTCCCACGAAAAGAATCTTTCCAATCTCATGAAGGCCCACCTGTCTTAGATAATCTCTGTGCATCAGGGCCTTGGATTCTTTCTCAATTTCTGCAACCTGGTCAGACGTCAAAACGAGATCTTCCAATCGATCTCTTACGTCCTCTGGGGCGCTGATCTTGACCAATTTAAGGAAATCTTCTGCACTCTCGTGCTCAGCCGAGATCTCTCTGACCTTGGCCTGGATCCATTCCCTATCCGTGAGAAGTGGCTGGTTTCTCTTCTTGGCCTCGGCATAGCTCACGTCTAAAGAGCCCTCGCCCTCGTAGTAATGGGCCAAGACGGGGTTATCCCTCACCTGCTCAAGGCCGTTTTGTTTGGCAAACCATTTCGCACCCACCTCAAAGACGGTTAGCCTGAGCTGATCTCCAATCCCTTCTTTTTCCACAAAGGGCAAAGATTTGACTGCGTCTCTGACGCTCTTTAGGCCATAGATCTTCATTACGTCCGATTCCGTAACGTAAACCGGCCGTTTCACGCCCTTGGTGACGGGATCAAAATAATGCTTCCTTATTTTAGATGGGAGGTCGTCTTCGGTCAGATCCTCTGATCTGTTGTAGATCTCCGCGGTAAGCAGAAGTTCGGCGACCTCCATTTCGCCCGACCCATCCTCGCTCGAACTAATCTCCATAGCTGAACTCATTTGTATGCCCGTACCCATCTATTGCACCCGACCCATCTTAGTAAGCTGAAGGCTAGGAGTTGTGTGGGGGTGTGATAAATCTTTTCCCTTCAGCTAGGGTCTCGTCGTCAACTTTATCAATCATTAACAACCCCCTCTCAGAAGATTGCCACTGTTGGCTTTCTATTTGGTGATTTCAAATGAATGCGTGGGATCGATTTATTTGGTAGCGTCAACTTTTTGGATACGACGCTTCGTGACGGAGAACAGACGCCTGGCGTCTCCCTGAGCTCGGATGATAAACTTACGATTGCTCGCCATCTCGATGCTTTGGGCGTCGACGTGATTGAAGCGGGTTCCGCAGTTACCTCAGAAGGCGAACGCAAAGCAATAAAGGCCATCAGCTCAGAAGGGTTGAGGGCTGAGATATGCAGCTACGTTCGCGCCGTTCCAGGCGATGTGGACCTCGCGCTCGATTGTAATGTGGATTCGATACATTTAGTCATACCAGTGTCAGATCTCCATATCAAGAGCAAGCTAAAGTCCGATCGCAAGTCTGTGATGAGGATGGCAGTCGAGGTCACTGAATATGCCAAGGATCATGGCCTTACGGTGGAATTGAGCGGTGAAGACGCCAGCCGAGCCGAGACGGATTATCTCGTATCTTTGTATCAAGCAGGTATCGAAGCTGGCGCGGACCGGCTCTGCTTTTGCGATACCGTTGGACTTCTCGTTCCAGAAAGAGCCTTTGAGACTTTCAAGGGCCTATCTAAGCTGAAGGCTCCAGTCAGCGTCCATTGTCACGACGATTTTGGCCTTGCAACTTCAAACACCATTGCAGCGCTGAGAGGTGGAGCGTCCCAAGCTCACGTCACAGTGAACGGGATCGGCGAGAGGGGCGGAAATACCTGCCTTGAAGAGGTGGTGATGACCTTGGAGTCCCTCTACCAGATAGACACGGGAATTAAATGCGAAGAGCTTTATTCTCTATCCCGGCAGGTCTCTCGCCTGACCGGAATTCCAGTGGCTCCAAACAAAGCCCTCGTTGGAGATAACGCCTTCACCCATGAGGCAGGGATACATGTTCACGGACTTCTTGCAGATACTTCCACCTATGAACCCATCAAACCTGAGACGGTGGGAAGGAAAAGGAGGATCGTTCTTGGCAAACATGCTGGCCGAAGTTCGGTAGAAATATCTCTAAGAGAGCTTGGCATCACCTGCGAGATGACTCAGATGGAAGATATACTGGCGAGGGTCAAGAACATGGGTGACAAAGGCAAGCGCGTAACCGACGCCGACCTTCAGACCATCGCCGAGATCGTGCTTTCAATTCACAGAAAGCCCAAGGTCCGCTTGAAAGAGTTCACTGTAGTGAGCGGGAACAAGGTTACGCCAACTGCCAGCGTCAGGCTCGCAGTCAACGGATCTGACGTCTTAGAGGCAGGGACAGGAGTTGGCCCCGTAGACGCATCCATAAACGCCATCCGAAGGGCGGTATCTGGCGTAACAGATATCCAGCTCGAGGAATATCACGTCGATGCCATCACAGGAGGCACTAACGCTCTGGTTGAGGTCTGGGTTACCATGGTAATGGGTGATCGGACCATCACTGCGAGAGGTGCCAGAGAAGACATAATAATGGCCTCAGTGGAAGCTGTGCTGGAGGGAATTAACAGGCTGATGCAGCTTGAGGAGGACGACAGATCATGAGCAAGATGAATGGGTCTGAAGCTATACTGGAATGCTTGAAACGAGAAGGTGTGGATACCATGTTCGGGCTTCCAGGGGGGGTACTTTTGCCCCTCTATGATGCCATTTACGATTCTGATATCAGACACATACTGGTAAGGCACGAGCAGGCTGCAGCTCACGCCGCCGATGGTTACGCCAGGGCCACCGGCCGCGTGGGAGTCTGCCTTGCAACTTCCGGGCCTGGAGCCACCAATTTGGTAACAGGAATTGCCACCGCTTACATGGATTCAGCACCCATCGTAGCCATGACCGGCCAGGTCACCACTGAACTTCTGGGCAGAGACGCGTTCCAGGAGGCCGACATAACAGGGATAACCATACCGATTACCAAGCACAGTTATCTTGCCCGAAATGCCAGCGACCTTCCCAGAATGTTTAGAGAAGCGTTCTACATCGCAAGGACCGGAAGGCCAGGACCTGTCTTGATCGATCTTCCCCGAGACGTTACCGTAAACGAGCTGGAATTCGAATATCCCGAGATCAACCTTCCAGGCTATAACCCCGTAAAGAAGGTTCATAAGCTCCAGATAAGAAAGGCAGCTCAGGCGATAATGGGTGCAGAGAGGCCAGTAATCTACGTTGGCGGCGGCGTGAAGTATTCAGACGCTCACGAAGAACTCTTCGAGTTTGCAACAAAGGCGAACGCGCCTGTGACCACCACCTTGATGGGGATTGGATGTTTCCCAGAAGATCATCCGCTCTCTTTGGGGATGCTTGGAATGCACGGGACAAGGTACGCCAACTATGCGATACAGGAGTCTGACCTGATCGTTGCGGTTGGGGCCAGGTTCGACGATAGAGTTACAGGAAAGATCGCAAGTTTTGCTCCAAGTGCAAAGATCGTTCACATCGACGTTGATCCAGCAGAGATCGGAAAGAACGTGAGAGTCGACATACCGGTGGTTGGCGATGCCAAGATCACATTGAAAGAATTGGCAGGAGAGCTTTCGCCAAAGCCGTGGACCAATTGGAACGAGAAGATCACGAACTGGAAGGAAGGGTATCCCCTTGGATGTGCCAAGCCAGATTCTGGACCGATCATAAAGCCCCAGTTCGTGATGGAGAAGATATACGAGCTATGTCCCAATGCTGTAATCGTCACAGAAGTTGGACAAAACCAGATGTGGGCGGCTCAGTTCTTCACACATAAAGACCCCCGAAGGTTCATATCTTCAGGCGGGCTTGGAACGATGGGATACGGCTTTCCTGCCGCGATCGGGGCAAAAATGGGGCGGCCTGACTTAGAGGTGTTTGACATAGCAGGCGACGGGAGTTTCCAGATGAACATCCAAGAGCTTGCAACCGCAGTCCTAAACGACATACCTGTCAAGGTCATAATATTCAACAACGGCGTTTTGGGGATGGTTAGGCAATGGCAGACCCTCTTTTACAACGAGCGGTATTCCAACACCACTCTCGACAAAGTGCCCGATTTCGTCAAGGTCGCCGAGGCCTATGGTGCTCTCGGGTTGAGGGCGACAAAACCCTCCGAGGTCGAGCCGGTCTTGAAAGAGGCGATCGCGTCTGACAAGCCCACCGTGGTCGACATGGTGATATCGCCGGACGAAAAGGTGTCTCCGATGGTCCCGGCGGGAGCTTCCTTGAGCGAGATTCTGGAGCTGGAGGGGTGAGGGCTTTGAAGTACACCATCGCTATAATCGTCGAGAACAAGCCAGGAGTCTTGATGCGGATCGCAAACCTCTTCAGCCGGAGAGGGTTTAACATCGACAGTTTGGTCGTCGGGGCCACCGATAATGTCGATTATTCGCGTATGACAATATCAGTGGATGGCGACGAGATCGTGCTCGAACAGGTGACAAAGCAGCTAAACAAGCTGATAAACGTCATCAGGGTGAGCAGGCTTGATCCTGAAGTCTCGGTCGAAAGAGAACTTGCCATAATAAAGGTGAACGCAAAGACGGAAAGCCGAAACGAGATCATGCAGATCGTGAGCGTCTTTAGGGCAAAGATAATAGACGTGTCACCAAACTCGATCATCGTCGAGGTTACGGGAAGCGAGAACAAAGTCGAAGCAATGGTTCGGCTTCTTCGGCAGTTTGGGATCAAAGAGATGGCAAGGACCGGAAAAGTATCTATGGCCCGTGGGTCGCGGGTTATGAAGGTCTAAACATTTATACGCATTAAGTGTGTAAGTGCAGAAGCGATCAAGTTTATAATTTGGCACGTTTCCGGAATGTTCGGGACTTTGGAGTTTCGGATTTTTCGGATTTTTCCCACGTAGTAGGTGAAGAGAACATGGCACAAGTATATCACGACGAGGACGCGGATTTGGGCGTCCTGAAAGATAAGACCATAGCAATTATAGGATACGGAAGCCAGGGACACGCCCAGGCCCAGAACCTTCAGGATTCTGGCCTGAACGTGGTGGCAGCAGACGTTCCTGGTTCTCGCGCCTGGAAGAGGGCCGAAGCTGACGGCGTCAGGGTGGCTACTGCTTCAGAAGCCGCCAAAGAAGCAGACGTAATTCAAATACTGCTTCCAGACGAGATTCATCCGATCATTTACAAGAAGGATATCGAGCCCAATCTCGAAGAGGGAAACGCTCTGGGCTTTTCTCACGGGTTCAACATTCACTTCTCTCAGATAATACCGCCCGAGAACGTCGACGTCTACATGGTGGCGCCGAAGGGACCTGGCGATCTTGTCAGGAGAACCTACGTCGAAGGGATCGGTCTGCCCTGTCTCGTTGCCATCAAGCAGGATTTCACCGGCAAGGCTTTCGATACGGCCATGGCCTACGCCAAGGGAATCGGCGGAACCCGGGCTGGAGTTCTTGAGACGACTTTCGAAGAGGAGACCGAAACCGACCTGTTCGGCGAACAGGTGGACCTTTGCGGCGGCGTAACAGAGCTGATCAAGGCCTCTTTTGAGACCCTGATAATGGCCGGCTACCAGCCTGAGATCGCATACTTTGAGACCTGTCACGAGCTAAAATTGATCATCGATCTGATTCACGAGGGCGGACTCATGCGGATGTGGGAGAACGTCTCCAACACCGCCGAGTATGGCGGCCTCACCCGCGGCGACCGGATCATCAACGAGAAGTCGAGAGAGGCAATGGCGGAGATTCTCTACGAGATTCAGTCTGGCAAGTTCGCCAGGGAGTGGATCCTCGAAAGCCAGGCAGGTCTTCCGGTGAAGAGGGCTCTTGAGCGCGAAGAGGCCAGCCACCCCATCGAGATCGTGGGCAAAGAGCTTCGGGACATGATGCCCTGGCTCAAGAAAGACGAGTGAAGATTATCTCTTAAGGAGGGATACTTGGCATCAGGAGGGTGGCGTCCAAGTGGCGCCACCAATCCTGGGTCATGGGACGGCTTTTTTCAAGTATTTTGGGGCGGCTGGGCTTTTTAGGGATGGCATCTCGGAGTCGAAGCCTGTTGGCAGCGCCAACCAAACGGCGTCCATCACAGCTCGCATTTGAAGGCCATGTCCAGAGCCGAGGGCGAGAGCGTCGTTTCACCTTTGATCAGGGCGTGAGGATCGAGAAGCATTCAGGCAGGTTTGGGCTGATGACGAAAGTTCCTGAACCGATATTCACAACCAGCATATACCAAAAGGTATCTCTCTCGTCAAGGACTTTTTAAGGAGGGTGAGAGACGACTTCAGAAAGTGGCGGAGGGACGACTGAAGAGGGGGCCAGGCGGAAAATTGACGAGGTTCTTGAAAATGCAGGCGGGGCCGTCCAGGACCGGGATGGTTTCGATCCCCGTGCCTCCAGGGGCTTAGATGTACGTGAATACCCTCTCGATACGGGAAGCGCCGATTACCTACTTTTCGTCGACAGAGGGGTCGTGGGCGTCATCGAGGCATTTTTGCGCCGGGTGGTGCTGCCCCACGCACCGGACGCCTGGTATGTCGAGGGCAGCGTCAAGACCAGCTACGAGACCAGCTTCACCCGCTATTTCTATAAGCCGCATCCGATGCGGTCGCTGGAAGAGATTAGCGCCGACATTCTCGCGCTGAAGAAGGGGGCGGTGGGGCTGTCGGACGAGATCATCGGGGGGGCCACGCGATGAAACTTGTTTCCGTCAAGATGAAGAACTTTCGCTGTTATCGAGACGAACGGACGATCAGTGTTGGTGATTTGACCACGATAATCGGCAGGAATGACGTGGGTAAGTCAAGCATTCTCGAAGCGATGGAGATCTTCTTCAATAACGGCATGGTCAAGCTCGACAGCGGAGATTGCCATGTCGACGCGTCCGACCGCGTGATAGAGATAAGTTGCGAGTTCACCGATCTTCCGACACAACTCATTCTTGATGCACAGGCACAGACGACCCTCGATGATAATTTCCTGCTCATAGAGAACGATACCCTTCGCATCAAGAAGACGTTCAATTGCAATACGGCCAGACCTAAGGAGGAAGTGTTCGTTTGCGCCAATCATCCGACGGCAGATCGGTATAGCGACCTTCTCGAACTGAGTAATACCGCGCTAAAGAAACGTCTAAATGATTTGAAAATCCCAGTCGCGGGTGTGCAGTTGAATAGTAACCCGTCTATCCGACGTGCTATATGGGACGCCTGTCCGGACCTAAAGCTGTCCGAAGTAGATATTCCCTTGGCAAAAGAGAATGGCAAGCGCATTTGGGAAAAGCTCAGTGAACACCTCCCGATGTTTGCGCTCTTTCAGAGTGATCGTGCAAGCAGGGATTCTGACTCTGAGGTGCAAGACCCGATGAAGCTTGCCGTTGCTACCGCGCTTGCCGAGCCAGCTATTAAAGCGAAGCTTGCTGATGTGGTTTTGGCAGTAAAGGACAAGGCGGAGGAGTTGGCCCAACGCACGCACGAGACCCTGGCAGAGATCGATCCCTCTCTTGCCGGGCAACTAACGGTGGAGTTCAAGTCAGATCCAAAATGGGCGGGGCTGTTCCATTTGGAGCTAAACAGTGACAAAGGAATCCCGGTCAACAAGCGAGGCAGCGGCGTACGTCGCCTTATCCTTGTTAGCTTCTTTCGGGCAGAGGCCGAGCGAAAGTTAGCTGAAGGGAGCAATCGCAAAATCATCTATGCGATTGAAGAACCTGAGACATCCCAGCATCCTCATAATCAACGCATTCTCCTTGAATCATTCCAAGATCTGGCCACTCAGCCCGGTTGCCAAGTTCTGTTGACGACGCATAGCCCAGGCTTTGCAAGCTATCTGCCGATTGATAGCTTCCGCTTCCTCAGATGGGGAGATGATGGGAAGCCTAAAATCGAATCGCCAACAGATGATACTTGGGAAGCAATAGTTGAAACGCTCGGAATCGTGCCGGATAACCGAGTTAGAGTTCTGTTGTGTGTAGAAGGGCCGACCGATGTCACTGCCCTCAAGTACCTGAGTGGCGCCTTACACCAAGACGATCCAACGATTCTAAACTTGGCGAATGATCACCGGGTTGCGTTCGTTGTCTTAGGTGGCGGAACGCTTTCGCACTGGGTGAATAACCACTACTTGAAAGAATTATAGTGCTTAACGATACTTTTCGGACAAATCTCTAACTCGTAAGAGTTTTGAGATTTGGCCTATTCGTATCGTTAAGCACTATTCTGGCGAAAACCGATTCGTTTCACCTAATCGGTTTTCGACTATAGCTCGCTCAGAAGTTCATATCTACGACAATGATGTTAGTGGCTACGCCAGATCGATAGCGCAGGTAAACCTCAGAAAAGACGGATCTTGGGGGGTTCAAACGACCAAGCGCGAAATTGAGAACTACCTCCATCCAGATGCGATCCAGGACGGGCTTGGACTTACAGTCGACTTTGGCGACACCGACGATGTTCCGGCAATCGTGGGGGGCGCAAAGAATTGGAACAACAATACTACGAAGCGCAAGCTTGCACAGTACGCTTTTCCGGAGATGACAGCTGAGCGAATTAGGCAGAGAGATACCGTTGGCGAGATTGAGGGTTGGCTCCGTCGAATTGAAGACACGTTTTGAATACCAACCAAAAGCCCTATCCAGCGATGAGGGACTCCGACGTGGAGTGGTGCTGGTGCATTGGGTAGTGCTACCAAAACGCGCAATCTTCACCGAAGTCAAAGAGCACGATCATCCCGAGAACCTCCCCGAGCCCAAGGTCCTGGCCCGGAGAATAGTCGAGAACCTCCAGTCTGCGCTGGAAGAGTTCCAGTGCATCAGCGAAGATCTGGAAGAGAAAGAGGGGGCCGACGATCGGGTGAAACCAGCCCCCATCTCACACCCACCCCGCCACCTCTGGCAGGCAAGCGCTCCTCCCTCGGCGCCGCCTGGGCGCCCTTCGCCCACCGGTCGCAAAGACGCCCGCCACCAAACAGGCCAACCCCAAAAGCGACGCGGCGGAAAAGGTGATATCGTATCAACACCCTCTTTTCAAAAATAACCGGCAACGGAGGTGAGGCAGAAGATATGACCGACCAGATCGAAGAGCTGCGTGAAAAGGTCCTCGCCGTCCTGCGGAGAAACGACGTGTTGAGGGCCGCCTTCTTCGGGTCGATCGCCAGGGGCGAAAGAGCCTGATGGATCTCTCGGGGCTGAAAGACGAGAGCCTCGAAGATTCCGAGAACCTTCCCGAGCCTGAGGTCCTAGCCCGGAAAATAGTCGAGAACCTGCAGTCGGCGCTGGAAGAGTTCCAGAGCATCAGCGAGGATCTTGGGGAAAAAGAGACGCCAACGATCAGGTGAACCCGGCCCCCATTTCACACCGCAGCCTCCGGCAGGTGCCCCTCTCCCGGCGCCGCCTGGGCGCACCTCGCCCACCGGTCGCAAAGACGCCCGCCACCAAACAGGCCAACCCCAAAAGCGACGCGGCGGAAAAGTACGCATCATCGCCTATGATCGCTTTCCGTCTACTCGTTGGCCTCATCGGCAATGATCTCTTGGATCTTGGCAAGCAGTGGGCGAACCTCTCGCTGAAGGATGTCCCAAATTATCTCCTCGTCCAGGCTGAAGTACCTGTGAACGGAAATATCCCTCAGACCTGCGATCTTACGCCACTGAACCTCAGGATAGCGCTTTCTGATCGGAGGCGGAATCTGTTTGGCGGCTTCGCCCAGGACAATCAAATTGTAAACGACGGCATCATGGGTCACTTCATCCGCTAAAAGCAATATTCTAGCCCGAGTCTGGCTTCTTGCGGAAGACTTGCCACGACGGAGATATTGGTTAAGTTCTTCTCGATCTTCGTCCTTCAAATTCACAACATATATCGATTT
>Ga0272441_10001976_pt1 | contig 42872 bp, 35 predicted proteins | sample SSMProp6N_FD_193582 | JGI IMG/M metagenome (GOLD analysis project Ga0272441, IMG submission 193582) | Marine sediment archaeal communities from Little Sippewissett salt marsh, Falmouth, MA, United States - SSM-Prop-6N | ecosystem: Environmental > Aquatic > Marine > Wetlands > Sediment ...
GTCCACCCCTGCGCCGAAGAGTATCGACCATTCTACGCATGCAGTGCGAACAATGGATATCCCATGCGTGCTTTGGCGTGTGCACGTTGTGTCCATAATACCCGTAGGGATCGACCTACATGTCGACCCACGATCTCAACCCGGATAACTGGCAAATTGCAATATGCAGGACGAGTTCCCTGAAAATACTACGGCCGCCGGTTTACATTGCCTCTAGTGTACCGCGCCGCTTTGCAGCCTGCTCAAACCAGCGGAAGAGGATAAATCCCAGGAGCATGTAGCCCAGGCCGATGAGGAATTCCTGCGATAGTACCGGCATAATAACGGAACCTGTTTCTCCGGCAACAGCTGCTCGTGTAGTGCTGATCCCGCGGGTGAGCGGCAGCGCGTAGGAGATCGACCGCATCCAGGACGGCAGTGTTTCGATCGGTACATTGGCGCCGGCGAAAATCAGAAGCAGGAAATAGACTGTATTGTTAACAAACATGACGTTGCGCGTGATCAGGCTCAGACAGCCCAGAAGCAGTCCGAGCCCTGAAGTGCTGAAGGTTGTTACCAGAATGATCAGCAGCAGGGCCGGGAAGTTCGCAGCACTCAGGTCGAGTCCCAGCAGGATCACACCGAGGAACAGCCCGATCCAGACACCAAGGAAGCCGTCGAGGATATGAAAGAAGCCGCGCCCGAAGAACAGTACCAGGCGGTTGGAGGGGGTGCCGAAAAGGTAAGGCAGGGTGCCTTCCCATCTGTCCCCGCCGATGCTCATTGTTACGCCGTAGATCCCGCTGATTGCAGCCATCTGTACTGCGTTTCCGATGATGTAGAAGCTGGCGTTTTGCTGCCCGGAGGCGTACATGCCGAGGAACGTGAAGAACAGGATCTGATTCAGCGGCATGATGATTTTCGAAGCCAGGTAGGTCACAGGCCGAAGCCAGCGGAAGAGTGCTTTATAGGAGAGCAGTGCTCCCTGAAAGAACAGCCGGATGTGTTTGATCATTTATCCACCATCTACTGCGAAAACGAGTCTTATTCTTACTCCAACCCCAATGTGGCTTCACGGCGAGCCTTGCGGAGCATCACCCGGAACAGGAAAGCAGAAAGCAGTGCGCTGCCCACACTGAAAAGAACCAGCATCAGCCAGGAAAACAGGACTTCCGGCAGATCGAGTGCCCCGCTTGAAGTGCCGTGCAGGGCTCTGGCTGCCCAGTATGGTGAGAGGGCGTAACTCAGCGGCGTTGTCCATTCGGGCAGCATCGCGATCGGGAACAGAAAGCCGCAAAGGATGTATACGGGGAATTCCATCGCATTTTGAAAACCCTGTACGCCAGGATTCATCACAAAAATCGGGGCAATGATGGCGCCAAAACAAACAAAAGCGACGATTGTGAGCATAAGGGATCCAATAAACACACCCGGATTAACGATATCCAGCTCCAGGTTGAAGATCAGAGCGGCCAGGAAATAACTCAGTATCATGGAGACAAGGGATTGTGTTACGTGCGCCAGGTTCTTGCCCAGGATCACCCACGGCAGTGGAGAAGGAGAGGCGACCAGACTTTCCAGTGTGCCGATCCAGCGTTCTACATTAATGCTGTTGCCGCTGACAAACAGCAGGCTGCTCCACAATCCGGTCATGCCGCTGCCGATCACGATAAAAATGGCGTGGTTTGCAGCCTGGTCACGCAGCATCCATATTGCCAGCAGGGCAATCAGAATGGGCTGCACCAGGATGGTGAAAAGGATGAAGGAGTCAATAACGTTCTGCCGCAAGGTCATTTCAAAGGTGCTGAAGATCACACCCAGTGCAGTACGGAATTTCCGCTGTTTCATGCTTCCTCCTTCACCAGCCGCACGTAGGCATCCTCAAGGGTTGGCTCGCGCAGGGCAACCCTGCCGGTGGGCTGGTCCCCTAACACAGCCATGATCTGTGGGAGGATTTCCGATCCGGATGGCGAATGGATCTGCAGGAGCTGCCGCTGGTCACGATCGATCACCGATACAGAATTGGTCAGCGGTAAAGACCGGATGCTTTCTATACGGTCCTGTTGAATTCCGAATACTTCGATTTCGAGGACGTTCATATCCTCAACATGTTTCTTTAACCCCTGTGGTGAATCAAGCGCAACGAGTTTGCCCTTGTTGATCACAGCGATCCGTTCGCAAAGTTCATCGGCCTCGAACATGTAGTGCGTGGTCAGAAGGATTGTCTTTCCTTCACTGTGGAGGCCCCGTACGACCTGGCGAAGTTCTCGTGCCCCGACCGGATCGAGGCCGATTGTGGGTTCGTCGAGGAAGAGGATATCGGGGTCGTGCAGGAGTGTGCGGGCGATGTGGAGGCGCTGCTTCATGCCGCGCGAGTAGCCTTCCACCTTCTCCCTGGCACGGTCTTTCAGGCCGACCAGTTCGAGCAGGTAGGGAATCCGCTTCCGGCTGACCTCGGGGTCAACGAAGTACAGGCTGGAGAAGTATCGCAGGTTGTCTGCGGCTGAAAGGCGCCAGTAGAGGCCGCGTTCGCCGCCGAAGATAAAGCCGATCGAGGACCGGACCTTCCGGGCATCCTCGACGATGTCATACCCTTCTATTCGGGCAGCGCCGGCTGTGGGGATGAGCAGCGTGGTCAGCATTTTGATTGTAGTGGTCTTGCCGGCGCCGTTCGGGCCGAGCAGGCCGAACAGTTCACCCTTCGGGATAGAGAAGGATAGGTCGTCTACAGCGACAACCTCTTTTTTGGTGCGTTTGATCACACCGATCGTGGTTGTGTAGATTCTTTTCAGGTGTTCGACTTCAATACTGTTCATTTGCAGGATGCCTCGAAAGGAGTGATGGACAGGTTGGTTGATCAGCGGGAATTGTGCTAGTGGAATGGTGGAATAGTGCGGATAATTATACCTGAGGTAAGGGAAATGATATCAAAAGATAATGAGTCCAGCCGCAATGATTACCTTAAAACAGGAGGGGTTGAGCGTAAAGTGGCCTGTGTGGGGGATTTTTTTATTCAAACCGGGTGTGGTTGCAACTAGCCCCGGCTGATAGATTCCTTTCAGGGGTACCAAAGCCCTTGTCAAGAAGACATGATGGGGATGAGGTTGGGAATTATTCCTTAGTTCCGCAGCGGTTGGGGGATCGCCTCAGTGGCCCTTCGCTAAAGCTCAGGATGACAGGGTTTAGGGGGAATGTTTGATGCAGACTCGCATAGGCCGGGATAGGCTGTCGGTTGTTCCCTGGCATGCTCAGGGTAATCTGGACAAGTTGGAAGAAAACTTGTGGCTGGTTTAATCAGCGTAATCAGTGGCGTGAACTGTATTCCAGCGAACGGTATCGGTGAAATCAGTGGCTTAGAGGTTCAGGGAATCTGGATTGAGTAAAAGAGGCTGGAGAATGGTTCTATCAGTGTAATCAGTGGTTCAGCGGTTCAGCGTCTTTTCTGCAGCTGCGCCAGTACAGGCCGTGCAACAAGCAGCAAAGCGAGCAAGCCTCCGGCATACAGTGCGATCAGCTTGTCACCTTTTGTGGCCATGTAGTAATGGATAACGATCAACACGGCGATCACATAGAATGACCGGTGCAGGGGTTTCCAGCGGCGGCCGAGCTTGCGCATCACATTCTTGTTGGACGTGATAGCAAGTACCGTCAACCCCGACAGGGCGAGAATACCCAGGATGATGAACGGTTGGCGGACTGCGCTGGAAATCAGCAGTTGAATGTTCAACCCGTAATCAAGCACGGCATACACAAAGAAATGTGCTCCCGCATAGGCGAACGTGTACAAGCCCGCTGTCCGGCGCAGCCGGGGAAATAATCTCCACTTTGTAATGCGGAACAACGGCGTGCAGGAAAGCGAGACAAGTGCCATCACAACCGCCGTACGACCAAACCACTGTGTGAGGAACTGGTACGGGTTGATTGATCCAGGGCCGTACAGAGCACTGATTATCAGAACGATGCCTGGGGCGAGCGCCGCTGCATGCCTGAGTATATCTTCTGTTCTGTGTGTGTTCCTGTTCATTAGAAATACTCCACCAGGTCCATGCCTTCGTACATCCCGGCAACCTCTTCTTCGTACCCGTTGAACATCTCGGTAGGTATCCGGCCGCTCTCGCCAATTCGGCGTTCCGTAGCCTGGGACCAGCGCGGATGGTCGACATTCGGGTTTACGTTGGCATAGAAACCGTACTCGGTCGGTCCGGCAGCCATCCACAAACTCACCGGCATCTCCGATACCAGGTCTATTTTGACGATCGATTTGATACTCTTGAAGCCGTATTTCCATGGGACAACAAGCCGTATCGGTGCACCGTTTTGCGGCAGGAGCTCCTCGCCGTACAGGCCCGTGGAAAGAATGGTCAGGTCGTTCATGGCCTCGTCCATCCGCAGGCCTTCAATGTAGGGCCAGGGGAAGTATGTGTTACTCAGGCCGGGCATCTGGTCAGGGTCATACACCGTCTGGAAGCGTACATATTTTGCCTCTGATGTCGGCTCGACTTCTTTGAGCAGCTCCGAGAGCGGGAAGCCCAGCCACGGGATCACCATGGACCAGCCTTCGACGCAGCGCATTCGGTAGATCCGTTCCTCTGGCTGGAACCCGGAACGAATTTTTTCGAGATCGTAGGTGCCGGGCTTGTTCACCAGGCCTCCGACTTCAACAGTCCAGGGTTCTGTCTTGAAACCTTCAGCAAGGCTGACAACACCTGTCTTGTTGGTTGTGAACTCGTAGTAATTGTTGTAACTGATTACATCCTCGTAGCTTGTGAGCTTGTCTGCCTGGGTGGATCCTCCGCCAGAGACGGCTGATGTTTCCTCAGGAAGTTTTCCCTGGCAGGCAGCGAGAACAGCTGCCCCGGCTCCCACAAACCCGAGTGTTTTGATAAAACTGCGCCTGGAGCGGTACACGTGTTCCGGTGTAATTTCTGAGGAGGGTATTTTTTTCATGGTTGATCTCTCCTGTACCTGTTTCGTTTTTCCCGCACCAGTTTTTCTCTGGAAGTCATACCTGCGTTTGTGAAGACCAACAACCGGGATCAATCGACTTTGCCGGGCATCCGCCTGATGTTAGGAAAACGCCGATAAATAAAACCTCAATTATCTAAATTATACCTGCTCCCGGTTTTTCCTTCCTTAGAATAGGATTAATATAAATGGGCAGGTTTGGTGCGGCGGTTTGTTCCAGGCTCAGGGCAATCGCATTCACAAAATTGAGTATCATTATAATCGCCCTCACCCTGCATCCCTCTCCCGTAAAACAGGAGAGGGAAACAGTACCAGTAGAAGAACTACTCTGAATCCGGAAAAATCAAAACAAAACACAGTGCTTGCATATGCTTCCTATGCGGTCCAGGGTATATGATGTCCCCGGTCCATACAAGGGAGAAGGGTCGGGGTTGAGGGTAGCGTACCAGGATGAACCAAAACCAAAGAACTCGAATGGGACCATGTTATGCAGGAAAATGCGATTGCCCTGGTTCCAAGCTGCATCTGTCTATATACGGTGTTGGACTTCTGCAGGGGGTATTGAAGTCATAACTAACGGAATCTGCTTCAGTATTGCGGACTATAGTATGAGGAGAAGTGTGGATATTGTATGGCGTTTGGTCAGGATACCGACTGAACACCCGCGCAGGTTAATACTCCCTGACTGTTTACGATTGAAATTGCCAGACTGCAGCGAATGGTTCCTGTTAATGGAACAGGCGGCAGAAATTGATATGAGTGAGCAGATTATGGAAGAGCCTCTGGTTCTGCTTGGTTAATATGTGATATGCAATCCTGAACTGCGGTTGAACTCTGCATTGTTGGTAAAGTAAATCCAGAAGGTGAGTGTAAACAGCGGCGGAGACTTGTGGATTTCAAACCGCATGGAACAATCTCACTCTTCAGAGCTCTAAACGAGCTATTTTCCTTTAGGATCGGGGAATGAAGCGAGCAGGCGTTGAATTTCGATCAGGCTGGGTTGAGAATCACCGCCGCCGTAACGGGATGCAGCCAGTGCACCTGCAGCAGAAGCAAACCTTAATGCATCCTCCAGTGTGGCATCCTGTAATACACGCACGGCAAACGCTGCCAGGAAAGCATCACCAGCCCCAATTGGATAATTGGATTGTATGGGGAAAGCGGGCTGGTGCAGGCTTGCCTCTGCAGAGACCAGAACCGCACCGTTTTTTTCCATTGTAATAACAACGCCTTCCTTGATGCCATATTGGAACAGCATGTGAGCTTGTTGAGCGGCATCTTCAACAGAGGAAATCACCAGCCCTGAGATCTTTTCTGCTTCTTTCTGATTGAGAATGAGCCAATCCGGCATAGCGCCTTTCGTGTTTCCCCCGTTTTCGCTGCTGAGGTAAGTTATAAAATCCTCACGGACAGGAGAAGGGTTTACAAACAGGGCAGCATTATGCTTTTTTGCGAGCTCAACTGCCTTCAGGGCTGTCTCGGTTGGAATTTCGAACTGAAGAATTACAGCATCGGAAGCTGCAAAAATGGATTCTGCCTTGAGGACATCTTCAGGATAGAGATAGCGGTTTGACCGGGGAAGTCCGATTAACGCATGTTCGCCTCTTGGGTGAAAAAGCGGGAATGTCAGGCTGGTTCCTACTGGCGCCCTGGAGATATGCGTCGTATTAACGCCTTCATCCTCAAACGTGTCCAGGAATATGCTGGCAAAGGGGTCATTGCCCAACACCCCGACCATGTTGACCTCTGCTCCACAGCGCCTGGCACAAATGGCCTGGTTGAAACCTTTGCCCCCGCTGAAAAATTCGCCACGCCTTGCATGACTGATTTCCCCGGATTTTGGGAGGTCGGGTACCCAGAGTACCATGTCCAGGGTCATTCCCCCGACAATAGTGATGGAAGGAGACTTTCGGGGCTGCATGTTCGCCTCATCGTATCGCCCTTGAGGCAGGGCGGAATGGCTGGATTATAGTTGGAATTGTGAAGAAAAGCGAATAACAACAGCCGCTGCTGCTTGAGGTGTGGGGTCGGAAATTCAGCTGTTTCAGTCAGTATAATTCCAGTCTGAATCCAGGTCATTCAGATATTTACTATGTTCACGAAGATCAAGCTTTTCGTATCCAGCTGTATGACTGACTGAATCGAGAATTTCCCCAATAGTCTCCAGTATAGAAAGCAGTTCCGGAAGGTTGAGTTTGTTCGGCAGGAGGTTATGTGGGGCATTGATCCATTTGCGATCACGATGAGCGAGGCAGCGATCGCGATAGTGCCGGACCTTGTTAAGTTCTTGTTCATGATCACGGATTATTTGCTGCTGCTCTTCGCGGAAAGCTTTGAGTTCAGATCGAGGCAGGTGTGGGAAAAGCTGTGGGTGGTTGCGGATAAAATCAAGCAGATACCAGATTGAAAGGGATTCTTTGTCCGGTATTATCAGCCGGGCAAGGCCCAGGATTCCAGCCTCCGTGCAGGCTCTTGTGCAAACTGTGAAAAACTTTTCTTCTTCTTTCAATCCGAGGTTTGTTTGTATTTCAGCCCGTTTGGAAGCGAGTACGAGGTATTCAGAGGTTTGATTGTAATCCTTCCAGAGCTGATCCAGCATCCGTTCAAGTTGTTTTCTCGAAGAGGCCATCATGTTGTCCCTTCAATCATACTGAGCTGATTCCAAAAAGGGATACACCTTTGGGAAGATTGCATCAGGTGGGCATCCATTCCATGAAAATTATGGTTCAGATAAAAAGCCGCTGCTCCTGTTTTTGACCAATAAGGCGATGATTGTTAGAATGGAGGAAAAGGAAAAGGCAGCAAGCAGAGACACTGTCCTTTATGGGCAGTGTACATCTTGTAGACAGCTTTTGTCCAATTGAGAAGGCTGCTGGAGAAAGATGAGCGAATCGACCGACCTGTATCAGGAATTATTTGACCTGTCTCCTATCCCGGATGCAGTTTTTAGCCAGGATGGTGTATGTCAGGCTGCCAACAGTGCATTTCTGGTCACATTCGGGTACCGTGAGGAAGAACTGGCAGAGGATAAGGTGCGTTTCGAATCGCTTTTTTATCATCCACAAACCGGAACCCGCATGCTGGAAAAGCTTCTTGAGAAGAAAATTATCAGGAGGAGGGAAGCCGCAGTCCAGACAAAAGAAGGTATGAGGAAAACCATGTTGTTTTCCGGACGTGTGCTGGATGGGAATCTTTTTGAAGCTTCCTTTGTTGATATCACGCGTATGAAAATTCTGCAGCGGGAGATCAAGCGCGATCATGCCCGCCTGCTGTCGCTTATTGAGGGGGTTTCTGCCGGTCTGTTCCTTGTTGACCGCGGGGGAATGATTACTGAATGCAACACGTACCTGGCCGGGCTGCTGGGGACTCCCCAGGAAAAGATCCTGCATCAGAGTTACGAGGAAGTTTTCCACTTTTTGCTTTCACTGGCTGTAGAGCCGACAGTTGTTCAGCAAGCCCTTTCCAAAGCCTTGCTGCAGGTCCAGGAGCGGCCGGTCATCGAAATAGCGATCCAATCCGAAGCAATCAGCTATCTTGAGCTGTCCTTTTTCCCGGTATGGGATGAGGAAGGAGTTTCCACGGGATGGGGCGGGATGCTTCAGGATGTGAGTGAGGCGCATGACAGAATGGATTGGAAGATGGACCTCCTTTCGATCCTGGCTCATGATATCCGTACCCCGCTGGCTGCTTTGAAAGGGCATGCCACAGCGCTTCTCGGGAGCTACCGAACATGGAGCGGGGACATGGTGCTGGAGTTTCTGCAGGCCATCAACCGGAGCACTGACCAGCTGATTCAGCAGGTGGACAGGAGCCTGGCACTTACACGTGTCGAGGCTGGCAAGCTGGGCCTCCGGCCGGAATCGGTTGATTTGCATTTACTGCTTAATCAAACACTGGAGCGAATGGGCAGTGTCCTGGAAAACCGGGAGATCGTGACAGACTTTGATGAGCCTGTCCCCGAACTTCGTGTTGACCCTGCCCGGGTTGAAGAAGTTTTGATGAATCTGCTGGATAATGCTGCGCGTTATTCTCCGGCAGGACTGCCAATCCATATAGAAGTATCCCTGGATCAGGATATGGTGAAGGTTGCAGTAACCGATCAGGGCCCCGGGATTCCTGCTGATATGGCTGATGTCATTTTCGCCCAGTATGAACGCCTGCAGCCGGAGCAGGAAGGATCCGGCCTGGGCCTGTATATCTGCCGCAGGATCATTGAAGCACACGGTGGAAAAATCTGGCTGGAATCGCTTTCCAACGGAGGTAAAGGGGCTCGTTTTGTATTTATACTTCCGGTCATGCCCGCCGGCCAACCCCTTGAAAGGATCCCTCATGAATTTCCCGATCATGAGGTATCTGTATCCGCTGAATCCGCCTGTATTCTGGTTGTAGAGGATGAGCCTGATTTTCAAACACTTTACTACACCATCCTTTCGGATTTGGGATACCAGGTCGAACTGGCATCCGATGGCCCCACCGCGCTGGACATGCTTATCAGCATGAACCCGGACATGGTCATCCTGGATTGGCTGCTGCCGGGTATGGATGGTTTGAGTGTCCTTCGCGGCATCCGGCGCTGGACTCAAATACCGATTCTGCTTGTTACTTCAAGGACATCGCAGAAAGACCTGGTTACTGCACTTGATGCCGGTGCAGACGACTACCTTTCCAAACCATTCCAGTCGGAAGAACTACTGGCAAGGATTCGTGCTTTGCTCAGGAGGGGTGACAGCTGGATGGCTGTAGATCAGAAACACCGGTTCACCAGTCAGGGACTTTCCATCGATTTCGATGCCAGGAAAGTGTGGGTTGGGCAGGAGTTGATCCAGCTTACACCTACAGAATTCGAGTTGATTGCCTATCTGGCCCGGCATCGCGGCCAGGTACTGACCTATAATCAGATCGTCTCCATGCTGTGGGAAAACCAGACTGAGAATAACCGGCAGGACCTTTTTGTACATATCAGCCGATTGCGTCGCAAACTGGCCTCTGCAGCCCAGGGAACCACACACCAGGGAACTTCATATATTGAAACTCGCTGGGGGGTAGGCTACTTCTTCCCTTCCGGGCGGTAATATCAAATTTTCGCCCTGATCCTTCCTGGTTTTTTTCAGGTACGGCAATCCCTGGAAAATTTTGCGACGCAAGAATTTCGCAAGATATTTCTTTCTTTTGATAGTTTTCCGCAATCTTCCTCTGGTAAGGTTAACAGGATTGTTTCACTGACAGTTCAGGATTAAGTAAGGTTTTGGAGACCCTGGTCGGCTAGTCACAGGTTGAAAGGAACATGCAAGAGAAAAGAAGAGTGCTGCTGCAGGAACGGGAACCATCCCTGCGTCGAGTTATCGAACTCAGCTTGCTCAAGTCAGGCCTGGAAATTACAGCTGTTGAAGATCATCAGCTTGCACTGGAGCAGCTTCATGGTAACTATGATGCATATATTTTCGAGTACAGTCCGCAGGCCTTATGCGGTTCCTTGATAAATCAGGTGAGGTCTATATCCACACAGAGAGCTTGCCCGGTAGTGTTGGTTACAACAACCAACAGGCCTGGAGAAGATTGGCGTAAAACGTATAAGCCTGACCTGGTTTTCTACAAACCCTTTGACATTCGTTATCTCGAGAGAAAACTGCTGGAGGTTCTTGATGAGAGGAAAGAAGGCGAAAGAACAATTGGATAAAGCAGGGCAGGATGGGGTTGCGGTGCAGACTGCATCACAGTTCCAGAAAGGTGATTGGGTTGTACACAAGCGTCTTGGTGTAGGCAGGATTACCAGCCTGGAAAAGAAACCTGTTCAGGGAGAGCGTGTAGATTGTTACTGTATTGAGGGAGACGACAGTGCGCTCTGGATGCCAGTTTCAGCGACTGATAATGGCAGGATCCGCCCGGTTGCGTCACCTTCACAGATGAAAAGTGTAAAAAGGATACTGGTTCGTGAGCCCAAACCGATGGCATCGAACCACAAGTCCCGGATTAACCGCATTCAGGAAGTCCTTCGGAGCGAAGGCCTTCGCAAGAAAGCGGCATTGCTGAGGGATCTGACGGGACGGCGAAAGAAAAAGTCGCTGAACGAAACCGAATATCGTGCTGTGAATACACTGACCATACGCCTGACGAAGGAGTGGGCGATTACATTCGGGATCACCCGCGCGCAGGCGCAGGAACAGATCAACAGTATTCTTGAAAGAAGTTTGAGCAAATTAGAACAAATGAAGGAATAGAAGCAGCCATAAACTTAAACAGGCACTTCAACGAAAGGAGAATGAATGCCGGAAAAAATCAGCAGCTTAAGTATACCCACAAAGGAGAAAGGTTCATTCCAGCAAATGCTGGACAGCTACGATTACGACCTGCCGCGAAGAGGAGAATTTGCCGAAGCCACAATCCTGTCGAAAGATGGTGATGAAATCCTGGTGGATATTGGTGGAAAGCATGACGCCCTTGTCCCCCGAAAAGATGTTGAACAGCTGGATGATGCAATATTGTCAGAGTTGAAGGTTGGGGATCCAGTGGATGTCAGAGTCCTTCGGACACCAGGCCCGTTCAGTTCACGACTGCTGGTTTCAATCAGCCAGGCTCTTTCCAAGCAGGACTGGGACGAAATCCTGGAATTAAAAACAGATAATGAGAGTACTGAAATAACCATCAGCGATGTAAACCGGGGTGGCCTGGTTGGAACGTTGGGATCCTTGCGCGGCTTTATACCGAATTCGTGTATTCCAGGTTATCGTGCAGGCATGCAGGGAAACCAGCTGGATACCTTCAAGAATAATTTTGTGGGTGAAACGATGCGGGTGAAAGTGCTGGAGGCGGACCGCCGAAAACAGCGCTTGATTCTTTCCGCCCGTGAGGATGAGAAAGAAAACATGCGTCGTATTATCGAACAATACTCCGAGGGCGATCGTGTTGACGGCAGGGTTGTACAGATCATGCCGTATGGCGCTTTTATCGATCTCGGTGGTGTTCACGGGCTGCTGCATATCTCGGAAATGGCCTGGCATGATGTAAAGAATCCTGAAGACGAGGTTTCCGTAGGCGAAAATGTTGAAGTTGAAATTTGCCGGATTGAACCGGAGCGAGCAAGGATCGGCCTGAGCATCAAGGCACTGCAACCCGGGCCCTGGGACGGTATCGAGGAGAAGTTTGGAATCGGGGATCTCTGTGAAGGTGAAATCGTTGCAGTCAAGGATTTTGGACTCTTTGTGCGTCTGCAGCCTGGACTGGATGGACTTGTTCACAAGACAGAGCTTGACGGTTCTGTTGTCCCCGGAAAGGCAATGTACAAACCGGGAGACAAGGTGCTGGTCCGGGTAATATCTGTTGAACCGGACAGGAAGCGAATTGGCCTGAGTATGAAACAGGTCACATACCAGGAAGAAGTCGAGTGGATGCAGGCAAGGCATCAGGAAGAAGCTGATGAGAACTTGTCGGATGACTCCGCGCAGGAAATTTCTGAAGTGGAACAGGAAGAAGTGGAACAGCTTTCCCAGGACTCCGAACACGAAAGTGTTGAGGAGGAACAGGGTGGAGCTGAGGAACTGCTTCCCCAGGACTCCGAACACGAAAGTGTTGAAGAGGAACAGGGTGAAGCTGAGGAACTGCTTCCCCAGGACTCCGAACACGAAAGTGTTGAAGAGGAACAGGAAGAAGAATGAGCGGAATAGCTGGCGTACTGATACCGAAACGCCGCGAATTAATTACAGCACTGCTTGATCGAATCGCACATCGGGGGGACTCGAAACCCAGGCTTTTTTCCGATCGCCAGGGAACATTTGGCGTTATTCGATTAACGCGGCTGGAGAAAGAAGATCGCCTGATAAGTTCAAAGGATGGGGAACAGGTTGTCGTAATGGACGGCTGGATCTCAAACCTGGATCAGGTCAGCAAGGATGTGCTGCTAGCTTCAAAAAATGAGCATTCTCAAATCGAAGTGTTTTTAGACCTGTATCAGGAATTGGGTGTAAAAGTCTTCAATGTAATAGAGGGTGAGTATGCCCTTGCTGTCCTGGATGGTTCCAGAGTTATTCTGGCGAGAGACAGGCTGGGTATCCGTCCGCTTTATTATGGCTTCCGTGACGGCAATTTATTCTTCGCATCAGAGATGAAGGCACTGGCAGGTGAGGTTGATAATATTCGCGAGTTTCCGCCGGGGCACTATTTCCTTTCTGATCAAGGCCTCTTTCCGTATGAACCTTTCCTGCCTCAGCCTGTCCGTTTGAATGGTGTACAGGATAGTGCCAGGACACTGGGAAAACTGCTTCCACGGGTGGCGGCAGAACGTCTGGATGGGAATAAACTCTGCGGCGTATGGCTCAGCGGATGAGTAGATTCGAGCGTAGTTGCAGCTCTGGTGCGTCCACACCGAGATTCACTATATACGTTTTCAGCAGGTGTGGAAGGCAGCCGTGATCTTGAATACGCACATATGGTGGCTGAACACCTCGGCACAAAACACTTCGAACGTATTTATACGATTCAGGATGTGGAACGAGTAATTGAGCGGGTTGTATATATGCTCGAATCGTATGATGCACCCCTGGTTCGCAGTGCGATTTCCAATTATCTGGTAGCTGAACTGGCTGCTGAACATGTTCCCTTTGTTTTCTCTGGTGAAGGTGGGGATGAACTTTTTGCCGGATATTCATACCAGAAGGAATATGATGGTGAAGTGGAATTGACCTTGAGTATTCAGGAGGCAATCCAGGCGCTGCACAATACAGCCCTTCAACGGGTTGATCGTTCCGCAGCGGCTTTCAGTACGTATGCTGCACTACCATTTCTTCATTCAGATATCGTTCGTTTTGCGCTGGCAATTCCATCGATTTGGAAAATTCGCGGTGATGAGCCGGTTGAAAAATGGCCGCTTCGCCGTGCAATGGAAGGTACCTTGCCAAATTCGGTGATCTGGCGTGAAAAAGAAAAATTCTGGGAGGGGGCGGGATCGGCGGAACAGATCGCAGATTTTGCATCACAGCAGGTGTCAGAGTTCGACTGGATTGAAGTTCAGGAATCTTCGGATGGGTTTGGTCCGCGCTCAAAAGAAGAGCTGTATTATTACCAGATCTTCCAAAGTCATTTCAAAGACAGCGTCCATCAGCAGGATATGGGAAAAACAGAACATATATAAAACATGTCCAGCTGTAATGCTGAAAACGGGTATTTATTTTGACCTCGCCATTTGATACCGGCGAGGTCTTTGTATTCTTCTTTCCTGGCGTTCTACTTTGGAGGTTCGGTATTCAGGGGACAGCAGGGCCGAATCCGAAGAAATAAATGGTAACACCGCCTCCGGTTTCATCGGTTTCAACACGTAAAATGTGATTGGGTATATCGGGAAGATTGTTGATCTGCAAATACTTCACGAAGGCACCACCTGGATAATTTGTATCCGTTCCCTCCGTGTCACCTTCCCATACGAGATTTCCATCCACGTAGATGTGTGCTATCCCGTCTCCCGGATCACCCCACAGCTGTACACCCAATGTGTCAGTCGTACCGCTGTAGATTACGTCATATGATTCCCCGGGCATGGTCATCCCAAGCCACTCATGATAACGGAAGCATGAATCGATACAGAAAGGTGCGAGCTGTACAGAGGCTGGAGGGTTGACTTCCTCGTCGTTTGCGAAGGCTATAAGGTCTGGAGGCTGCGAAAATTCCCGGGCATTTCCTTCGAGCAGTTCCACCCAGACTGTATCGGGAGTCGGTGTGGCATTTGAGGCGGGCTGTGGGGTGGGCTGCAGTGTGGATGGCTGCATATCCGGAAGCTCCGACTCGGGGTTTTCAATGACCTGACGTTCGAGGGCAATTACTTGCGGCGGCGGGGCTTCATCCGGATTGAGAGGGCTATGCAGGATTCGATTGCGAGCATAGAGGACAAGTGGGGCACACAAGGCACTCAAAACCAGGCCGACAGCGGCACCAATCAGGATCGTTCTGATTGTCAGACCGTTTGGGGCCGGGGGCCCAGCTGAAGAGGACTTCTGAGGATGGGCTGCAGCAGGTTCCGGGTTGACCAGCTGCCCGCAATGGGGGCAGTATTGTGTGTCAGCGTTGATTTGATTGCCACATTGTATACAATGCATTCTAAGCGGCTCCTTCTATTGGTGCCAGTGTTATCTCGATCACGGGAGCACCTGTTCAATTGTGCAGGTCCGGCACATATCAGGATTCCACCAGTTTGTTATCAAATTGTCTTTCCCTGCTTGCTGAAGGGAAGAAAAATCCACAGCATAATCTGACGGGTCGATCAAAGAAGAAATGGGAAGCGGGCAGAAAACTACGACAGAAAGCTCATCGTCCATGTAGCCGAAAAACTGGTTGGTCCCGCTGTCTGGAATAGTCCCGGTACAGTTTTCTGTCTTTGTAGTGGAGGAAAGATTGCCTTTAATCCAGCCATCCTCCAGCACAGTACCTACAGCAGTATGTGATTGATCGAAATACAACGGGCAGGGTTCTTCGTCGAAATCGGGGTTATAGAGAAGGTCGTGTTTGATCCAGTGTTCTTCAAACGAGTATAAGAAAGTCCTTTGGTTCAGATTAACCTGCATTTCCATGCTGGCGTCATAGGATTCGAAGGTCTCCTCGAAACTATACTCCTCGCCTTCCATACCTCCATAGTTTTCCTCCCCATCCAGCTCCTTCTGCAGTTCGGCATCGCAGCTGAGTACCAGAGAGCCCGAAGATGGAAGCAAGCCTGTAGAGGGCGGGCCCCCTGATTGTTCCGAGGCAGGTTCCTCAATTGGGAGGTCCAGGTTCATGCCCGTTTGAGAATTCTCGTTTAAAGATCCTGCCTGGACCGGGAAGCTGAAATCCGGAAAGGTGCGGACAAGAGTGGGGACGGCAGCAATCAGTGTGACCAGAAGCAGGAGGAAAATGGCTAATCCGCCGCCTATACCGATAATGGTATTCAAACCTCCGGCGGGTTTCTGCTGGCGCATGGCAAGACGGCGCAGGAACAAGTTCCCCTGGAATCCAAGCTGCAAGCCTGTAGAGAATACAGCTGGAACCAGCCCGAGGCTGGCAAGCAGCGGCGAGCCGAGCATACCAAGAAGCTGGCCGAATGCCAGCGAGAGTCCCCACATCAACAGGAAGAGGATCGAATTCCGTCCAACTACCTGGGTGCCCTGCCACTGCATGTGAACCGTCTGACCGCGAAGGAAGCCCAGCAGCATACCGAGGAGCAGGAGTGGAAGGGCCAGCAGGAGTTTGAGCCGAAGCCCTCCTAGAAATATCATCATACCCAATGCCGCTGCTGCGAGGATGCCAGAAAAAAGGATCGACAAAGCACTTATTTTCCGATGTTTTCTGAAGGATAAAGCTGCCAGAATCGTCATAACAACGGCAAACACTGTACCAAGAGAGCCGATGATGACTGCAAATGTGTTCATCTGTCCTCCCTGTTCAGTCGGGCTCCGCAGTATGTACAGAAAATGGCATCTACACGGTTCGTATGCTCACAGCGGCGGCAAATGTTTTCCGGATTGTCATCCAGCTGAACAGTAGAACGGGCCATGGTGGTGCCGCACTGGTTGCAAAACATGGCATCCGGGCTGTTTTCTGCACCGCAGCGCGGACAGGTAGTCAGCAGGGATTCGGGTTCTTCAGGAAGGGGTGTATTTATCTGCTTGAGGAATTCCGCCAGAGGTGCGAATGTTGAAGGGCTGCTGATACGTAGCCGATCATAGGCTTCCAGTGCCATTTCCTTACTATTACTGCGCATTTCCATCTGTTCTGCAGGATCCTGTTCGAGCATGGTCATGGAGTCAAGTACCTGGGCAGAAAAAAGCAGGTCATAGGCTTCACTTCGCAGCGAAAGGTCCAGTGCCTGGATCTCTCCCAGCCGCGCACCGATTGTTCTGATGAGTTCATCCAGAGCATCCAATTGATCAGTCTGGTCAAAATGTACACGAATTCTCAATAGTGTATCGAGGGATGAGGTATATATCCGGGCAAGCTTTCTGAGGTCCGGAGAGGGGATATCTTCGACCTGAAGCATTGCCTTCTGGACAAGTTCTACTGCAGTACGTGTATGCACCGGGCGGACAGCGGGATCCACGAGGGTTGCCAGTTCTGTAAGCAGGGACGCTTTATGGATGGATATCCTGGAATCAAGCCAGGTTTCGTTTTCCATACGGAATACCCTGAGAGCCTGGTCGCAAAGCCCCAGGCTGTCTTCAAGAAGTCTCTTGATAAGACTTTCATCATTGGCAGACTCTCGTTTGCTGTCCAATTCATCAAGACGTTCAATGGCAGCAATGGCTGGTTCGAGCCGGTCATTTTGATCTGCCATTCTGGTATTCTGTCCTTCTGGCATTCTTTCCTCCATTGGATCAAATAATTATTTAGCGGTCGTGGAAAAGGCAGCGCATAGTATGATTCCAAAGATCACGCACCTTTTTTGTTCCGCGGCCCCAAAAATCCGGATACTCCACCGGCACTTCGCGAGGGCCGTAGAGTTCCTGGATCTGGCGGCCTGTTTCCTGTGCGCCGGTGTCGGATGAACGCAGCATATCCTGAGCCTGATCCTGAAGATTGCCGTGGGTGAGCAGACGAGCTCCCTTCCGAGGAAGCTCTCCAACCTGCTGGAAGACACTGGACAATTCCTGATTGAGTTCATCCAGAGACTGGTTCCAACGCTCTGCGAGTTGGGATGGCAATACGGCTTTGCCTGCAGATTTTGCCGGATCGATTACAAGAGACTGATAGGTATCAGAAGCGAAATGTCCAAGGGCTTTGAGTGTACGTTCTGTCCAGAGAATTGCTTCACGGGAATCGGAAGGGAGATGATCCAGGTCGTGTTCTATTTCTCTGCGAAGCTGCAGAAGCTGCTCAGCACGATCAAGCCAGGTGCGCCCCTTGTCGAGTTCTCCTTTTTTGAGCATGTTCTTGATTTTTTCCAGCTTGGGAGCGACATTCTTTTTCCATGCATCTGAATTGCGTACAGATTCAGGGATACTGTTTTCAAATGCTGTCAGGTCTTTGGTTGTCTTCTTAAGTGCGTCATCCAGATCCTGTGCATCCTGAATTCCTCGCATCAAGCGATCTTCCGTACTTTCCTGGGAAGGTTTTGGTTTGGGTGGAGCTGGCTGCTCAGGCTCTGCAGGTTGGGGAGGAGGGGGCGGCTGAAGCTTATCAGCTTCAGGAACACTGTCTGGAATCTGGAGGGGTGGTGTGCTGGGTGCTTTCTTCTCCTCCCCAGGAGTTTGTTCGGATGAGGAAGGGGTTTCTTGTGGGGCCGAGGGAGACTCTGCAGGAGGTTCTTCCGGCGTGACGGGTTCAGGTGGTGCGTCACCCAAACGCCATGCATCGATAACCTGCAGCGACTTTTCAGCACCGACACCGGACATCTGGTTCAGTAGAAGCCAGCTGGCCAGGAGAGTTGTTAGTGCAATTCCACTTGCGGCAATCTGACCTGGCGTGGGAGCGGTGATACCTTCTCCAGCCAGATATTCCTCCAGGTCACGATACAGATCTGCCAGAGATGTGCCCTGGGAATCAGATTCGACCTCGGTTTCAGGGTGGTGGTGGTCTTCCCCGTCATGATGGTGGTCTTCAACACCAGGCTGAATACTTTCTACTGTGGGTGTTGACCCGGCAGTTCCTTCCACTGGCTCAACCTCTACAAAGCGAAAGGAAGCTCCTCCGGTACAGGTTGCGTCCTGTGTGGCGGGATCAGAACAGACGCCCATAACAAAAACAGCATCTTCGGGACAGTAAGTGATCTTTACCTGGATTACCGCATCGAACGGGAGAGTGCCGGCCTTAAGTGTGAGAGGTGGAGGAAATTCACCGCCATCCAATGTGCTGGAGAATGCAGGTGAGATAGTGCCATTGGAAGTGGTTGCTTCCATGGAATATTGGGCACCCGAACCTGTGGCAGCACCAAAGGTGCAGCTGCTTATGTCCACAGTAAGAACGGTTTCACTTGTTCCATCTGCTGGCAGTTCTGTTGGGTAGCCGCTGGCTACCTCAACAACTGCTCCATTACTCTGACCGAAGACCGGATTTGCTGGACTGGTGAGAATGAAACACCCGAGGAAGGCTGCAGCAGCCAATCCTATTGACCACAATTTGTGTTTTTGGAATGAAGATTCCATTATGTATTCCTCCGGCAGCTGTGTGTTTTAAAAGCCAAACACAAGGAATCGATCATACAGCGCTTGTTTCCAGAGGTGGATCTGTTTGTATCCATTTTTCCTGCTCATAACGAAACCACTGCCCGCTCTGTACACCGAGACACCAGAAAGCACCTTCCTTATCCTGGATTGTCAGTTCCTTTACAGCATTGATGAATGCTGTCCGGTCGATCTCTCCGTATCGGAAGGAGGAACGCAGCCTGGTAAATTCACCTTCGGCACGGGCAAACCGTTCCGGCAGGATCGGTCTCATTGCACCGCACTGGGAGCAAAAACGATCTTCGATTTCAAGTGTGCTGCTGCATGAGGGGCATTTCATACCATCACCTTGACAGGTAAGCGGAAAGAGGTGTTCAGAAAATATTATCAGACCGGATATCCTGCTGCCAATTCCTAAAGCTAGTATATCGATTGTGTACATGAGCGCAACTTAGAATCCACGTGATCAGGGCAATCTGCTTTAAACAAGCCCGGTCCAGGATTGTAGACCGCTGTTTATAACAGGTTGCAACCTCGATCGAAAAGGTATAGTTTTAACTATTGATCATTCCGCAAGGTGCAGGAACCTGCTGTGGGGTTTGACAAACAGAAAGGAACAGGGTGACAAAATGGAGAAAAGAGTTCTGGGACGGAGCGGCATAAAGGTGTCCGCAGTCGGGATGGGCTGCTGGGCAATCGGGGGACCGTGGGATTTTTTGGGAAATCCGGCAGGATGGAGCCAGGTCGATGATGCTGAGTCGATTCGTGCAATTCATGCCGCTCTGGATAACGGTGTGGATTTTTTTGATACGGCTGCAAATTACGGCTGCGGCCACAGCGAACGCATTCTGGGCCAGGCCCTTGCCGGGAAACGTGACCAGGCCGTCATAGCCACAAAGTTCGGGTACAGGGTCGATGAAAAAGAAAAAAATGTCTGGACTTATGGTGATGAGGCAGCTGGCCCAGTTGCTGAACATATTCGCGAAGATCTCCAGGCGAGCCTGGCCAGGCTGGGCATGGATTATGTTGATGTGTTTCAACTCCATATCTGGGGATATAAACTTGAACGCGCACTGGAAGTGCGTCAGGTGCTGGAAGATCTTGCTGCTGAAGGCCTGATCCGCTGCTACGGCTGGAGTACAGACCGGCCGGAGGCGGTTGAATTATTTGCAGAGGGTAAACACTGCAGTGTAGTCCAGCAGCAGTTGAATATCTTCGATGGCGTTGCAGAGATCCTCGATCAATGTGAGAAATATGATCTGGCCAGCATCAACCGGGGTCCGCTGGGGATGGGCATTCTGACCGGAAAGTTTACAGCCCAATCCACATTCCCGCAGGACGATGTCCGTAAACATGCCGAATGGTTCCCGGGCCTGGTTAACGGTTCACCGAATCCCGAATGGCTGGCGGCCATCGAGGCGATCCGGGAGATCCTTACAAGCGGCGGCCGTACGCTGGCACAGGGTGCACTGGCGTGGATTCTTGCTCGCAGTGAAAGGACTGTTCCTATTCCCGGTTTCAAGACAACAAAGCAGGTGGTTGAGAATGCAGGTGTCCTCGAACATGGGCCATTAAACGCAGAGGAGATGAAACAGATTGAGTCAATCCTTGCTGATATGGGATCATAAAGCCGGTTTATTATTTTTTCAACATTGCCAAAGCGCCGGGGTCTGTGCGAGATGATGTACGAAGAACTGGATTTCAGGTTCCCCTTTCGTAAATACCAGCGGATGATCTTGAATCAGGTCGAAAAAGATTCAAAAGACCGCCGCTATCATATTAGTGCGCCACCAGGTTCCGGCAAAACAATTGTTGGACTGGAGTTGATCAGGCGGTTCAAAAAGCCTGCAGTTGTGTTTGCTCCAACCACAACGATCCAGATGCAGTGGAAGGAGCAGGTTGGCATGTTCCAGCCTGATAAGGAACAGGTCAATCAATATGTCAGTTTACATCCGCATACTCTAAAACCTATCAATATCTTTACCTACCAGCTGATTTCAACAACCAATAACAATCGGGAAAATGTCGAGGATCCGGCTCTTAAGGCATGGGTCGAAGATCTGGTTCAGGAAGGCAGAACTGAAAGTGAAGAGGAAGCCTGGCATCGGCTGGAACTCCTGAAGACTAATAACCCCCGTGCCTACAGCAGGGAAAAATCAAAGCACTATCTCAGAACAAAGCACAGGCTTCTCCGGGAAGAACCAGAATCCATCGGGAAATTTCTGCATCCAAATGCACTCCAGTTGATCGAGAACCTGATCGAATATGGTGTAGAAACAGTAGTGCTGGATGAATGCCATCACCTCCTGGATTACTGGGCGCTTGTGCTGCGGCACCTGATTTCACGAATCGAAAATCCCAATGTGATCGGGCTTACGGCCACTCTGCCGGACCCCGAGGATGAGGCATCCTATGAGAATTACGACAGCCTGCTGGGAGAAGTCGATTTCGAGGTGCCGACACCGGCAGTTGTAAAAGAGGGGGACCTGGCGCCGTACCGTGACCTGGTATTGTTTGTGGAACCGACTCCACGCGAGAACGTTTATCTTCGGCATATTCAGGAAGCTTTCGAGGACGCCATTCACGGCATGGTTGTAAGTGACCGGTTTATGGAATGGGCGAAGGGGAGTGTGCAGAATCCGACCGACAGCAGAGGAAGAGACTTATCATGGGAGGAATTCCTGCGAAAGAGGCCCGGGTTCTCAACCGCCGTGATCCGGTTCCTTGTTTCTCATGGCAAATCACTTCCACCGGACATTGTTATACCACGAGACGGATATCACAAAATGACTCTTGAAGATTGGGCAGCGCTGGTGGAGCGTTTCGGGCTGGATGTACTGAAGGTGAGTGCTGACCCTGTCGATCACAAGGGCCTGCGCAGGTTGAGGAAAGTGCTTCATTCCTTCGGATTTACACTGACCGAACGCGGACTGCGTCAGAGCCGCTCGCCCGGTGACCTGGTGTTGTCGTTCTCAGAGTCCAAGGATAAAGCTGCTGCCAATATCCTTGCCGCTGAGCACAAGCATATGAAAGACCGCCTGCGGGCTGTTGTTGTAACTGATTTTGAACGTATGAGCAGCGGTGTACGGCGGCTTAAAGGTGTATTGGAAAAGGATGCAGGCTCTGCACGACGGGTTTTTAAGCATCTGGCCAGGGATAGGCAGGCCGGGAAACTGGACCCGATTCTTGTTACAGGCAGAGGCGTGATGGTTGATGCAGATCTGGGTGACGCATTGATTCAGCGATTCAACCGATACATGGAAGAACACAACCTGAAAGCCAGATGTTCCTACAAGGATACGGGTGAAAAGGGCATCAGGGAGATAGTGGGCAAAGGCCGTGACTGGTCTTCCAGGACCTATGTACGTATGATCACTGAAGCGTTCGAAGATGGCGTGACACGCTGCCTGGTGGGTACGCGCGGGATCTTCGGCGAGGGTTGGGATTCGCTTTCCCTGAATACATTAATTGACCTGACAAGTGTCACCACAAGTACGTCTGTCCAGCAGCTCAGGGGGCGCAGCATTCGTAAAGATCCTGATTGGCCTCGCAAGGTTGCGCATAACTGGGATGTGATCTGTGTTGCGCCGCATTTTGACCGAGGCAACCTCGACCTTGCACGGCTGCTTCGCCGGCACGGCCGTATATGGGGAATTATCCCCCTGTCACGCATTTCACAGCTGCTTGTTGATGTGCAATCATCGATGCAGAGTGCTTCCGGCACAGGGGCTGTCACAAGTGCCAGTCCAACTGAAAGTATGCTTTCGAATCCACTGGGTGACAGTCTGAGTGGGCAGATCGTACGCGGTTTGTCGCATATAAGTCCGGAGCTTTCATATGCACTCACGGTCAATGAATTCAAGAATGTCCGCTACAGCATTCTGAACAAGCACATGCTGAAACAGATCAAGCGGAGGGATCAGGTCTACGATTTATGGAAGATCGGTGAGGATTACAGCAATTTCAGTTACAGTACCTCGCGGATCGATGTTCGGGATCTGAAAATTCGCACAGTATATTCACTTCAGGACACGTTAAAAAAGCTGCTGCGCACTTTTATCGCAACCTTTATTGGAATACTGATGGTTTACAGTATGAACATACTGCTAAGTTTGCTTGATGGAATAGAAGTTGCTGAGGCAGGGGGCTGTCTTACAGCTCTGTTGATCTCGGTCATTGGTGGAACGATGATTGCTTTTCTATATAACTTGCGGACAGCAATCAAAATTATAAAAACACTTCTGCTTGAACAGCCGCCTGATATGATCCTGCTGGATGTTGGGCGTGCTCTGCTTGAAGCGCTGCGGGAAACGGGAGCAGTGAGCCGTTTCCTCCAGCCCGAGTATGTCCGGGTGATTGAACTGCCGGATCAGAGCTGCCAGGTGATGCTGGATTATGCATCACCGGAGGATGCGGCGATCTTTATCCAGGCATACCGCGATATTTTTGAGCCGGTACGAAACCAGCGCTACCTGATATGGCGCACGGATGATCGCCTGCCGGCGCCTGCACTTCGCCCGCTGTGGAAAACGCTGCGGTTATTTATCAAGAAGGTGAAACTTTATCAATCCGGATATCACCCTGTTCCAAAGGTGTTGGGAAGCCGGAAAAGGGATGCAGAACGATTTTCACAGGCATGGGCGAAGTGGGTGGGAGGGGGAGATCTGGTATACACCCGCACGGATACAGGCCGCCAGATACTTTTGAAGGCACGCGCTCAGCAGCAGCCTGAAGTGAAGAGCCTGGCATTTGAGATCTGGCGCTGACACAGAACTTTTCCACTATTCTTCAATAATCAATTTGATTTGAAAGGTCTCCACTGGGTCCACGTTTTCTTCCCACGGGCGCTCATAATTCAGTGTCAGGGTAGTTGTGCCCGGCTGGACGGCTTTGAACTCGAAGATCTCAGCCCCGCCGGCACCCGCCAGACTGGATTCTGCTTCAAATTCTGCTTCAACGACCTGGGAAAGGAAGGCGGCATCGAATTCGGGCTGCCAGCTGTAGCCGGTAGAAGGGTTGGAAGGAAGGGTGACAGTGAAATTTTCTCCCTCTTTCAGCGTAACGGTGCTGCCATTCTGTTCCGGTCCGATCTGGATGGAATAAGTACTGCAAGCCTGGAGTAATACTGATAGAAAAACAAGGCAAATCAGTGTAAATCTGGTCCATTTCATTTTTCCACCTCATTTTTTTTCAGTCTGGCAAATAGACGTTATTGGTGTCGGCAAGGTTCCCGCGGAAAGCCCGGATCCGAGCTTATTGAAAGCGGGAGAGAATTAGGCTTTCTGCCGGTTGTACCCGGGACGATTCTATTATATCCTCTAAATGGCTGGTGGTTTTACCAGAAAAAGGAGCGGCTGTGTCTGATACCCTTGAACCTGTACAGAATCAGAGCCTTCACCAGGCCTGCGTGCGAAGCATGGAAGCGAAGATCCTGTCCGGCGAGTGGTCTGCCGGCAAGCGCCTTCGCTCCGAACGCACGCTTGCAGCCGAACTCAAGGTCAGCCGGCCTGTCGTACACCATGCGCTTGTGGACCTTGCAGCCAAGGGGCTTGTCCGAATCGTACCCCGCCGCGGTGTGTACGTGAACGATTACCGTACTTCCGGTTCGCTCACAGTTCTCTCCACACTTCTGGCCTACCAGGCCCAGGAAATTGACCTTGAACTCATGTATGATCTGATCGAAGCTCGCAAGGTAATTGAAACAGATACTGCCCGCCTGGCTGCCAGAAATCGGACAACTTCCCAACTCAAACGTATCGCAGCTGTTATCGATCAGGAACAAGTTTCTGACTCTGAAAACAGTTCGCTGCTGACAGAGCTGGATTTTAATTTCCACCTTGAAATTGCCCTTTCTTCCGGGAACCGTGTTTATCCGATGATACTGAATTCGTTCCGGAGTGTTTATACTCATCTCACCGGCAGATTCTTCACTGTATACAAGGGGAGTGAACCAGTGCAGCGTGTTTTTTCCGCGCATAAGAAGATCCTTGAAGCGATTCGCGAGCAGGAACCTGAGAAAGCCGCAGAGCTTATGGCTGCCATGCTCGATGAAGGTGCAGAGTTCCTCTTAAAAATTGGAGGGTAAACCAATGACCGAAAGCGATCTGAGAGAGACCGAACCACGTTACAGAATCAAGGCTCCTGCGAATAATTCGCCCAGAATTCAATGGCTGAGAGACTTCTATTTCGAAGGGAACAACCGCAGCTGGAACAACGAAATGACGTCCTGGACAACCGGTACACCATGGGACCATCAGTTTGAAGAATTGAGTTTCTATATCGTTCCTGAGACGTACACATTTCACCAGACCTTTAAATCTTCTTTTAACCAGATGGCGAAAAAGGTGGCGCTGCCGGAGGGTTTCTGGTCCTGGTCGATCCCGGAACGCAAAGCATGGTTTACGCGCGAGGTTATTGTGGACTATCTTCCGCAGGAAATCCTTCCAGGGGATCTGTTGGCAGGGGCGCGTTTCAATATCATGACTTCTGCCTGTCTTGCGAAGAAGGAGGCGCGTGATCATCACAAACGTGCGTACGGCAAAGGCGGGACCCGCGAGCAGATGAAGTGGCTGCATGACCATGGATACGGCAATACAGGGGCCACCAGCGGCCATCTTATTCCTGATTATCCCCGGGTCCTTCAGGAAGGTTTTAAGGGCATCCACGCAGATATCATGGCTCATTATGATGAACTTTCACCTGCTGAGCAGAAAGGCCGGAAGGGGGCACAACTGCGGGCGATGGCTGTTGCAGCGGAAATGCCGCGCGACCTGGCCAGCAAGTACAGCCGGTTGTGTCTTCAGCTTGCTTCCAGGGAGCTGGAACCGAACCGGCATAATGAACTGGAACGAATGGCGGATATGCTTTCCCGTGTTCCCTGGGAACCGGCGGAGACCTTCTGGGATGCCGTTCAGGCGTTGTGGTTGACCCACATGCTTGTTATGAGTGATGAGAATTATCCTGGTCCCGGGACTTCCTTCGGACGTATAGATCAATATCTGTATCCATACTGGGAATGGAGTATCCAGAACGGTATGACAGAGGAAGAAGGCAAGGAGATATTGAAGTGTTTCTGGATCCATGCCAATACTGCCTACGATGCCATGATCCGCACCGGTGGAAACCAGGGTATCACTGCTGGATATGGACAGTTGATCACGCTTACGGGCATGGGGAAGAACGGCGAGGATCTCAGCAATGCACTGACCTATGCCATTCTCGATGTGATCGATGATCTTTCACCGATTCTGGAACCCAAGCCCAACGTTCGCCTGCACAGAAACACTCCGCCTCAGCTCTATGAGCGGATTGTGGAAATGATCGCTGAATCCCAGGGTGCACCATTTCTGCTCAACTTCGATGAGCGTTCAATGGCTGGAATGATGCTGGAAGCGAAAAAGGCGGGTGTGGAGCATCTTATCCATGAAGGCAATGTTTTTGACTATGCCCCTGTAGGGTGTCTTGAGAATACCATGCAGGGTAATGATCGCTCCGGGACTGTTGATGCCAACCTGAATCTGTTCAAGGCAGTCGAACTTGCGCTGACTGGTGGCTATGACCTGATTCCTTTCACAGATCCGATGACCGGAAAAAAGGAAAAGCAGCACCGGTTTGGACCCGACACTGGAGATCCACGGACATTCAAGACATTTGAGGATTTCTGGAATGCTTATGCTGAGCAGACCCGGTTCATCATCCGCAGGATGGTTGAAGTATACGAGGAGACTGAGAAAATTCGGAAGGAGTTTGCTCCGACCCCATACGTTTCAACACTGGTTCGGGGATGTGCAAAAAAAGGGATGGATATCACAGCCGGTGGGGCGGAGCTGAATTTCGTAACGCTCGAAGCGGTTACGTATGCAACCACGGTCGATTCTCTGCTGGCGGTGAAATATCTGGTGTATGAGCAGGAGCTCTGCACGATGGCAGAGCTGACCAGGGCTCTTGAGGACAACTGGGTTGGTCATGAGATTCTTCAGGCACAGGCTGTGAACAAGGCGCCAAAATATGGCCGGGATGAGAATGAAGCAGATGCGATGGGCTTGCGAGTGATGAATCTGTGGACGGAAGAGGCCTGGAAGCATCGAACCAGGTCCACCGGGCGCCAGTTTCGGCCTGGGATGCTGAGCTGGAACTACTGGATTGTTAACGGTTTCATCCTGCCTGCCAGCCCGGATGGCCGCGCAAAAGGCAGGTTCCTGTCGAATGCGATCTGTCCTTCTAATGGTGCAGATACCAATGGGCCGACGGCAAATGTCAATTCAGTCGGGAAGGTACTGGGCGGCAAGTCGGAAGAGGGGCAGGGAGATTGGAAGGAGTTCTACAACCTGCTGCCTAACGGAAGCAGCCATACGATGACATTCAACCCGTCGATGATTCGTGATCCGGAGCACAAACAGAAATTCATCGCGTTTCTCAAAGGGTATGTTGAGAACGGCGGCAGTGCTCTGCAGATCAACATGATCGATGCAGATATGCTGCGCGACGCACAAAAACACCCCGAGAATTACCGCAACTTGCTTGTGCGGATCACAGGCTACAATGCCTACTTTACAACGATCGGGAAAGAACTGCAGGATGAAATTATCGCTCGTGAATCACATACCATGTGACAGGAGCAAACCAGATGCCCCATGAATCAGACCCGGATTTGAAGGAGAAACCGGAAAAAGAGCAGGACCTGCACCGGAATGCATTAATTCTGAATATCCAGCGTTTATCGACCGAAGACGGCCCGGGTATTCGGACAACAGTGTTTTTCAAGGGTTGTCCGTTGTCCTGTGAGTGGTGTCACAATCCGGAGAGCATTTCGCGAAGCCCTCAGCTGCAGTGGTTTTCGGGACGTTGTCTGGGGTGCGGCACCTGTGTGCAGGCCTGTTCTGAAGGAGCACTTCAGCTTTCAGAGACTGGTGTATTAATAGACCGAATCGCCTGTACGGGCTGCGGCGATTGTGCTGCAGCATGTCCGGCCAATGCAATGGAACTGCTCGGAAAAAGAATAACTGTGGGAGGGCTGCTCGCAGAGGTTCTCAAGGACCGAACGTTTTATAAGACATCGGGCGGCGGGGTTACTGTATCCGGTGGAGAGCCGACACAGCAAGCCGGCTTTGTGGAGGTGTTCTTGCGGGAACTGAAGGCCGAAGGTGTGCACACTGCACTCGATACGTGCGGGCTGTGCGGCTGGAGCACTGTGGAACGCCTGATTCCACACCTGGACCTGATCCTGTTCGATGTTAAACTGATCGAAAACGACAGGCATTTACTCCACACCGGGCAGGAAAATACCCTTATTCTGGAGAATCTTGCACGCATCAGAGAAGCACAAAATACAGATTTTCCTGGCCTGCAATTGTGGATCCGTACACCATTGATCCCACACGCTACAGCCAACCAGGAAACCATCTCTGCAATAGGGCGTTATCTGAGTGAAAACACTGATGGTGGAATTGAAAGGTGGGAGTTGTGCTCCTTCAACAATCTTTGTTTATCACAGTATGAAAGGCTGGGCTTTTCCTGGCGTTATGCAGGAGAGCCGTTATTGGAAAAGGGGACAATCATGGCGCTGGAAACAGAAGCACGCAACACCGGCCCCTCGGGGAGCATCATTCAGGCAACCGGCCCGAGCCGGTTTGAAGGATAGAAGGGAAGCACTATGAGCAACCAACAAGCACGCTGCACTTCATTTACAGAGAGCGATATCCACAGTTTTGAGCCGGAGATGAAAATCGGGCTTCTTGCTACCGTCAATCCTGATGGGCTGCCACACATAACCCTGATCTCTACCCTGAAAGCAAGCTCTCCCACGACAATGACGTGGGGGCAGTTTACGGAGGGAGTGTCCAAGGAATATATCCGGCAGAACCCCCGTACTGGTTTTTTGATCATGTCTCTGGATAAAGAGGTCTGGAGAGGTAAAGCAGCTTTTACCAGCACCTGCCGCAGCGGCCCGGATTATGATTTCTACAACAACCAGCCTATGTTCCGCTACAATGCCTATTTTGGTGTGCATACCGTGTATAACATGGACCTCGTAGAGCACACCGGCCGGGAGGAACTGCCTATGGGCAGGATTATTCTGGGCGCGGTGCAGGGTATGGCGGCTGCAGCATTTTACGGCAGGAAGGGGGCCATGCCTGTGTTGAATGGATTTACAAAGAAAATGCTGGATAAAGCAGGAAATCTGAAATTCCTTGCTGTAGTAAAGGAGGATGGTTATCCACACATCATCCCGGTCCTCCAGGCGCATTCAGCCGGGGGTGATCGAGTAATCTTTCCTCTGACAGCGTATGGGGAAGAGCTTCGTGCGCTCAAACCCGGGCCCGCAGCCTTCTTCAGCATGTCACTTGGTATGGAAGACGTGGCGCTGCGAGGTGACTTCCTTGGATTCAGCCGGATTGGGGGAGTAAAGTGCGGCGAAATAAAGGTGGACTGGGTTTACAACCCGATGCCTCCAATACCAGGCCAGGTATATCCTCCGGTAGAGGTAGAGCCAGTGACAGAATTCGGGGCGTGAAACACGATCAGGTTGCTTGTCTGGAGTGAGGGATTTGTTGGGGAGCGCAGGCACTTCAGCCTTGTTGTGTGCCCCTGGATTCTTCAATCTTGATATTAAGGCCCCGGCAATGGATAATTTTCCCGTTTTCCACTATGATCAGGAAATTCATCCGGAGGACTGACCATGGAACAAAAAGCCGGCGCACAGATCAGCACCAGGGCATTTCTTCAATCAACGATTATTCTCTTTCTATTGATGGTTGCTGCGGGTGTTCTGACGCTCGTTGTACCTGCAGGATCCTTTGACCGTATTGTCCAGGACGGCCGGGAAGCGGTCGTCCCCGGATCGTATCAGCAGATCGAAGCCCCTGAATACCCCATATGGCGCTGGTTGACTGCTCCGGTTGAAGTGCTGTGGGCAAAAGACGGACTCACAGTCATCATGATCATTCTTTTCCTGCTGATGGTGGGGGCATCGTTCGCTATTCTGGACAAGAGCGGTATTCTCAAGAGTGTGATCGACCGGATTGTTGGCCGACTGGGACACCGCAAGTATCTTCTACTGCTTGTGGTCTCTTTTTTCTTTATGTTGATCGGCGCTTTCTTCGGTATCTTTGAGGAGGTAGTGCCTCTTGTACCGCTTATGATCGCACTTTCCTATTCACTGGGCTGGGATTCGCTGGTGGGTTTGGGAATGAGCATTCTGGCGACCAATATGGGTTTTTCGGCTGCGGTTACAAACCCTTTTACGATTGGAGTTGCTCAAAAAATTGCCGGGCTGCCGCTGTTTTCCGGATCCGGGCTGCGTATCCTGATTTTCCTGGTTTTTTACGCATTGTTGGCGTTTTTCCTGGTTCGATATGCACAGAAGATAGAAAAGCATCCTGAGCTTTCTCCTGTTTACAACGAAGAAAAGGATATAAAGAAAGGCTCTTCGAATATCAGTGATTTTTCTGAGGGTTCAGCAGAGATCGGCCGAGCGGGGGTCTGGTTCGTTGTATTTCTGGTACTGATCCTTGCTGTTCTTCTTTCCGGTCCGGTTGTACCGGGATTGTCGGACATTGCGCTTCCGCTTGTTGGACTGCTGTTTCTGATCGGTGGTGTGGGGGCGGGGTTAATCTCAGGGGCAGGTGGCAAGGTTGTCCGGTCTGCTGCACTGGAGGGAATAGGCGGGATCGCCCCCGGGATTCCTTTGATCCTTATGGCTGCCAGCATCAAACATATCGTTGTCTCCGGCGGCATCATGGACACGCTGCTGCACCGTTCAACCAGCCTGGTGGGTAATACGGATCCAATTACCGCAGCTGTGATTGTTTTCCTGCTTACCTTGATGGTTGAATTTTTTATCAGTTCAGGGTCAGCGAAAGCTTTCCTTCTGATCCCGATCCTGATGCCGCTGGCAGAATTGATTGGGGTTACCCGACAGATCAGTGTGCTCGCCTATTGTTTCGGAGATGGATTCTCCAATGTCGTATATCCCACAAATCCTGTCCTGCTGATATCGCTGGGGCTGACTGTTGTCAGTTATCCCAAATGGATACGCTGGTCGGTAAAGCTGTGGTTGTGGGTGCTTCTGGCAGCACTTGGTTTCCTGGCTTTGGGCGTACTTATTGGCTATGGCCCGTATTGATGCACTGGTTTTTTTGACGGCTTTTCCACTTACTTATACCCTTGAAAAACTTGCCAGGATATGAGCATCCAGCCTGAACAGTTGCCTCTCTGTTTGGGGATGATGTACACTTAATTCAGTTAACCGAATATTCGGCTGTTTACTCTTGTTATGCAGCTTTGATTCTTCCTGGATTTCCAGGCGGGGGGAGAAGCCTGGAAAAATTGAAGTAGTGTTTGTAAAGGAAACAGCCGCATACCCAGTACAGATAATGGAGGGACCTATGGCAAAGATTGGTGACCAAGTACAGACTGCTGATTGGAAAAAGGAAAAGCATGCTCCAGTAATTGAGTGCCCGGATGAGGTAAAGGTGAACGAGATGTTCGAGGTCCGCTTGAGCATCGGAAAAGAAATTGGGCATCCAAACACGACTGAACATCATATTCGATGGATACGGCTTTATTTCCATCCGGAGGGGAAGAAGTTCACATATGATGTTGGTTTGTTCGAGTTCAACGCGCACGGCGAGGCTGCTGAAGGGCCAAATACAGGCCCGGTTTATACGCATCCCGATGTTAGTGCTTGGATGAAAACGGATGTGCCCGGCACTATTTATGCTGTATCCTACTGCAATATCCACGGTTTATGGGAAAGCAGCAAGGAAATTAAAATCGTCTGATTTACGAGCAAAGATCAGGATGAACTTTGAACAGGATGGCTCGAGCGGCTGCTGGAAGGTTCCGGCAGCTGCTCACGTTTTAACCTCAGAAGCGGTAGAATCCCTGGTAATAACAATCGGGATTATCCAGGAATGTTTTCAGGAGGTGCGTGTGCTCATCGACTCAGGGGTTTGTGAAGTTCGGATTCCTTCTCAATTTGGAAAAATATTTTTATGGTGGGTGGAAAACCCCGATGGCATTCGTATCCGCAGAGTATGGCTTCCCGGAATGGCATCAAAACGCGACTCAGTCCGAACACCTTCCGGTATACCCGAGCCAGTAGATGCTTTGATCACACTTATCAGAAGGAAACTGGCGGGGGAAGAGGTACTATTTAACCTGTCTCTGCTTGATTGGACGATCTGCAGTGATTTCCAGCAGCGTGTGCTGCGTGCCGAACATGCAATTCCCCATGGTTGTATAAGCACCTATGGCCGTATTGCCGCCCACATAGGTTCACCTCGAGGAGGTAGAGCAGTCGGCGCGATGCTGGCAGCCAATCCTTTCCCGCTTCTGATCCCATGCCATCGAGCTGTCCGAAGTACAGGGGAACTGGGAGGCTTCCAGGGCGGCATTCCGATGAAACGCGCCTTGCTTGAAATGGAAGGTGTGGCTTTTCTTTCAAATGGACGAGTGAGTTTGGAGACAATATATTATTGATCTTGCCGAAAAGTGGATTTTGAGGTGTTATTTTTTCCTGAAAGGGTAATTAAATCCTGCCGCATAACTTCGAATACTGGCCGGGACTACAGGGCGATTGCCAAAATAGCCTTTCATGTTATCCTGAGGAGGACTTTTACCGTGATTTGTGAAAAATGCGGGGAAGCAGCCGGGATTCAAGGAACCTGCTGGAAGCGTTTACAAGCAGGTTGTATAATGAATCCTATGTGGGAACACTGGCTTGCACCGATATTACTGGCATAAGCCCTACAGCTATCCCTCCAGGATTGTGTCAGTCATACAGAGGAAAGGATCCATTGATGTCTAAAGCCCCTGCACCGACAGGCCCGAACTATACTACTGACAGCAAGGAGGCCGTGCGATATCTGTTCGAAGAACTGCTGCCCGACCTTCCGGTATCAAGCGAATCTAAAGTTCAGGCTTTCTATAATAAATTAAAAGAGCCCTGGGGATGCAGAATCCTCGCAGAGGGAACAGAGGATGAAATCCGTTCCATACTTGAATACCAGGTCCCTTTTATGGAAAAAGGAATTCCTCTCCGGATGAACGGTGAGGCTGTCGGTAAGGCTCCCTTTGAATACTATTTCATTAATAAGGGGCCGAACAAAGGTAGTGCGGACATCCTTGCCAGCTGCGGCCAGCGCGCTATGATAATCCGTATCTGGAAAACCGCCGACAGCTTTTTTGCCTGCGGTCCGTCCTGGTTCAAAGCAGAAAACGAAAATTTACAGGCGAATACCGACCGGCTTAACAAGGAAAAAGGGCAGGAATCTCTCCTCGGTCCGAAGCCGGATATCGAACGGATTATTTCGGATGAAGACCCACACCCACAAGAGCGGCTGACCGGTGAGAAGTTGGATCAGGAAAAACCTGAAAACCGTGGAGGATCGTTGATGGAAGCAACTAAAGTGGATCTTGAATCAGGCGAATCACACAGGGATTCGCTGTTGGGAACACAGATCCGGTTGAATGCAGAAACTGTGTTTTTTATCGTTATCCTGGTTCTCGCTTTCTTCAGCCGTTTTTATGATCTTGAGAGCCGGACGATGAGCCATGATGAGAACACGCATGTTTACTTCTCATGGCTCCTGGAACAGGGTCAGGGTTATTCACATGATCCGCTGTCACACGGGCCGTTTCAGTTCCATGCTGTTGCAGCCTCTTTTTTCATGTTCGGGGACAATGATGCGACCGCGCGTTTTCCATCGGCTTTGTTCGGCGCGGCTGCTGTACTTATGGTTTTCCTTTTCCGCAAATGGTTGGGTAAGAAAGGTACCGCTGCTGCCGCAGTCCTGATGTTGATCTCTCCCTATATGTTGTTCTACTCTCGTTATGTCCGGAACGAATTGCTGGTGGTTGGGGAAACGATGCTTCTCTTCTGGGCGTTATTCAGGTATATGGAGAGTCGGAAAACAAAGTGGTTGTATTTGTCCATATTTGCCCTGTCGCTGCATTTTACGACTAAAGAAACAGCATTTATGTATTCCGCAGCACTGCTGGTCTTCCTTGGACTGTACTTTGGCTGGAGGTTGTTCAGGGTGAAATGGCAGATGCAGCTGCGAAAACAGATATTTTTCGGAAGTCTGGCTGTTTTGCTGGCTGGTGGAGGGATGGCAGGGGTTACTTTTCTGAAAGCTATTGAAGAGGACTACAGCGTCTCAGGTGTTGTCGGGGGGATTTCACCCCTTATCTACATCGGAGTTGCAGTAACAATACTCGGTTTGATCGGATTCTTCGGAGCTTTGGTCAAGGAATTCGGACAAAAACTACGAACAGCTTTTCCCTCATTCGATTTGATTGTGGTAATCCTGACTTTGATCATCCCACAGCTTGCTGCTCTTATCGCAACAATTGGTGGTTGGGATCCGCTAGCCTATGATGTTCCAGAAGCTTTCCAGAAGACAACCATAACAATTATCGTGTTGGCTGCATTGGCAGCCGGGATTGGTATGCTGTGGGACTGGAAAAAATGGTTGATGGCTGCAGGAATTTTCTACGTGCCGTTTATTGTCCTCTATACGACTTTCTTTACCAACGGCCTTGGTCTGGCAAGCGGACTGGTTGGTTCCCTGGGATACTGGATTGTGCAGCAGGGTGTTGAGCGGGGAAGTCAACCGCTGTTTTACTATGCATTTCTACAGATACCGATCTATGAATACCTGCCGGCTTTGGGCGTGCTGCTTGCTGCTGTTCTTGGAATAATCAGATGGAACCACAAGGAGAACAAAGCGTCCATTCAGGTGTCAGGGGATTCAACGGATGTCGAAGAGCCGGAAGCGCTGCTCCATGAAGGTGCTGAGGAGTCGGTTGAGAGATCCAATGCAGAAAGGCCGTTTCAGGCTGTTCTCTTCCTTGGCTACTGGGTAATCATGATGCTTGCATTGTTTACCTATGCTGGAGAACGTATGCCGTGGCTCACCGTCCATATCGCACTTCCAATGATTTTACTGGCCGGTTGGGCACTCGGAGAATTACTTGACCGGGTTAACTGGAACCAGTGGCAAATGGGCTGGATGGTAGTAGTTGTTGAATTCGTTCTGCTGGTTTCCAGTTTCAGCCTTCTGGGTGTGCTGCTTGGATCGGAACCACCCTTCCAGGGGCAGACTCTTGATGAACTAAATGCAACCTCCAATTTCTTTTCGGCATTGGTCGTTACCGCTGCGGCTGGTGCTGGGCTGTGGTTCCTGGGGCGTTCATGGCCGCGCAGGGAACTATGGAAATCAGCTGGTGTTTTAATCGGGCTGCTGCTTGTACTGCAGACAGCCCGAACCGCATTCCGTGCGGCATATATCAACTACGACTACCCGACGGAGTACCTTGTTTATGCCCATTCCGGAACGGGGCCGAAAATAGCACTTGAGCAGATCGAAGAACTTTCCAAAAAAACGACAGGCGGACTGGATATCCAGATTGCCTATGACAATGAAACCCTTTATCCGTATTGGTGGTACTTGCGTAACTATTCGAATGCTTATTATTTTGCCTCCAATCCCAGCCGGACACTTCTGAATTATCCTGTTGTTACGGCTGGATCGGGAAACTGGGCAAAGATCGATCCGCTCCTGGAAGACCACTATTATTCAATGGATATGAAAAGAATCTGGTGGCCGAATCAGGATTATTTTGGCATGGGGTACGATCGAGTAAACAGTGAATATATCCAGGAGCAGAATGCAGCAGGTGTGATGGAGCCTGATCAGCTGGGAGCAGGCGGCTATGTATGGCGTGTAACCCGGAAACTCACCGGATACCTGTTCGATCAGGAGTGGCGGAACGCACTCTGGCAGGTGTGGTTCAACAGAAATTATGAGGACTATGCGGTACTAAAAGGCCGCGAGATGACCTTGCAAAACTGGGATCCTTCGGAAAACATGAAATTGTATATCCGCAAGGATATTGCCGGCATGATCTGGGATTACGGGGCAACCCCAACCGTTTTCGAACCGGAGGAGTTTGTCGATCCGTATGAGGACAACATGACCGTTCTTGCTGCTGCACGTATCATTGGCGACTCCGGTGTCGAACCCGGGCAGTTGCTTCAACCTCGCGGGTTGGCTGCAGCACCGGATGGGAGCCTTTATGTTGCGGATGCCGGCAACCATCGTATCCAGCATTTCAGTGCAGAAGGTGATCTGCTGCAGGTATGGGGGTCCTTCAGCGGGGAAGATGGGGAGCCTGATCCAGGCACCTTCAATGACCCATGGGGTGTAACCACAGACCAGGACGGCCGGGTATATATTGCCGACACCTGGAACCACCGGGTCCAGATTTTCACACCTGAAGGGGACTATATCGATTCGTTTGGAACTTTCGGCCAGGCTGAAACCGTTTTTGGTTTCTGGGGGCCGAGGGATGTCGTCGTCGATTCAATGGGTAGACTGTACCTGACAGATACCGGCAACAAGCGTGTGGTTGTGGCGGATGAAGACGGCCAGTTTGTCACTGATTTCGGCGGTTTTGGCCTGGACCCGGGATACTTTGATGAGCCGGTTGGAATTGGAATGGACGGCCAGGGGATCCTGTATGTGGCAGATACCTGGAATCAGAGAATCCAGTTGTTTGATACGACGGATGACCTTTTCGCCCCTGTCCGACAGTGGGATATTGAAGGCTGGTATGGCCAGTCCCTTGAGAACAAACCATACCTGGATGTTAATAATGAAGGTATTGTTTGTGCCACCGATCCTGAAGGGTACCGTGTGCTTTGTTTCAATTCCGAGGGCGAATTTTTGCGAGGTTTTGGCGGTTATGGCAGTCTGGATACCCAGTTTTCACTTCCATCAGGAATTGCGTTCGACGATCAATGCGGTGTGTGGGTTTCCGACACAGCCAATAACCGTGTGATGTACTTTGAATTGGATATTTGCAGCACTGTTGAATGAGATGTCAACCAGGAAAGAGAAAGGGAAGTATGGAGTTCAGAGATCTTGTATTAAGGAACAGGTCCACGCGCAGGTTCAAGCAGGATGAGATGGTTGACCGCAGTACTCTTCTGGGATTGGTGGATCTTGCACGACAGGCACCTTCAGCAATGAACCTGCAGCCATTGAAATATTATTTAAGCTGGAAACCTGAACAGAACAGAAAGATATTTCCGCTTGTTAAGTGGGCGGGATACCTCGAGGATTGGTCTGGCCCCGGAGAAGGTGAAAAACCTGCCGCGTACATAGTAATCCTTGGAGATCGTTTAATCAGTAAATCATGTGCGAAGGACGTTGGTATTGCTGCGCAAACGATCCTGCTCGCTGCAGTCGAGCAGGGCCTAAAGGGCTGCATGTTGGGAAGCTTCAAGGATGCTGAAGTGCGAAAGGTGCTGGGTTTTCCAAATCACCTTGAAACTCAATTGATTCTGGCGCTGGGTATTCCTGCAGAGGAAAGCAGGCTTGAGCAGAGGGAAAATAATGGCAGTATGCGGTACTGGCGTGATAAGGATGAGGTACTCCATGTACCCAAACGAACGCTGGAGGAGATTTTAATTTCCTGAAAAAGTGCCGGAATAGCATAGGGTGTAGAAAAAGGAATGTATTGCTGCATTCCTTTTTTTTATTATGGGGTCAGGATAACTGCTTTTCAGTTTCTCTATGGGGAGTATGGACCGACGGGATATATCTGGTTATTACAAGTGAACAGTGATTTTCGGGGCTTTATTTCTGGTTGCAGAGACACAAAATCCCTGCTAAGGTACAAAATGATTGGGGGAAACTTGGTCAAGTATGCCGGGGTGTCATATTCCATCGGACAGGCAGCATGATGAATGATTCAGCAGGCTTCAATAATCAGAATATCGCTGAAATCCAGGTGTTCATGATACAACGGCGATCCTTCCGCGCAAATATCCCCGTTGTGATCTTCTATCTGATTTCCTTTCCTTTGATCTTGCAGTTTATTGGAGCTGAAAGCCTGGGAACGACTGATTGGGCGCCGATAGTCGGTTTGACCTTTGCATTGATTATCTATTGCGGCTGGAAATATGCTTTCCTGATAATCCCTGCTCATCTGATAGCTGTAAGTCTCTATATCGGGATCGATTCGGACTTTCTGCTGAATGCCATAGCTGTGATCGGAATCTCATTTATTTATGCATTTATTGGATGGCTGATTGAGAGAGGTTTGAATTTCCTTGAAAAAGTCAATTTCCAAAAGATCATTCAGATTCTGTTCCTGTTGGGAGTTGGTTCCATATTTCTGCCAACATCAATTTATTTAGTGATCGAACGCTACGGGTACGAATTATCAAGACCTTCCCTGCAATTGGGTCTGCTTTCAGCTCTGGATATTATTGCCGGAATCCTGTATATCACGCCATTTCTGTTGGCGGTAGTGTTCCCGTTTCTTGAAGATATTCCGCAGAGATCATGGCATTGGCCAGATGGATTTCACAAAGCTCAAGGATTAATAGTGAAAGCCTTGCTGGGAGGAGGATTTATCCGTTTCCTGGAAATTCTCGTAATCATTATTTTGTTGTCATTTACCCTGCAGCCTTCCATATCCCAGCAGCTTTTCGGCAGCCACAGTCTGGTGTATCTGACATTGATCCCGATCATATGGATCGGAATAAATTATTCTCCATTAACAACCTTGAAATGGGTCTTTATCATTGATTCGCTGATTATATTGGGAGCTTCATCCATTGCATCCTACCCGCTGGAAGTTTTTGAACGTCAAACCATGATAATAGCTATTTCATTGATGGGTTATGTGCTGGCAGGTGTGGTGAATGATCGCCAAAGGACGCTTACTCTTCTGCATGAAGAGGAGGATAAATATCACAGCATTATCAGGCAGACTACAGAAGGGATTGTATTGATCGATATCAGGGGAATTATCATGGATTGGAATAAGGGGATGGAAGTGATTACACAGATCCCTGCTGAAGAAGCGATCGAAAAACCCTGGTATGAGATTCACTATCAACTATCTGGCAGTGACAAGGATTCCATAACACTCGAATCATTCAAGCATGAAATGAATTTTCTCGGGTTAGAGAAGGAAAGTATGTTTACAAAACCGATGAATAATCGGTTTCTGCTTAAAGATGGAACGGAGAGGGAAGTACTGCTGCAAGCCTCGACAGTCAGGTCTGAAGCCGGATTCCACGTTGTACTTATCGTTCGTGATATCAGTGAGGAGATTGGGGTTCGCCTTGCCCTCCAGGAAAGTGAGGAACAATTCCGCGGCATTGTAAAGTGGGCAGATGAGGGGATCGCCTTATTCAACCAGTATGGTGAAATTGTTGAATGGAACAAAGGAATTGAGAGAATCACTGCCATTTCACGTGAAGAAGCATTAAACCAGCCAATCCTTGAGCTTGGGAAAAATCTTGTGGTTACTGATTTGGATGGAAAACCTCTTTCCATGGAGGGCGTGGATTTCTTTAATATCCTGGGAGTTATCCAGAGGCAGACACGGTCTGATGTTGTGAATCTGATAACCAATCCGTTGGGCGAACAATACTATGTGAAATACCACGTGTTCACCATCAAAACAAGTACCGGCCGGTTGTTGTGTGTCGTGGCGAGTGACGTTTCCGTTTTGATGGAAACGGAAATGAGACTTCGAAGGCAGGGCCGTGTTCTGAACGCAGTGAGTGAAATAGCTGCTGAATTACTCGAATCCCGCGATGTTCTGAACAGCTGCCGCCTTGTGATGGAGTTGCTTGGAAGGGCAGTGGATACAGATGTCGTCCGGTTGTCCCGATTGGTAAAAACCGAGGATAACCAGGATTTGTTAAACCCGATTGTATTTTGGAAAAAACCTGGCGCTTCCCCGGATCAGGATGAGGAATGGCAGCTTCCGGATGTCGTAGTTGAATCGGGTTTTCCGGACTGGCTGGAAATACTTACAGCCGAGAAAATTATAGAATGTAACTCTCGGGAGCTTTCCGGAGTGGAATGCAGCTATCTCCAGAAGAAAGGCATTGCCACAATACTTGTAGTACCGGTTTTTGCCATGGGAAAGTGCTGGGGGGCGATAACCTTTGTCGATTTTGTATCTGAACGGGAATGGCTGGATGCAGAAAAGGATGCGCTTCGTACTGCTGCCGATATCCTTGGTTCAGCATTGGAAAAGGAGGATGCTGAAAAAGAGCTTCTGGAGAGTCAGGCAACAGCCTGGGCGCTGCTCAATGCACCTCAAACAGGTATTGTCCTGCTGGATCGGGATGGTTTTATGGTCAGTGTTAATGAAGTTGCTGCTGAGGCGGCAGAAATGGATCAGGAAGAAATGATCCATAAACACTGGACCAGTGTTTTCTCTGAGCAGGAGCCGATTCTTCATCATGAAAAATGTATTCAGGAAGTAATTCAAACCGGAGCCTCGATACATACAGAATGGTCGTACGAGAACAACTGGATTCAGTCTGATTATTATCCGATCCAGAGTGAAGGCGGCGCAGTATCAAGCATAGCCATCTTTCTTCGAGATGTCAGTGAGAGCAGATCCCTCCAGAAAGAAGTAGAAATGCGGAACCAGGATTTGCAGGCACTCAATTCCATCATGGCAGCCGTAACCCAATCCCTGGAATTCCCTGATATTTTTTTCATTCTGAAAGACAGCCTTGAAAGACATCTGGATGTATACGGGGGGCTTGTCCTGTCTGGCGACCCGGCAATCACCCAATTCACGATCGACCTGGGATGGGGATTGGCAACAGAAAGTTACCGGAAAATTTGGCAGCTGGCGTTATCTGAATGGAATGACTGGGAATCGATTGAGGAACCGTTCCTGGTTGCCGTATCTTCAGATAGTGAATTGCTTAGCTCAGCCCATCCGCTGGAAATGTATGCGGTCCCGCTCAGAACCCAGGATCGACTGCAGGGTATCGTAGCGGTTGTGGTATCTGAGGTACAGGGCGAGGATCGAAGTCGTATGCTCTTCTACCGCTCACTCGGCCAGCAGGTAGGCGTTGCAGTATATAATGCGAGGCTGTTGGGGGAAATTCGGAAGAGCCAGCTCCATTTGAAAGAACTGACAGGTGAGATAGTCCGGGCGAGGGAAAAGGAGCGAAGGCGGGTTTCCCGGGAGCTGCATGACGAGGCAGGCCAGGCCCTTACAGCGTTGAAGATCGGGCTTCAGATATTGGATGCAGAGAACGATCTGAATTCCAGGGCGGCAAGAATCCGCCTCGAAGAACTGGTTGATCTTGCAGACAGCACAATGGAGCAGATCAGGCTGCTTGCGCGTGATCTTCGGCCGCCGGAGTTGGAGGCGCTCGGCCTCAATCAGACCCTGGAGAATGTTTGTGATGAATTTGAGCGGCGCACCGGTCTGTCGACCGAGTATAATGGATTAGAACTGGGGGACGTCGGGGATGAGATTGCAATCAGCCTGTATCGATTTCTCCAGGAAGCATTGACCAATGTAGCAAGGCATGCATACGCATCGAAGATCGATGTTGCGTTGACTGAAAATGAAGAGCATATGATCCTGGAAGTGAGGGATAATGGCTGCGGGTTCAATGTGCAGGAAGTTTTAAAACTGGCAGACCGGGGAAAACGTATGGGATTGGCAGGAATGGGAGAGAGGCTGGAGTTGATTGGTGGGCGGTTATGGATCACCTCTGTGCCTGCTGAAGGAACCAGAGTGGCCGCCGAAGTACCTGTACGGAGGGGTTTATGATTCGTGTCTTGATCGCAGATGATCATCATCTAGTGAGAAAAGGCATCGTCGAACTCTTGAAAATGGCGGATGATATTCGTGTCATAGGGGAGGCAGAGGATGGCCTGGAGACTGTTGAATTAGCCGGACGGCTGTGCCCGGATGTGCTGATTATGGATATCGGTATGCCGCGAATGAGCGGCATTCAAGCAGCAGAGAAAATTAAATCCCTGCGCCTGCCGACTCGAATCGTAATCCTTTCCATGTATGCGGATGAAGTTCTGGTACGACTGGCCTTGAAAAATGGCGTCTATGGATACCTGCTCAAACGCAGTGTGACCGAGGAGCTGCTTCTTGCCATCCGGTCAGCTTACAATGGGGAGATATTCCTTTGCCACGCAGTATCAGAATCGTTGGCTGTCGATGTAAATAATGGAGAGCCAATGGATGAAACAGAAAGCGCTCATGAACGCCTGACTCCAAGGGAAAGGGAGGTCCTTCAGTTTATCTGTGAGGGGTATACCAATGCGGCTACTGCTTCCATGCTGGAAATCAGTGAAAAAACTGTCGAAAAACACCGGGCAAATTGTATGAAAAAGTTATATGTCAATGATATGGCCAGCCTGATCCGCAAAGCAATCCGCTTGCGACTGGTTTTATTCGACGAATAAAATAACTCATCTGAACACGTGTTTTAGGGGAAAAGTAATTGCTCAACAGACTCCTTGTAAAGCTGAAATCTATGAGGGACTTATGTGCTCCATGCGCTTAGGAATACCTGCAGCGCTGAGGAATTCCTAAGCTGTTATTAAGCTTCCATTAAGCATAAGGAGTAATACTTAAATTGGAAGGAACACCATACAAGGATGTTTCTTAACTTTTAAGTTTCAGTTCAAGGAGAGCACTTACTATGGATTATCAACCATTAATTAAAAACAAATTCAAGATTCTTCTGCTTCTTGCAGGTTTTGTCATCGCGGGGTTAAGCGGAGCGCTGATTGGCGGGCTTGGAGTGTATCTGGCTGTCTGGTCCGGAGACCGCCCCGCAGAGGTTACAGTCGTAGAAAGCGATCCGGATGGATCCAGCCAGCTTGTTTCCACAACTCAGGTAAATGCCTGGGATATTAATACGACGATAACCGATACGGTCGACCGGGTCGGTGCGGCGGTTGTGACGGTTGTTAATAAGCAGTCAGCACAGCAATCCTTTTTTGG